>Ga0315906_10005590_pt1 | contig 15792 bp, 12 predicted proteins | sample LakEriMetagenome_4_FD_203526 | JGI IMG/M metagenome (GOLD analysis project Ga0315906, IMG submission 203526) | Freshwater fungal communities from buoy surface, Lake Erie, Ohio, United States - Buoy 2 MA122 | ecosystem: Environmental > Aquatic > Freshwater > Lake > Lake biofilm | place: USA...
GTGGCGACATCAGAAAACTTCGGCCTGCGGGGAGACCGCCCCAGTCACCCCGAGCTGCTCGATTGGCTGGCGGTGCGGTTTGTGGCGCAGGGATGGAGTGTGAAATCGCTGCTGCGGATGCTGGTGCTGTCGCAAACCTACCGGCAGTCGTCGCAGTTGCGGCCCGAACTGTTCGAGCGAGATCCGCGCAATATCCGGCTGGCCCGGCAGGGGCGATGGCGGCTCTCGGCCGAGCAGGTGCGTGATGCGGGACTGGCGGCCAGCGGATTGCTCAATACGGTTGTGGGTGGGCCCAGCGTCAAGCCGCCGCAGCCAGCAAGTGTGTCGAAGGAAGGCTACGCCAATACCTGGGAAGCGAGCCCGGGAGCCGACCGGTACCGGCGGGGGCTCTACACCTGGCTGCAGCGCACGTCACCCTTCGCGCAACTGGTGACCTTCGACCTGCCCGACACCAGCCGCAGTTGCGCTCGTCGCGAACGGACCAATACCCCGCTGCAGGCGCTGACGTTGTTGAATGACCCGGTGTTCGTCGAGATGGCGGTGGCCCTGGCCGCCCGGGTGACGCGGGAGATCGCGGAAAACGACGACGCACGACGGCTCGACCGGGCCTGGCGGCTGACCGTGGGGCGGCGGCCGACGCCGGAGGAACGGGACCGGATGCTGGCCTTTCTGACACAGCAGCGGGAGTTGTTCGCGGCTGATCCCGCGGCGGTTGCCGAATTGCTTCCCCCGGGGTCGCCGCCGGTTGAACCCGCCTGGGTCACCACCGCCAGCGTGCTGCTGAATCTCGATGAATTCCTGGAACGGGAGTAACGTGATGTCCACCACACCGTCCCGCCGCGAATTTCTGACCCACGGGCTGCACGGCCTGGGAGGGGTCGCCCTTTGGCAACTGCTGGCGTCTGAGGGACTGACTGAGCAGGCGGTCCGGCAGGTTGCCCCCCGCGCCCGCAATGTGATCTTTCTCTTCATGATGGGGGGACCGTCGCAGCTCGATCTGTTCGACCCCAAGCCGGGGATGGCGGCCCTGCACGGCCAGCCCATTCCCGACTCGCTGGTGAAGGCGAAGAAAAGCTCGACCGGGCAGGTGCTGGAAACGGTGATGGCCAGCCCCCGTGTCTTTCACAAAGCGGGACATTCGGGACTGGAACTGTCGGACTGGCTGCCGCATACCGCCCGGGTGGCCGACGAACTCTGCGTGGTCCGTTCGCTGTGGTGCGAGCAGAGCAACCACGACCCGGCCCAGTTGTTGCTGCATTGTGGAACGCCGTTGTTTGGCAGTCCCAGTTTTGGATCGTGGCTGAGTTACGGTCTGGGAAGTGAATCGCAGAATCTGCCGGGCTACCTCGTGCTGTTGTCGGACGATGGGCATGGCCTGGAGGGGGCGGGGAGCGCCCTGTGGGGCAGCGGGTTCATGCCTTCGACCCACCGCGGCGTCTCGTTCCGCAACCAGGGAGATCCGGTGCTGCATGTCCGTAATCCTCCCGGGATCAGCCGGGGGACGCAACGAGCCCGGCTGGATGTGCTACGGGATCTCAACACGCGGCACCAGCAGGTCACCGGAGATGCCGAGATTGCCGCCCGGATCGCTGCCTACGAGATGGCCTTCCGGATGCAGACGGCGGCCCCCGACCTGCTCGACTTTGGGGACGAGACCCCTGCGACCCGGGCGGCGTATGGCCTCGACGACGCCAGGACGCGACCCTTCGGCACCAATTGTCTGCTGGCTCGCCGTATGGTGGAGCGGGGCGTGCGCTTCGTGCATCTGGTGCACAGTTCATGGGATCATCACAGCGACCTCAACGGCCGGCTGCAGAAGAACTGCCAGATGACCGATCAGCCAGCCGCGGCGCTGGTGGCCGACCTGCGGCAACGGGGCCTGCTGGACGAGACCCTGGTGGTCTGGGCGGGAGAGTTTGGCCGCACGCCGATGGGAGAAGTCCGGCGGGGAGTGAACGTGGGGAAGGAAGGACGCGACCATCACCCGCAGGCGTTCAGCGGCTGGCTGGCGGGGGGCGGGGTGAAGCCGGGGATCGCCTGGGGGAGGACCGACGACTTCGGCTTTCATGTGGTCGAAGATGGCGTGCATATGCACGATCTGCAGGCGACACTGTTGCACCTGCTGGGGATCGACCACGAACGGCTCACCTACCGGTTCCAGGGGCGCAACCACCGCCTGACCGACGTGTCGGGTAGGGTGGTCGCGGGATTGTTGGCCTGAATTCAAAAAGGGGCATCCAGTCGCGAGACTGGATGAAACGTGGCCCGCGGTGGTTGGCCCTGCGGTGAGTCTGCCAACGCAGTGGCGTGACACATTTGTCGCGGAGATCCCCTGGGATGTGAGGATCCAACCGGATTACTTCGATGGTTTGGGAATGAATTCGACAGGGGCCGGTGGCGGTCGGGTGTAGTCGAGAAGTTTCGGATCGGTTTGGGCAGCTTCACGATACTGCTCGGCAGTCACCTCTTTGCCATGGAGATGATAAACCGGCAAACCCTTGAGCAGTTTCTTGTCCCGATCCCAATAGGAGGCGATCCCGTGCGGTTTACCGTTCAGGAAATGACTGACACCCAGTGAAGTTCCATCTTCATCGAACCTATAGCTCCAACCGTGAAATTGGTTATCGCGATAATTCATAATGACGACTCCGCGGCCAACACAACCTTCGAATTGCCCCCACTCCCGCTGCCACCCCTCGATTTTTCCATTCACATAGCACACTTCCGAATCAAAACTGCGCACATCCAGGTTTTCGAAACGGCGCAGGCACCCGGTTCCCTTGCGCAGGGTTGATTCTCCCAGCAATTCTCCTTTGTTGTTCCAGAACCGTGCGGTGCCATCGATGACCCCATCGACGTAGGGGACTTCCGAGAAGAGTTGTCCCGAAGACCACCATTGCCGCATCAGCCCATGTCGAACTCCGTCCCGCATGGGAGTTTCTTGTGCCACTCGGCTTCCCTTGTAAAACATCCGTGCGCCAACGACCTTGCCATCCTTTCGGTACCGTGCGTGGGCCACCAGGGGATCGAAGGGAAACAGCCCATCCGGCACGAATTCTTCACTTGCCCCGGCGGGGATGCCGGATTGGGGCTGGAGTTTGGTCGTGGAGACTGGTTCCGCCGTTGTCTTTGTCTCTTGGGACCAGACCAATGTCGGCCAGACCGCCAGAAGCACTACGGCCTGCCAGACCAAATACAAACAGCTCGCCACCCTCAATGGTGACCAAATATCTGGGTGGAGTCTCTTCCCGGAGACCGTCATCCGATCAGACAAAAACGGCACCATCCCGAGCAAGCCAGGAACCGCCCCAGTGTGACGACAACACGGATGTTGATTGCAGTGCATGACATTCTCCGGAAGTCTCAATCCCACTTCCCTACTCACACAACTCATGACTATTGAAACAAAGTAGGGAGGGCTTGGCGAGACGAAATTGTTCGGTTTCTCAGGCTTGGGATTGAAGACGCTCTCCAGCCCCCAGAATCGTGGAAAACTCAATGGTCTGACGTGAGGGGCAGAACTCTTGGGTCACGTTCGACGGGAAGCGTCTCGCAAGGTTTGTGCGATTGATCAATAAAATAGCATGTGTTACGCGGTCGACATCGCGAGCAAGCGCCGGACCTGGGGGCTGGCGGGAAACTGGAGGACGTCGGCGGTGGGGCCGGCCTGCAGGATCTGGCCCTCTTCGAGCACCACGACATGGTCGGAGAGAGCCCGGACATCGGCGGGGTCGTGGGTCACCAGTACGGTGGGGATCTGCTCGGTCACGAGGAACGTGCGCAGCAGGCCGCGCAGGTCGTTCCGGGTGGGGGTGTCGAGGGCGGAGAGGGGTTCGTCCAGCAGCAACAGTTTCGGCCGGCGGGCGACCGCGCGGGCCAGTCCCACCCGTTGCTGCTGGCCTCCCGACAACTCGTGGGGATACCGCCGCTGCAGCCCAGCCAGCTGCAGCAAATCGAGCAGCTCGGCCACCCGGCGGTCCCGCTCGACCCGGGACCGCCCGCGCAGCCCAAACGCAATGTTGGAATGCACAGTCAAGTGGGGGAACAGCGAGTACTCCTGGAACAGGCAGCCCAAGTCGCGCTGCTGTGGGGGCAGGGCGATTCCGCACGCACTGTCGAACCAGTGAACATCGCCGAAGAGGATCTGGCCCCGGTCGATGCATTCCAGCCCCGCCAGCGCCCGCAAGATCGTGCTCTTGCCCGAGCCCGACGCTCCCACCAGGGCCGTGGTACCCCCTTCGTCGAGAGTCTGGTCGAACTCGACGTCGAGCACAAATCCACTGCGGTAGCGGTGCCGGAGGGAGACCTGTAGCCGAGCCGTCATCGTCCCCCCCGACCACGATCGAGCGTCTGCACCAGGCCCAGCGCCAGCAGGGCGAACAACAGCAGCCAGACCGAGGTGCCGGCGGCTGCCGAGTAGCGCAGCGCCTGCACATCATCGTACACCGCCATCGACAGGGTCCGCGTGACTCCCGGGATGTTCCCCCCCACCATGAGGATCACCCCGAATTCCCCCACGGTGTGGGCGAAGGTCAGGATCATGCCGGTGAGGATCCCCCGCCACGCCAGCGGAATGGTTACCCGCAGCAGGGTCTGGACGGGCGACAATCCCAGGCACCAGGCCGCTTCGATCAACCGGCGATCCACCGCCGCGAGGGCGCTCGTAAAGGGGCGGACGGCGAACGGCAGGTTGTACAGCACCGAGGCGACCAGCATGCCGCCAAACGTAAACGTAAGCGGGGCCCCGGTGAGTGACATCCAGACTCGGCCCAGCGGGCTGTGCGGGCCGAGCCCCCACAGCAGGTAGAACCCCAGCACGGTGGGGGGCAGCACCAGCGGCAACGCGACCAGGGCCTCGACCACGTACCGCCACCGCGAGCGGGTCCCGGCCAGCCAGGCCGCGAGGGGCAGCCCCAGTGCCAGCAAGGCCAGCGTGGTGGCCCCGGCCAATTGCAGGGTCAGTCGGAACGCGGTCCAGTCCATGCTGGTCAGAGCTCCGGAAGCTGGAAGCCGTGCTCCCGCAGCAATTCTCTTCCCCGGGAGCCCACCAGGAAGTCGCGCACCGCGCGGGCGGCGGTGGGGTCGCGGGCCCACTTGAGAATCACTCCCCCCTGACGCAGCGGGGGGTGCAGCTCGGAGGAGACGGGAATGCCGCGTCCCCGCCCCGCCAGCCGGGGGTCGCCCGCCAGCGAGGCCGACACCAGCCCCAGGCTGGCACCACCCGTGTCGACGAACTGCAGGGCCTGGGCGACATTGTCGGCCAGGACCAGTCGGGGCTGCACCGTCTCGGCGATCTGCAGCGAGGTCAGCACCGCCAGCGCGGCCCGGCCGTACGGCGCGTGTTCGGGATTCGCAATCGCAATTCGCCCCAGGCGAGAATCTGACAGCAAGTCGAGCCCGTCGACCCCGTCGGGGAGGTTGGCCCCCGGACCAATCCAGAGAACCAGGCTTCCCCGAGCATATTCAAACAGGCTGTCCGGCAGGGTGTCTCCCCGCTCGACCAACCGCTGGGGCAGTTCCAGATCGGCCGAGAGAAACAGGTCGAAGGGAGCCTGCTGGGTGAACTGGGCGTAGAAGCTGCCCGAAGAGCCGAAGGCGACTTCGAGATCGATACCGGGATGGGCCGCCTGAAAGCCGCGCTGCAGCTCGGAAAACACCAACCGCAGGTCCGACGCGGCGGCAATGCGGACGCGGGGGCGCGTGACGGGATCAGGCGCATTGGCCGGAGAGACCTCTGGCAGACCGGCGACGGCGCTGGACTTCGCCGGGGTGCGGTCCGCCCCCGCAGGCCCCGTTCCGGAAGGTGTCGGGACCGGGGCGCCGCAGCCGCAGGCCAGCACCAGGCAGCCCAGCCCGAGGAGTGGGCGGATCTCAAACGACATGCTGGACCTCGCCGGTCTGGGTGGTATCGTACCCGGGCAGTTCGGCCAGAAGCTGGCGGTAGCTGGGAGACCGCAGCACATTCAGCAGCGCGACCACGCGGGGGCTGCTCAGCTCGGCGACCGGGCAGACCAGCTCGTACGCCTCGTCGCGGACGGAAAGAAACCGCAGGCCCGCTTCCTCACTGGCGAGGCGAACGCAGACGCCGGCGTCAGCCCAGCCCGAGCGGATCGCCTCGGCCACTGAGCGGTGATCGCGCGCCAGACGCGAGACGCTTCCCTGGCCCTGCCGCAGTTCATCGAGGCATTGCCGGGCTCCGGACCCAGGCTCCCGTCCGATCCAGCGGACTCTTGAGCGGAGCACGGCCGAGACACTGTTGAGCTTGAGCCGGGGGGCCACTGCCAGCCCCTCCTGCCAGCGGGCGACATGGACCAGGGCGTAGCCTGGCCCGAGGGTCCGCCGGACGACGGCGGCATTCCCCTCCCCCGAGTTGTGCAGATGCAGGCCGGCGAGGTGGACCTTCCCGGCGGCGAAGAGTTGCAGTGCGGCCCCGCTGGACCGGGGAAGCGCCAGCAGCCGGTGGTCGGTCGTGCGGGCGTATTCCGACGCCAGCAGTCCTGCCGCCGGGTCGCAACCGGCCAGCACCAGGGTCTGCGCGGGGGGGACCTGACTGCGGAACTGGAGGACGCCGAACTCCGAGACGCCGTCGTGGGGCGGAGCCCAGGGGAAGGCGGTCTCGGCCGGATAGAGCAGGGTCTGGGGACCGACCGCCGCCTGCCAGAAGCGGCAGCGGTCCGCCGCGGGGGGCCAGGCCCAGTCGGGGGCCCGGGCCGGGTCGGCGTGAGGCTGGAACAGGTCTTCGAGCCGGCATTCAAACGCCTGCGACAAGGACAGGGCCGTGGCGATCGACGGCAGCAACCGCCCCGTCTCGATGGCACTGACCTCGGTTCGCGAGATGCCGGCCCGGGTGGCCAGTTCCTGCTGCGACCAGTTCCGCGCCATCCGATGGAGCCGGACCTGGTTCTGGATCTTCAACGTCGCTGACATGATCGTGTCATTCTTGCGCCCGGATTGTATCACCGTCAAGCCGGGCGTAGGGTGAGAGTCCAGATCACTTCAGGTTGGCTTGGGGAGTCTTTGCCGATGTTGTTGCCCGACCGTGTTGCCGAGTCTGTCCCTGCACCTCTGTGGCGGCCTTTGTGGGACGGGGATTCTGCACCGGTGGGTTGCCGTCGTCGGCGGGGCTTCACCCTGATCGAATTGCTGGTGGTGATCGCCATCATTGGCATTCTGGTCGCGCTGCTGTTGCCCGCGGTGCAGCAGGCGCGGGAGTCGGCGCGGCGGGTGCAGTGCAAGAATCACCTCAAGCAACTGGGCTTGGCGCTCAGCACTTATCACGACGCCCATCGGGTGTTTCCCCCGGGGCGGATGCGCAGCCAGTGGGATGGGGCGGGACGGTGTTTCTCGGCGTACGCCCACCTGTTGCCGTATCTCGAAGCCTCGACGCTGTATCAGCAGATCAACTTTCAGGCCGACCCGGATGATCCGGCCCGGAATGGAACAGCGCTGGGGCAGACGATTCCGTTCTTCCTGTGCCCCTCCGATTCGAAGCAGATTCTGCAGAGCAACACGGTGAATGGTGTGGTGGTCAATAGTGCGGTTCACAACTACCCGTTGTGTACGGGAACGACGCTTCCCCTGTCGCCGCGGAACCCGGGTGGGGTGGCTGTGACGGGGGTGTTTTTCGAGAATTCGTCGATTGGCTTCCGCGACTTGCGGGATGGGGCGAGCCAGACTGTGTGTATCAGTGAAACGGTGCAGGCGGAAGGGGGGCCAGCCACGTGGGACGGCGTTTCCCGAACGAATGGATTCGTGCTGACGCGGGGGAACGACAACGCGACCCAGGGACCCGAGTTGACCGACTACAACGCCCAGTGCACCGGGCCGGGCTTACGGCTTCAGCAGACGCGCGGCAGCCGGTGGCTGTATGGGGCGCCGGGGCACTCAATGTACAACCATCGTCGGCCGCCAAACGACCCCCGCGTCGACTGCCGGGGGGGACTGCCACACAGCATTCGCTCGGCTTATTGGTGGGATCGGCTGAGTCTGGATGTGGCGGCGCGGAGCCGCCATGTGGGGGGCGTGCATGCTCTGTTTTGCGACGGCCGGGTGCAGTTTCTGAGCGACAGCATCGATTTGCCAACCTGGCAGGGGCTGGGGAGCCGGGCAGGAAACGAGGTTTTGGGAGACTTTTGAGCCAATTTCGTCCCCCCCAGAGGGGTGAAGGTGCGAAAATCTTTTTCCACCTGCGGTCTGGAGCGCGGAAAACCGCTCGCCGGGAATCGGGATCGGCCGGGAACGGGGAAAACTGGTCGCTCTTTGATCAGGGACGGTTGTCACCCGTTTGACAGTCGCTAAACTGCGGTACTTCGACACAACTTCTCACTTGTCTGGCTTCTGGAAGATGATGAAACATCCCCGTGCTGTGGCCGCGTTGCAGGCACTCGTGTGCCTTGCGGCGCTTTGCCTGTTTCCCCTGCCCGCCATGGCCAGTGAGGCCGATCTGGCGATTCCCGACCTGAAGGAGGCGAAGTTCTTCGGAGGGACGATCAGCGGACACAATCTGCTGTTTTTCGGCTCATTCGTGATCGCTGGGACGTTGGGGATCAGCCTCTATCTGCGGAATCAGATCAAGGCGCTGCCGGCTCACGAGTCGATGTTGAAGGTGGCCGACATCATCTTCACGACCTGCAAGACGTATCTGTTGAAGCAGGCGCAGTTTCTGTCGATGCTGTTCGTGTTGATTGCGGCGGCGATGGCCTATTACTTCCTGGTCCTCAAGGGAGAACCAGCCACCACCCTCGGGCTGGTGCTGCTGTTCTCGATTGTGGGGATCATCGGGTCGTTCTGGGTGGCGTGGTATGGCATTCGGGTGAACACCTACGCCAACGCCCGCACGGCGTTCGCCTCGCTGCGGGGCGAACCCTGGGACGTGGTGAACATTCCGCTGCGGGCGGGGATGTCGATTGGTCTGTTCCTGATCTCGCTGGAACTGATCATGATGGTGGTGATTCTGCTGTATGTCCCACGTGACATCGTGGGTTACTGCTTCCTGGGGTTTGCGATTGGTGAGTCGCTGGGGGCTTCGGCCCTGCGCATCGCGGGCGGCATCTTCACGAAAATCGCCGACATTGGCTCGGACCTGATGAAGATCGCCTTCAACGTGAAGGAAGACGATCCCCGCAACCCGGGTGTGATCGCCGACTGTACCGGCGACAACGCCGGTGACTCGGTCGGCCCGACGGCCGACGGGTTTGAAACGTATGGCGTCACCGGGGTGGCGCTGATCGCCTTCATCACGCTGGCGGTTCCCAGCCCCGAGATTCAAGCCAAGCTGATCGTCTGGATTTTCTTCATGCGGTTCCTGATGGACTTCATGTCGGGGGCCTCGTACTTCATCAACCAGTCGATCTCCGAGAAGAAGTACAAGGGCCTGAAGGAATTCGACTTTGAAGAGCCGCTGACCCGCCTGATCTGGATCGCGTCGCTGTCGTGCATCGCGATGTCGTACATCATGAGCTACCTGCTCATCGGCGACATCAGCGTCATGAAGATGAAGGAGGGAGTCGAGACCGCCACCGCCCTGCCCAACCTCTGGTGGCAACTGGCGACGATCATCAGCTGCGGCACCCTGGCCGCGGTGCTGATTCCCGAATTCACCAAGGTCTTCACCAGCTCGCACTCGAAGCATGTGAAGGAAATCGTGACCGCCTCCCGCGAAGGGGGCGCCTCGCTGACCATCCTCTCGGGGCTGGTGGCGGGCAACTTCAGTGCGTTCTGGAAGGGGATGCTGATCGCCGGGCTGATGTTTGGAGCCTTCGTGGTCAGCGGCTTGGGTCTTGACGAGGTGATGGGGAAACACGCCTCGATCTTCGCCTTCGGCCTGGTGGCCTTCGGGTTCCTCTGCATGGGCCCGGTCAACATCGCCGTCGACAGCTACGGTCCGGTGACCGACAACGCCCAGTCGGTCTTCGAACTGGCCCAGACCGAGCACATTCCCAACATCTCGGCTGAGATTCAGCGTGACTTCGGCTTCAAGCCCGACTTCGAGCTGGGCAAGCACTATCTGGAAGCGAATGACTCGGCCGGCAATACCTTCAAGGCGACCGCCAAGCCGGTGCTGATCGGCACCGCCGTGGTGGGGGCCACCACGATGATCTTCTCGATCATCCTGTCGCTGGAGAGCGAAGGGTTGCTCGCTCTGAGCCTGACCGACGCTCCGGTGCTGTTGGGCTTCATCTGCGGCGGTGCGGTGATCTTCTGGTTCTGCGGTGCCTCGATGCAGGCGGTGACCACCGGTGCCTACCGGGCGGTCGAGTACATCAAGAAGAACATGAACCTCGACAAGACCGAGGCCGACATCGAAGACTCGAAGACGGTCGTCCGGATCTGTACCGAGTACGCCCAGAGCGGCATGTGGAACATCTTCGTCGCCCTGATGGCCATCACCCTCGCCTTCGCCCTGTTTGACCCGAACTTCTTCGTCGCCTACCTGGTTTCGATCGCGGTGTTCGGCCTGTTCCAGGCGATTTACATGGCGAACGCCGGTGGGGCCTGGGACAACGCCAAGAAGCTGGTCGAAGTCGATCTGAAGGAAAAGAACACCCCCCTGCACGCCGCCACCGTGGTGGGTGACACGGTGGGCGATCCGTTCAAGGACACCACCTCGGTCGCCCTGAACCCGATCATCAAGTTCTCGACGCTGTTCGGACTGCTGGCGGTGGAAATCGCCGTCAAGATCCGGCACCCGGTCGACGAGGCGGGCAATCACATCGTTGGCGATGCGAAGCCGTTTGACTACACCGGCATCGTCGGTGTGGCCATGCTGCTCGTGGCCCTGTACTTCGTGTGGCGTTCGTTCTACGCGATGCGGATTCCCGAGCGCAGCTAGACTTTCGTGGCGTTCTTTTGAAGAATTGAGCAACCCCGGCCGCACAGCGTGCTCCGGGGTTGCTTGCTTGACGGCGTGGAGACAACGCCTGGGCCTTCCGCCTCGCGGGTTGTCCTGCAGTTGTTCCGCCGGACTGTTTTGAGTTGCCCCATGCCCGGGCCGCCTCTTCGGGTGGTCAGCGGCAGGGCCCATTTGCCGAGGGATTTCCCATCGCCGCCTCCCAGACTGAATCCACGTCTCCCGCACGCTCGTACGACGGGCTGCCTCTGGCCCGCCTGGCCGCCCAGACGGCCGAAGCCATGCGCGGCAAAGACACCGTGCTGCTCGACATGCGCCAGAGCACGCCGATTGTCGATTACTTCGTGATCACCACCGCCACCTCCCCCCGGCAAATGAAATCGATCGCCGCCGAGGTCAAGACCCGCCTGCGGTCGGGCGGCAGCTCGCGGGCGGCCCTGGAGGGGGAAGAGAGCACCCAGTGGCTGCTGCTGGACTATGGCGACATCGTGCTGCATGTCTTCAGCCCGGAAGGCCGGGCGTTGTATGACCTCGAAAATCTTTGGGCCGACGCTCCGCGTCTCGACTGGCAAGCTTCTTCCTGATGAACATTCTGCAAGAGCTGCGGACCCGGTTTGAACGGGTGCTGTCCGACTATTCCCCCGAACCCGCCGCGCTGGCCCAGCAAATCCGGCCCGCGCAGGACGCCCGGTTTGGCGATTACCAGGCCAACTTCGCGATGGCTTTGGCCAAGTCGCGGGGGGTCAATCCGCAGGAGTTGGCCCGCGAGATTGCGGGGAAAGTCGACCTGTCGGATCTGTGCGAGCCCCCTGAGGTGGCCGGGCCGGGCTTCATCAACCTGAAGCTGCACTCCCGGTGGATCACCACGCAGTCGAATCGCCAGGCGCACGATCCGCGGTGTGGAGTCGATCCGGTCGCGCGGCCGCTGAAGGTGATCGTCGATTATTCATCCCCCAACGTCGCCAAGCCGATGCATGTGGGGCACCTGCGCAGCAGCGTGATTGGCGATGCGCTCTACCGCATCCTGAAGTACCTCGGGCACGACGTGGTCAGCGACAACCACATCGGCGACTGGGGCACGCAGTTCGGGATGATCATCTACGGGTACAAGCACTTCCTGGACCAGCCCGCCTACGCCGCGAATCCGGTGGGGGAACTCGCCCGGCTGTACCGGCTGGTCAACCAGCTCGAAGGGTATCACGAGGCGGTCGCCGCTCTGCCCGGGCTGAAGGACCGCCTCGGCGCTGCCGAGCGGGCCCACGCCGCCGCCAAGGCCGAGGCCAACCCCACCGACAAAAAGGCCCAGGAACAGCGCAAAAAGCAGCTCAAGCAACTGGCGACCGAAGAGACCGCCCTGCGCGACGAGGTCGCCTCGGCGGCGAAGAAAGTGGCCGCGGTCGAGGGGACGCCTGCCCTGCTCGAATTGGCTCGGCGGCATCCGAAGATTGCCGAGGAGGCCCGGCTGGAAACCGCCCGGCTGCACTCGGGAGATCCCGAGAACACCCGGCTCTGGAACCAGTTCATGCCCGAGTGCCTGGCCGCGCTCAACCGCATGTACGACCGGCTGGGGATCCGCTTCGACATGGCTCTGGGAGAAAGCCACTACCAGCCCGCCCTCGCGGCGGTGGTGGACGACCTCAAGCAAAAGGGCCTGGCGGTCGACAGTGACGGCGCGGTCTGCGTGTTTATTCCCGGGGTCGATGCGCCGTTCATCGTCCGCAAGCGGGATGGAGCCTTCACGTATGCCACCACCGATCTGGCGACCATCCGCGACCGGGTCGACCGGCTCGGGGCCAACCTCGTGTTGTACGTGGTCGACGCGCGCCAGGGAGATCACTTCAAGCTGCTGTTCGAGACCGCCCAGCGATGGGGTTACGGCAAGGTCGATCTGCGCCACGTGAGCTTCGGCACCATCCTGGGGGACGACCGCCGTCCGTACAAGACCCGTTCGGGGGATGTGGTCGGACTCGAATCGCTGATCGATGAAGCGGTCGCGCGGGCCCGGCGGATCGTCGATGAGAACGACGAACGCAAGACGACGGGAGGGGATCTCGACGACGCCGCCCGGCAGAAGATTGCCGAGTCGGTGGGGATCGGGGCGATCAAGTATGCCGACCTCTCGCAGAACCGCGAGACCGACTACATCTTCAGTTGGGACAAAATGCTGGCCCTGACCGGAGACACGGCGACCTACATGCAGTATGCCTACGCCCGGGTCTGCGGCATCGTGCGCAAGGGAGAGATCGACCGCGAATCGCTGCGCGGGGGAACGGCCCAGATCCAGCTCGAGCATCCCGCCGAGCGGGCTCTGGCGCTGCAATTGCTGCGGTTCCACGAGACGCTCGACGGCGTGGCGATTGATTTTCGGCCGAATGTGCTGACCAACTGGCTGTTCGAAACCGCCAACCGGTTCAGTACGTTCTTCGAGAACTGTCCGGTCTTGAAGGCCGAGACCGAGTCGCTCAAGCAAAGCCGGCTGCTGCTGGCCGACCTGACCGCCCGCTGTCTCGAACGGGGCTTGTCGCTGTTGGGCATCGAGACGATCGAGCGGATGTAGCCCGCCACCGCTGTTTCCGGCATCGCGCCCCGGCCGGAGGATCGGGGTACCGTGTGGCCAACCGGCTCGTTCAGGGTGTCCAGAGCCGGGGGGCTTCGGCGGGAGCCGGCTGCGTCACGCGGGGGAGACGGCGGGCCTTCATGCGGACGTAAGGGGGGATATACATCCCCCGGTGTCCGATTTCGCCGGGGCGGGCCTTGGGCTTCGCCCGGCACGGCTCGCGCAGATCCTCCAGGCACAACCCGGCGCGGGCCAGGCCTCCCACGAGATCTTCCCACTTGTGCAGGAACTCGACGGCGTTCTGCTCGCGATAAGAGCGGTCGCCCACAGGCGGCAGCGCGCCAGCGAGGTAATACGGAACGCCGATGATGTACCGGTCCTGAGCGTCCCGTTCGACAATCTGCAGGCTGGTCGGCTGTTTGTGCTGGCTGATGTAGAGCCCTCCGTCGCGCAGCACGCGGGCGACCTCGGCATAGACGGCGTTGATGTCGGGAACGTAGCAGGTGCTGACCGGCTGATGCACGATGTCGAACGACCGGTCGGCGAACATGTCGAGCTTGTCCATCGAACCCTCGACGCACCGCACCGTGAGATTCCGGCGGGCCGCCTCGCGGGCGTCGAGTTCGAGCATTTCGGGGCAGAGATCGAAGACCGTCACCCGGGCCCCGGCACTGGCGTAGAGAATCGATTGCCAGCCCCCTCCCGCCGCCAGACAAAGCACCTCGAGTCCCGCGACCGAGGCGGGGAGCCAGTTGCGCCCGTCGAGGGTCTTGAGCGGCTCACGGCACTCTTCGTCGGTCGCCACTTTCGAAAAGGGACTGCCCGCATTCACCATGCGGCCATAGGCGGTCCGATTGCGTTCAAGATGAGCAGACATCCGGCGATCCACGCTTCAGGAAACCAAGGGACCGGCCCCAACCGGGCGGCCACCGCCAGCCGACGCTCTCCGCTTCAGCGGGAGAGCAGACCGGCGGTGAAATTGAGCAGGTCCCCCCGGCTGCGGGCGAACTGACGCAGCTTGTCGAATTGGCCCGCTTTGGCGCACAACTCGGGAATCGAGAGGCCGAATTCTTCGGCGGTCTCCGGCAGGTATTTCAGCGCGAGGTCGAGCGCTTCGGCCGGCCGGTCGAGCCGAATCAGCAGATCGACGAGCGCGTACGCGGCCAGCTGGGTGTCGGTCTCGGCGGGATCTCCGGTGATCTGACTGTGGAACCAGGCCAGCGCCTCGTCGCGGTTCTGGTTCAGGAGCGCCTGGAAATACCGGATGTGGGCCGGGTAGAAGTCGGTGAAGGGGGCATTCCCTCCATACTGATACTGCGGTGACAGCCGGGCTCCGTACTGTGCCAGTTGCAGGGCGAGGTCCAGTTCCTGATCGTGCGGCTCGAGCATGCGGGCAAACCGCACCACCGAGTTCAGATGCGAAACGTCGATGTGGTAATTGCCCTCTTGGAACAGCATCTCGCGTCCGGCGATGAGGTCGCGGAGAGAACCCCCCGGGGGCGTCATCGGCAGTCGGCGCTTGACGTCGTGCTCGACATTGGCCCGCAGATCGTCGTAGAGCCGGCGGACCATCACCCGGGCACAGGCGGACCGGTTGGCGGCGGTCATCTGGCCAAACTGCTGGTCAAGCGCGGTGATCGTGCTGCAGGTGCCGTGCGACTTGAGGAACAGTTCCAGTCCCTTGATGGGGGCCACCGCGTGGAACAGGGCGATTTCGACCACCGCTTCTTCGACCGGGGCGTCGTTGGGGAGGGCCTCGATCGCCCGGGCGACCGGTTCGGTCTCGTTGATCGCCCGGAAGTAATTCCACGCCTGCGGAATCTGACCGTCGGCCAGCAGCAGCCCCCCGACTTCGCGGGCTGTGTCGATGTAGAACTTTTCGAAGTCATCCCGCAGCGCGGGGGGGACATCCTTGAGCGACGTGGGGCGAATGAGAGGCAGCCCCAGCTCCTGCCGCCGGCGCATCAGCAGGGCGTCGAACAGGCCGTGCCAGTCGTGATCGGCACGCAGTTGGGAGATCAGACGATCGAGCACCTCGCGGGGCTTCCCGGAGGCGAGCTGCTCCAGGGTGTCGAAGGTGGCGGGATCGGCGGAGGGAGACATGGGCAGGACCTTGCAACAGGCGACGGAAACAACGCGGATGGAAGAACGAGCTAATGACTGCAGCCGCACCCACCGCTGCCACAGCCTCCCCCGGAACGTTCCAGGGGGACGAGGCCGTCGGCGGTGACCGGCTGGACTTCGATCGGCCCCTGTCCCGCGGCGGCGGCCAGCAGCGCGAGCCGGGTGGTGTCGGGCCCCCGTCCGCCCAACACGTAGATCACCAGCTTTTCACGGGCGAAAGTCCATTCCAGATCGAGCAGTTCGAGCTGCAGGTTCCAGTCGG
>Ga0315906_10005591_pt1 | contig 15791 bp, 8 predicted proteins | sample LakEriMetagenome_4_FD_203526 | JGI IMG/M metagenome (GOLD analysis project Ga0315906, IMG submission 203526) | Freshwater fungal communities from buoy surface, Lake Erie, Ohio, United States - Buoy 2 MA122 | ecosystem: Environmental > Aquatic > Freshwater > Lake > Lake biofilm | place: USA: Lake...
CGATTAACTGAGTGTTAACCGTGAAATACAAGTCAATTATTGTGAACCTTTCGCGGTGGCGGCGATCTGGATGACCCAGGCCCGGCATTTGCAGGAAACTTCCCCGGTTTGGCGTAATGTGCCGGCGCGTGCGGGCGTGTCGCGGCGAGGGGTGGTTCGATGAAGGTCGCGATTGTGGTTGCGCCCGCCAGGTACTGGCGATGGCAGCGCGCGCTCGCGGACCGTTTGGGCTTACGGCATGCGGTTTCCGTGTTTGCCGGCGGCGATATTGGCGAGATTCCGCCGCTTGTGCGCGCGTTGCTGGCGATCGAGCGGCGCGTATTCAAAACGCCAGCTGATGTGGCGCTGGAGCCGGGGCCGGCTGCGGCTTGTGGGGGTGTTGAGGGCTTCGACCTGGTGATCGACCTGAGCGGCGGCCCGGCGCGAGCGGGCGCGCTGCGTTTGCTTTATGACGGCGCGGCGGATGAAGCGTTTCTCTGGGGGCGTTTGCTACGCAAACAACCGCCGATGATCGCAGTGGCGCGAGATGATCAGACGTTGGCTGCATCGTATGCGGCGATTGAAGATGATTTGGTGCTGGCGCGCAGCCTGCGCTTTGCATTTTCGCGCGCGGCGCTGCTGATCGAGCGTGCAGTTGAAATTGTTGAAGGTGCGCGACGCAAGGCGCCGGTACCTGATCCCGCGCCGCATGCGCCGCAACGCTATAGCGACTCCTTGATCGCGCCGTTCGTTTTGGCGCGCGCGGTGGCGGCGGTGCAAGCGCTCTCGCGCAAGCGTGGGCATTGGGTGACGGCATGGCGTCGCGGCGGCGGGCCGTTTGCGGTCGCGAGCGCGGACGGCGCCTTCATAGCCGATCCGTTCCTGGTGTCGTGTGGCGGCGAAGATTTCTTGTTCGCTGAAGCGTTGGTCGATGGTGGGCCAAAGGGGCGCATCGTCGCCGCGCGCTTGCCCAAAGAGACACAAAGCGTGCACTTCGAGCACGTTCTGACGGAGGCGCATCATCTCTCGTACCCGCATGTGTTCGAGCATGACGGCGCGATGTTCATGATGCCGGAGACGGCACAGGCGGGAAAACTGAGCGTTTATCGCGCCACGGATTTTCCGCTGCGTTGGGAGAAGCATGCAGACGTGATGGACAATGCGCACGTGGCGGATGCAACCATCGTGCAGCGCGACGATTGCTTCTATTTGTTCTGCACGCTTGTGCCACAGAGCGGATCGTCGTGGGACGAGCTCTCAATTTTTCATGGCCCGAGCGTGTTTGGTCCGTGGACGCCGCATGCGCTGAACCCGGTGAAGTCGGACGCGCGTGGTTCGCGTATGGGTGGGCGGTTTCGGATCGCCGGCGATCGCTTGTTGCGGCCGGCGCAGGATTGCAGCACCGGCTATGGCGCAAAGCTCGCTTGGTATGATGTGACGGAACTGACGCCGGAGACGTTCGCGGAACGCCGGATCGGCGAGTGGGATCCGAAATTGTTTGGTGATTTCATGGGGCTTCACACCTACGACGCCTATGGCGATGTTGAAGTTCTGGACATCAAGATGGATCGGCCACGCCGTGCGCTGCCGCAACCGCGTATTGTTGGAGGCGATGAGATAAGGGTTCCAGATGCGCACTGATCAGCGCAAGCCGCGTGTGTTGTGTGTGGTGCCGCGCGGGCTTGAGGGCCGCGGCGGCATTGAGCGCGCTTTCCGCTATATCTCGCAGCATGACGATGCACCGGCGGATTTCACGTTCTTGGCGACGCGCGGCGATGGCTCGCGCATCGGCTCGCTGCTGATTTTCGCCAATGCGATTGCGCGCTTCACCTGGATCGCGGCGACCCGGAAGGCAGATATTGCGCATATTAATCTGTCGCTGCGCGCAAGCGCTTATCGCAAGGCGCTGCTCTGGGGCATCGCCAAGGTGTTCGGGCTGCCGGTGATCTTCCACTATCACGGCGGCGGCTTTGATCGGCGCGTGCATGAGAAGAAGCTCTGGATCGATGTCACCAAATACATTCTGCGCCGCGCTGACGGCGTGATCGCGCTGGGTGAGCGTTGGCGCCAGGTGTTCGTGGAGGAGGTCGGCGTGCCGGCCGAGCGCACGATCGTGATTTACAATGCGGTGCCTGATTTTGCTTCTGGACGTGATCTTACGCGCCCGAGCAATCGACCATTGACGATTTTCTTCGCCGGTGAAATCGGCGAACGCAAAGGCGTCGACGTGTTGGCGGGCGCATTGGCGAAGATCGGCGCGAAACAGGATTGGCGTTGCACGATTGCCGGGAATGGCGATGTTGCGCCGTTTGCGCAAACGCTGGCCGATGCGGGCGTCGCTGATCGTGTGAGTTTTCCAGGCTGGATTGGCATGGACGACATTCACGCCGGCATGTTGGCCGCCGATATCGTGGCGCTGCCCTCACGCAGCGAAGCGCTGCCAATTTCGTTGATTGAAGGCGCGGCCGCAGGCGCGGCGATGGTGTGTACCGGCGTTGGCGCTTCGGCGGAGATCAACGAGAACGGATTGACCGGCTACGTGCTGGCGATCGAAGTGGATGCGTTCGCGCAAGCGTTCAGCGAACTGGCGGCCGATCGCGGCAAGCTTGCGGCGATGCAAAGGGCAGCGCGCGCGCGCTATCTCGAACGCTTCACGTTCGCGCGCATGTTGGAGCGTTTGGGCGAAGCTTACGCGCTGGTGCTGGACGCCAAGGCCGCATCGCGCGCCGGTTCGCGGCCGAGAGCGGCGGCGTAAGCGGCGAGCAGCTTCGGCTCCTGGTGCTCCCAGCAGAGATCTGATTCAAAGCGCTTACGGCCGTACTCGCCGAGTTGCTTGGCGAGTGCCGGATCATCGAGCAATTGTTCGATCTTGGCGGCGAAATCCTTGACGTCGTTCGGCTTTGCGTAGAGCGACGCTTCCTGTGCGGAGAAGCGACCCTCGGTGCATTCGAATTGCACGATGGGTTTCGCCATCGCCATGTATTCGACGATCTTGTTCATCGTTGATTTATCGTTGAGTTCGCTGGGGCGATCGGGATTGACCAGCACCGTGGAACGCCCCAGCCAATCCTTCAATTCCGCATCGGAGACGCGACCGGTGAAGCGCACGTGGTCGGAGAGATTGAGTGCGGCGGCCTGAGCTTCAAGATCGCGGCGCGCGCTTCCGTCGCCAACGAGCACGAAGCGCACATCGTCACGCTTTTTGGTGTAGACGATGTGGTGTGCGGCTTCGAGCAACAGGTCCAAGCCTTCCTGGGCGCCCATGACGCCGACGTAGCCGACCAATTTTTCAGTGGTGTCAGAGCTGGCGGCGCGGTCGATCCAGGCGCGGCGCGGCGCACTGCGGACGACGTACACATTGTCAGGCTTCATCTTGCCACGCGAAACGGCGACGCGTTTGTAGCTTTCGTTTGTGGCGATCGAGACGTTCGACATCGCGAACGTCAGCCGTTCAAACAGCACCATGAGCGAACGCAGGAACGGGCGCGGCTTATCGTATTTGGAATCGAGCAATTCCGGGCAGAGATCGTGGTGGTCGAAGATGAAGCGGCAGCCGAAGAGTTTGAAGGGGGCCGCCACCAGGAAGAGCAGATCTGGCGGGTTGCAGGCGTGGATCACGTCGATGCCGCGCGCAAAGGCGACACGTAGCGCCAGAACAAAGCTTGAGATCAGCGCGACTGGGTATTCGAAGAGATAGCCTGCGAAGCCCGAGGCTTCGATCGGCAGGCTATAGCGATAAACGTAAATGCCGTCGATGCGCTCGAAGCCTTTGTCGTAACCTTTGCCTTTCGGGCAAATGACATTGACCTCGTAACCCGCCGCGTGGAGCGAACTCGCTTCCATCCACACGCGCCGGTCAAACGGCACGGGCAGGTTCTCGACCAAGATTAGGACACGGCCGAGCGGTTTGGCGTTGGTTTCGTTGCTCACTTCAGTCTCGCATAGAAGCCGCGGCTGATGGATTGGCCGAACGTTGGGTGTGCGCGACTCAATGTTGGGATCTCCCAGGAATCTTCGATCGTGTAGCCCATGGCGGTGAGCGAGCCGACGAAGGCTGCGTGATCGCGCACCTGGTACGGAATCTCGGCGCTGTCGAAATCCTCGAGCGTCACTACGGTCGGCCCCGCGCGGGTCGCGACCTTGTTGAGGATGAGGTGTGTCGGCTTTTGTGGCAGGCGCGCGACGAAGTCAGGGAACGGAATGTCGAGATATTGCAGCAGGCCGGAGGCGAGCAGAATGTCGGCTGGCGGCGTCGCTTCGATTTGGTCGTAGAAAGAGATGCCGCTCAAATCGTCTCTTGCTGCGCGTGCGCGGCCCGCTTTCGCGATCTCCTGCAAGTCATAGATGGCCCAGTCGAAACCGGCGGGCAGATCAAGGACGTCGCGGAAGGCGCGGAATTTGGTGCCCATATGGCCGCCCGCGTCGATGAGACGGGCCGTATTCGGCAGGACGCGCTGCAGCCAGAACAGCACCGGATAATCCCACGCGGTACGCTGACACATTTTCTCGAACGAGATGTCGGCGATCTCGGCGTGATTGTACCCTGCGAGCACGCCCGGGCGGACGGCGGCGAGAGCCTCGGCGTATGAGGCGAAGGCGCCGCGAAAATGCGGGCCCTCCTGCACGGCGCCGACGCGGCGGCGCACGGCGTGGACGACGCGATTGATTACGCCTCTCGAATTGGCGCCGATGTCGGCCATGACGTCTCGAACCTGGTTCCAGTTTGGATAAGCGATCGGCTGCAAGTTTCGCACCGGAGGCGATGGTCCGGCCTATAGCAGGCGCGCCTTGCGTCGCCCACAAGCGTGGGGGTTAACGCGGCGTTTTTCACGTTGTATGCGGCGCAATTGATGCATGGTTGACTCGATCCCGCGCGCTGGATCATCAACGCGTGCACAAAGTTAACGGAATACGGGCGTGGCGCTTCGCAAGTTTGCATTCAACGTGGCGTCTCTGACGCTCGCGCGCGGTCTGCAAACCGTGGCGAGCATTGCCGCGATCCCGATCCTGGCGCGCTTCCTGGAGCCCAGCGAATTTGGCCTGATCGCTCTGGCGATGCCGTTCATCCTGTTTTGCATGGCGATTGGCGACGCGGGTTTGGGTCAGTCGTTGGTGCGTGTGAAGCAAAGCGAGACTTTGGTTTGGTCGAGCGCGTTTTGGCTGATCATGGCGCTGAGCGGGGGTTTGTCGCTGTTCGTTCTGGCGTTGGCATGGCCTTACGCGACTGTGTTGGAGCACCCGGAAATGGCGCCGATCGTGGCGGTGCTGGCGATCTCGCCTTTCCTGCAGGGGCTGACGGCGTTGCCGGTGGCGGAGTTGCAACAGCGCGAGCGTTTCCAATTGCTGGCGGCAACCGAAGTGATCGCTTCGTTTTCGGCGCTGGTGTCGGCTTTGGTGCTGGCTGCGGCGGGCGCCGGCGTGTGGGCGCTGGTTTCGCAAGCGACGCTCTATTGGGTGGTCAAAGGCGTTGTCATTCTTTTCGCGTCGAGCTTCCGCCCAAAGCTTCAGTTCGCGGCGTCGGCGCTTGAGGGGCATCTTACCTTCAGCCGCGATTCCGCGATCAGCAATTTGGTGGCGTTCTTCAACCGCCAGATTGACCCGCTGGTGATTGGTAGAATGATGGGCGCTGCGTCGCTCGGTCTTTATTCGATGGCCAATCGTTTGGCGATTTTGCCGGCGCAATTGTTGTCGGCGCCGGCGCAGAATACGCTTTATGTGAAGATGGTAGCGCTGCGGCACGACCTAGCCGCTTTGCGCGATCTGGTGCTGATCTCTTCGTTGGCGGTGGCGATCCTCGTGTTTCCGCCGATGGCGATTGCGGCGGTATCGAGCCATTCTTTCTTCGTCGTGTTCCTGTCTGAGAAGTGGGCAGAGGCGGCGATTCTGTTCGCGATCCTGGCGCCGGTGGCTGCGATCCAAGTTGTTTCCACGATATGGACGCCGATGCTGCTGGCCACGGAAAACACAACGCTGCGTTTGCGCGTCGGCATTGAGATGACGGTGATGTGGCTGGCGATCCTGCCGTTTGCGGCGATGCATGGGTTGTTGGCTGTGGTGATCGCCTATGTCGTCAGCTACACGGCGTTTTCGTTGCTGCGTTCCTACAACAAATTTTTGTCGCCGGTGCAGCTCAACGTCATCGACATGACGCGGACTTTGGCCGCTCCGCTGCTGGTTTCGGCCGGTGCGGCGCTCGCGCATCTCGGCGTGATGTGGGTTTTGCGTTTGCCGCCGCTCGGAGAGGTGGTCCTGGCGCTTGGGGAAATGGTGCTGGCGTTGGCGGTGCTGGTGCTGGTCTGCCGCAAGACGTTGAAGGCGCATATCGGCCAGCTGCGTGCCCTGTTTTCAGTCGCGCCGCCGCTTGCCGAGGAGGGTGCGCGTGGCATCGCCGATTAAGATCTATGTCTGGCCGCTTGATCCAACCGCGCCGGCTACTGCGACGGAGTTGGCAAGCTTGTCGGAGAGGGAAGCGGCGCGGATGGCGCGCTTCGTGTTTGACAAGGATCGGTTTCGCTTCGGCCACTCGCACGCGCGCATGCGTGCGCTGCTTGGCGTGCATTTGGGTGTGGCGCCTGCGGATTTGGTGTTCGAGGAGAACCAGCACGGCAAGCCGCTTCTTGCGGGCGGACCTTTCTTCAATCTAAGCCATTCGCAAAATTTGGCCGCGCTTGCGATCAGCGACGATCTCGATCTCGGACTCGACATCGAGCATGTGCGCGCGATCGAGGGATCGGAAATCGCGCGGCGTTTCTTCTCGCCACAGGAATGTGCGGCGCTCAACGCGTATGCCGGCGCGGACTATGAGAACGCCTTCTATCGCTGCTGGACGCGCAAGGAAGCCTATGTGAAGGCGCAGGGCGAGGGGCTCGGCAATTCGTTGCAGGCGTTCGATGTCACGATCGACGAAGAGGCCCCCCGCATTCTGCGAATTGAGGGTGATGACGCAAACGCCTGGCGCCTCTTCTCGTTTAAGCCAGCAGAAGGCTATCAGGGCGCATTGGCGATGCGGTCGATGAGCGACGACATTTCGTTGAACGTCATCACCTCGGGATAGCGCGCGTGCGCAGCGACACTGCTCTCGCCGCGCAGATGGGTCTCAAAGAAGTCCAGCAGCAGAGCGTGTTTGATCTCCTCGGCGCGCGCCGCGGGCAGCAACAGCCACCTCTTGAACTGATCGCCGCTGCCGTAGGAATCTAGGAATGCGTCGTGCGGTGCGCCGCGAATGAGAAAGGTGTCGCCGCCGAGGCGGCGGGTGTGGGCCGCCTCGTTGCGCACGCCGTCATAGAGTACTTGCCATTCGTAGCGGCGTGAAGACGCCAACCGTCGGGCCGAGGGAGGATCAAAGTCGCTAGACACTACGAGATAGGGGCGACGCGCGCCCTGCTCGGCCGCTTGCGCATAGAGCCCTCCGTCCAAATTGGCGACCGCGGCGATGCGCGCATCTTGCAGGCTCGCTTCGGCGGCGACGGCGCCGCCGAAAGAGAATCCCAAGAAGCCCACGCGATTGAAATCGGTCTTTTCCCGCCAGACGGGATGCGCGCTTAAGCAGGCCTGGATCTGATCCAGCGCATAGAGGGCGTCGCGTAGCGCAAGTTGCAGGCGCTCGCCTGCGCGCCGCGTGGTCTCGGCGGTAGCGGCTTCAGAGGAGAAATCGAATTGAATATGCGGCGCGGAGTCATCGAGTGCGACCACGATGTAGCCATGGCTTGCCAGCATGGTCGCAGTGCGTGCGTTTTCCGAGCGATCGCCGCCCCAGCCGGGCGCGTAGAGCACGAGCGGTGCGGTGTTGAGTGCGGTGGGCTGTGCTTGCGTGAAGGCCTCATCGCATCCGCCCCGCGAGAGTGCGCCGGCGCTGTTAGATGGGCGCCACAGGCGCACTGTGAGCCCAGATTGGCTGCTGCTCGGCGGCAATTCGACTTCGAAGACCGCCACATCGTGCGCTCCAGCCAACACTGGCGTCGTTGGCGCGCTCTGAAGCGCCGCCATGAATTGGGTCATTGCGCGCAATGTTGGAAGCGCGAGTGCGGCGACAGACAGCGCGAGCAGCGTGAACGGGATGGCGGGGGCGACACGTGCGGACCAACGCGTTTGCGTGAGCCACAGCGCCATAAGCGCAAGCAGCAGCAGCAGCAACGCGGGGATCGTCCAATAACGCGCGATCAGACGGCAAGCGTATCCGATCGTGTCGATCAAGTGGCGCTCTCGAGCGCCGCCTTCATGCTCGCCGCGACAGCGGGGGCGTTGGGTTCGGAGAGCATGGTGAGGTGGCCGCCGCGCGCGTCATGCACGATGACGTGCCCGCCGCCGGTTTCGCGCCAGCCCATTTGTGGGTCGAATAGCGGCCCGCGCGGCGTTTGCTCGCTCTTGAACACCATCAGATCGCCGGCAAAGCCCGGGTTCTCGTAATTCCGCCGCGCATTAAGCAGGTGACGCTGGAACCAGGGTGGGGTCCAACCGCTGGCGCGCTTGGGGGCCTCTTTCAAAAGGCCGAGCCTCACTGCGAGTTCGGCGATCGCATAGGCGAACTTGAAGCTCATCAGCCACTCGCTTGCGGTCATCTCGCCTTTGCGGAAATTCTTCCAACGGCGCACATGTACGTCGATGCGATCCATGACGTCGAGCGCGATGCGATCTAGCAGGTTTTGCGATTTGGTGAAGCCGGGTCGCCACGTGTCGTAGGTGACCACCAGGCGCACATCGTCGCCGCCCGCCTGAAGCTGACGGGCGACTTCCGCCGCAAGCGCGCCCGCGATGCACAAACCCATAAGCACATACGGACCCTTAGGGTGTGCAGCCTTCAGGAGGCGCACATAGTGCGCGGCGATTTCCGGGAAGGTCTGCGGCGCGACGTCCTGCGGGCGATCAGGATTGAACAGTTGCAAACACGTGAACGGCTGGTCTGGACCCAGCTGCTTGGAGAGGTGGTAGTAAAGGATCGGATTGTCGATGGCGATGATCGGCGTCTTCGAACCATTGGGTTGAAGTCGGATAATTTGCCAATCTTCGATCGTTTCGACGGCGCGCGGCGTCGGCGCAGCGTTCAATAAGGTGCTGAATTGGCGTAGCGTTGGCGCTTTGAACAATTGCAGGATTTCGAGTTTGCGCCCGAATTCGTCCTCGACGCGCGCAAACATGCGGAAGGCGAGAAGGGAATGACCGCCCAGGTCGAAAAAGCTGTCGTTGAGCCCGATCTGCTCTTGCTTCAGCACATCGCGCCAGATGTCGCGCAGCTTGTTCTGCGTCTCGGTCAGGGTTTCGTTCTGCGGCGCGGCGTCAGCGCTTGCGGCTGATGCGCGCTGCAGCGACATTGCGCCAAGCATTGGGATGTCCGGCAGTGCGCGCCGGTCGACTTTGCCATTCGGCGTTTGCGGGAGAACGCGCAGAACGCTGATGCCCGACGGCACCATGTGCGGCGGGAGCGTGCGGGAAAGGTGCTCATGCAGGATGTGCGGCAGCGCTTCGAGCGGCTCAATGCGGTCCACAGCCGGGCTGACGTAAGCGAAGATCTTCTTGCCCGCGGGTGGCGCGTCACGCGCCACTACGATGGCTTCGCCAACACTTTCGTGCGCGGCGAGCGCTGCTTCGATTTCGCCTGGCTCAACCCGCATGCCGCGGATCTTCACCTGCGAATCCGAACGGCCGACATAGTCAAGCAACCCGTCTGGACGCAGGCGTACGGTGTCGCCGGTGCGATAGAGCCGTCCGCCCGGCGTATTGGAGATCGTGTCCGGTAGGAATTTCTCGGCGCTCAGCTCAGGTCGGTTATGATAGCCGAGCCCGACGCCGTCGCCGCCGATATAGAGTTCACCCAGTGCGCCGGGTGGGGCGAGGTTGCCGTAGCGATCGACGACATAGCCGTCGGTCGCGCCGATCAGCGGGCCGACCGGCAGCACCGTCGTCGGCGTGATGTTTCGCGGCACGCTGTAAAGCGTCGAAATGATCGTGCACTCGGTCGGGCCGTAGCCATTGACGATCTCAATATCCGGATCGGCTTGATAAACGCGCATCACCGCAGCCGGAGAGAGCACATCGCCGCCGATGACGAGTTGCTTCATGCCGCGCAGCGCCTCTGGCCGATGTTCGGCGAGCAAATGGAACAGCGCCGTTGGCAGAATGCCAATCGTGCAATTGTGCTCGGCGATCGTGTCGGCGATCTGCGCCAGCGTTGGAGGGTGGCTCTTGATGATGGCGATAGGTGAGCCGTTGAGCAGGGCGCACCAGATTTCCTGGGCGCTTGCGTCGAAAGCGAGCGCGCAGACATGCAACATCGTGTGCTGTGGCCCGAGCATCAGGAAGCCTTCCTGCGCGCGCGCGTAGCGGACGATGCCGCGATGTGGGATGATCGCGCCCTTGGGCTTTCCGGTCGAACCTGATGTGTACATCAGGTAGATTGGATCAAGCGGGCCGGCTTCGGCTTCGACCGGCGCGTCGCTCTCGGCCATCTCCATGCCGGCGATATCGAGGTCGACAATCGGGCCGCTGAATGCACCAATCTTGTCGCGCGCGTCCTTGTGGACAATGACCACGGCCGGTGCGCAATCATCGAGCATGTAGCTCAGCCGCTCCATCGGATAGTCGCCATCGAGCGGCATGTAGGAGGCGCCGGCCTTTATTACGCCGAGGAACGAAACGATCGTCTCGATCGAGCGCGGCGCGACGATGGCGACGCGGCGGCCGCGGCGCGCGCCGAGGCTCTGCAGGCGGCGCGCCAGCTGGTTCGATCTGCGATCGAGTTCGCCGTAGGTCATGGTACGGGCGCCTTCGATCAGCGCGGTCGACTCCGCCTGCGCGGCGGCGATCTCGGTAAACAACCCGTGCGCGGTCTTATCGCGCGGATAGGCAGGGATCGGTCGCGGACGGCTGATAAGCGCTTTGTTGGCGTCAGACACGACCTCGAGCTTCGAGAGCTGCGCCTGTGGCGTGGTTGCAGCGGCGCGCATGGTCTGCTGCCAAAGTTCAAGCATGCGCTCGGCGGTGCGGCGGTCGTAGAGATCGGTGTTGAATTCGAGCGAGGCGCGCCATCCATCGGGGCGTTGCACCAGCATAACGTTGAAATCGAGCAGCGTCCCCGGCGATTCCGAGGGAATGCCCGTGAGTTCGAACTCGCCGTAGCGCGCATTTTCCATGAAGGCGCGCTGGAATATGAAGTCGACGGAATAGAGCGGCGTACGCGAGAGGTCCGGCGCTTGACGCAGCTGGCGTACGAGGCCGTCGAAGGGCACTTGCGCGCGCGCGAGTCCATCGCTCACCGTGTCCGTGCAGCGCTTGAGCAGCTCGTTGAAGCGCGGATCGCCCTGCGCATCGAGACGCAGCACGATGTTGTTGATGAAGACACCAATCAAATTCTCAAGGTCGGTATCGTCGCGATTGGCGACTTGCGTGCCGATGACGATGTCCGTCTCGCCCGTGAAGCGATGCAGAGCGGCGGTGATCGTGGCGACGCCAACGCTAAACAGCGAGGCGCCTTCGCGACGTGCGAACTCGGTGAGTTTGTCGCTCACGTCACGCGGCACCATCTCCGACACGATCGCCCCATTGAAGGTTTGACGCGATGCGCGCGGATGATCGGTGACGATCTCGAAATAGGGCGCGTCAGAGAGGCGCTTCAGCCAGTAATCCGTGTCGTCGGAAAAACTGTCGCTCTGAATAAACTCGCGCTGCCAGAGGCTGAAATCGCCATATTGGAGCGGCAGGTCGGGAAGGTTGGGCGCTCGCCCCGCGTCGAGCGCGGCCGTGATCTCTCCGATTTCGCGGCCCAGCACACGGATTGACCAGCCATCGAAGGCGATGTGATGGATGGTGATCAGCAGATGGGCGTGGTCGTCCTCAAGCTGCAGTAAGGTGGCGCGGATGAGCGGCGCCTGGCTTACGTCGAACGGGGCCTGTGCCTCGCGAACGCTGTGGGCGCGGGCTTCCTCCATGCGCGTAGAAGTTGGAAGCCGTGTAAGATCGATCACCGAGAGCTTGAACGGTGCTTCGGCGAGAATCTGCTGATGCGGTTCGCCGTCGATATCGACGAAGCGCGTACGCAGGATTTCGTGGCGGCTGATAACGGTGCGAAACGCTTGCTCGATCGTATCGGCGCGAAACTTGCCGCGGATGTCCCACCGCAGCGCCACGTTCAACGCGGCGTTGCCCGGCTCCATTTTTTCGAGGAACCAGAAACGCGACTGCGTGATCGAACACGCCAGCGTGTCGATCACGGTTGCAGGCGCTTGCGTGACGCTATGATCGCGTGTGGTCATGACGAAGCGCCCCCGCGACGGGCGCCGCCACGAAACGCGCGTAGCGACGGTGCGCCGGCGCGCTCAGCCACTGGCGGCGCTTCAGTGCGTGTGGCGGCAATCTCAGCGATCTCGGCGACCGTGGGGTGCCGCAACAGATCCTTTGCCTCGATGTGCAGGCCTTGTTCGATCAGGCGTGCAGTGATGCGGAAGACGTGCAGCGAATCGGCGCCAAGGAAGAACAGATTATCGTGGACGCCGATCTCACCAGCTCCCAGCACCCGGCGCCACACATCGGCGATTTGCGTTTCGAGCGGCGTGCGCGGGGCGACAATCGTGCGGTCGGCGATGGCGGCGTCCGCGTCCGGCTCCGGCAGCGCCTTGCGGTCGAGCTTGCCATTCGCGGTGAGCGGCAGCGCGTCGAGCTTCATCCACATGGTTGGAACCATGTAGTCCGGCAATTGTGCGGCGAGCGTGTCGGTCAGTTGCTTGGCGTCGATATCGGCGCCTTGGTTCAGCACGACATAGCCGACGAGGCGGGGCGTATCGCCGCCGCGTAGCGCGACCGCCGCGGCGTTGACGCCCGGCGCCTTGCGCAGCGCGGTCTCGATGTCTTCGAGTTCGATGCGGAAGCCGCGCAACTTCACTTGGTGATCGCTACGGCCGAGCAATTGGATGTCGCCATTGGCGAGGCGGCGGCCAACGTCGCCCGTATTGTAGAGGCGTTGCGCCGCGCGACCCGGCAGCGTCACGGTGCGGAACGCGCCGGCGGTCAGGTCGTCGCGCTTGAAATAGCCAAGCGCCAGGCCATCGCCGCCGATATAGAGCTGACCGGTGCCGCCGATGGGCGCGAGTTGGTCGTTGGCGTCGAGGATAAAGAGCTGCGTGTTGTCGATCGGCTCGCCGATCGTGATCGACTTGCCGTTTTCGGCGCGGGCGCACGACGACCAGATCGTCGTTTCGGTCGGACCGTACATATTCCAGAGTTCGGCGCCGGTGGCGGTGAGCGCATCGGCCAGATCGCGCGGCAGCGGCTCACCGCCGCACAGCATCTTGAGGCCGGCGCGCGGCTTGAAGCCGGCTTCCATCAACATACGCCAGAGCGACGGCGTGGCTTGCACCACACTGGCGCCGGCATTGTTGATGAGGTCCACGAGGCCAAAGCCGCCACGCACGACGTCGCGGTCGGCGATGACGACGCGGCCGCCCTTGGTCAGCGGCAGATAGAGTTCGAGGCCGGCGATGTCGAAGGAGATCGTGGTCACGGCCACGAGGACATCGCTCGCTTCAAAGCCCGGCTTCTTCGCCATCGAGAGCAAGAAGTTCACGACCGCCCGGTGCGGCACGGCCACGCCTTTCGGCACGCCCGTCGAACCCGAAGTGAAGATCACGTACGCGGCGCGTTCCGGGTCGCCGAGCGCAGGCTCGATGACGCTTTCGGATTCTTGCGCGATCGCGACCGCATCTTGATCGATGCGGATGATCTTGACGCCGGTCGGTGCAAAGGTCGCTGCGATGTCGTTGTTGCAGACGATGGCGGCGACGTCGGCGGCTTCCACGGTTTGGCGCAGACGCGCGGCCGGATGCGTGGCGTCGAGTGGCACATAAGTGTGGCCGGCCTTCATCACCGCGATCAAGGTCGCCAGCATGTCGATTGAGCGATCGGTGGCGACGGCGATGCGTTGGCCAAGGCCAGGCGCGGTCTTGCGGAAGTGACGCGCGAGTTGGTTGGCGCGCTTGTCGAGCGCTGCATAGGTGATGCTCTCGCCGCCGCAGACGGCGGCGATGGCGTCGGGCGTCTTCGCGGCTTGTGCGGCGATCAGATCATGGACGAACGCGTCGGTTGGGAAACCAGCGCGCGTGTCGTTCAAGCTGTCGATAAGCCAATTCAGTTCGCTCGGGCCGTGCATCGGCAGTTCGGCGACCTTGAGACTCATGTCGGCGGCGAGTGCGGAGAGGATTGCGCGATAATGGCCGACCCAGCGTTGGATCGTGGCGGCGTCGAACACGTCGGTGTTGAAGTCGCAATCGATGCGCAGGCCGTCGTCGGATTCCACGACGTTCCAGAAGATGTCGAAGTTCGAGAACGCTTTTGGATTCGGTGTGATCGCGACTTTGAGGCCGCCGAACTCGACGCCATCAGCGATGCGCTCGAGGTTGAACTGGATTTCGGTCAACGGCAGGCGGTTCGGATCGCGCTTGACGCCAAGCTTGCGCACCAAAGTGCCGAAGGTGAAGTCCTGGTGCTCATACGCGTCCAGTACTTGCTTCTTGGCGTTCTGCAGATGCGTGGCGAACGGCGCTTGCGCGTCGAAGGCGGCGCGGATCGGCAGGAAGTTGACGGCGTGACCGACAAGGATTTCGCCGTCGAGCAGGCTTTGTCCAGCCGTCGGCACGGCGACGACAACGTCATTGGCGTTGGCGAGGCGGCCCATCATCACTTGCAGCGTGGCGAGCAGCGTCGCGAACAACGTGCAGCCTTGCTTGGCGCCGGCTTTCTTCACCGCGCGATAGAGATTGGCGTCGACGAAATCGGTGTACGTGGCGCCGGCGAAGGTTTTCACAACTGGGTGTTGGCGATCGTACGGCAGCTCTGGCAGCGCCGGGACGGTTTTGTATTGGCTGAGCCAATAGCTCTCGATCTCGGCTTTTGTGGCGCCGCGCGCGGCTTGGTCGGTCGCGTATTGCGCATACGAAAGCGGCTTCGGCAGATCGGCCTTCGCGCCGGCAAGGCGGGCGCCGTACGATTTGGAGAGCTCATCGACGATGATGTTGAGCGACCAACCGTCGGCGACGATGTGATGGCCGGTGAAGACGAGCACATGCATTTGCGGGCTGAGCTTCAGCAGGTGGCCGCGCATGACCGGGCCGTTGATCAGATCGAATGGCGTGGCGGCGTCTTGCGCCATGAAGGCGTTCAGAGACGCTTCCGGATCGGCCTCATTGCTGACGTCGATGACCGGGAGATCGATCACAGCGTCCGGCACGATGATCATGCGATCACCGGCGCGCGAGAAACGGGCGCGCATCGCGTCATGACGCAATGAGACGTCCTTCATCGTGTTGGCGAGCGCATCGGTGCTGAGCGGGCCTTCGAAGCGAACATTGAGACTTTCGTTGAAGGCGCAGGAGGCTTCGTCGCCCATTTGCGAGGCGAGCCAGACTTCGATCTGTGGCTCGGTCAGCGGCGATTCGCTTGGCGAAGCGGCGGTCGCCACAGCGGCGGAGGCAGCGGCTGCGCCTTCCTTCGGCGCCAGGATGCCCGCGCCTTGCAGCGCGTCGAGCGCTTGGGTGAAGGCGCGATAGACCTTTTCAAGATCTTCGTCGGTGTGCGTCGTCGTCAAGAAGCAGGGGAAGCCTTCCTGAATGTGGACGCCGAGGTGGCGCACATAGAGGTAGAACAAGCTGCCGAGACGATCTTCGCCGGCGAAATTGATGTTGAACCAGGACGAGAAGGTTTCCGCGCGCGTGGCGATGCTGCGGCGGGCGAGATCCGCGTTGATGCGCTCCACGAGGGCGGCGCAACGCTCGGCCAGCTTGGTTTGCAAGCTCGGGCCTTGCTCTTCCATGTGTTTCATCACCGCATGG
>Ga0315906_10005594_pt1 | contig 15784 bp, 12 predicted proteins | sample LakEriMetagenome_4_FD_203526 | JGI IMG/M metagenome (GOLD analysis project Ga0315906, IMG submission 203526) | Freshwater fungal communities from buoy surface, Lake Erie, Ohio, United States - Buoy 2 MA122 | ecosystem: Environmental > Aquatic > Freshwater > Lake > Lake biofilm | place: USA...
GTAAATCCTCGCTTGCATTTGATACCATCTACAACGAAGGGCAACGTCGATACATGGAGAGCTTTAGTGCCTATGCAAGACAATTTATGGGCGATATGGAGCGCCCAGATGTGGATCAAATTACAGGTCTATCTCCAGTGATTGCAATCGAGCAAAAAACAACCAATAAAAATCCAAGGTCTACCGTAGGAACCGTGACGGAATTATACGATTTCTTGCGTTTATTGTATGCACGAGCTGGTAAAGCGTATAGTTATGAGACGGGCAAACCAATGGTGCAATTTTCTGAGGCCGAAATCATTCAGGATATTCAAAAAAAGTTTAAGGATAAAAAAATAAATCTTTTAGCGCCTGTTGTTAGAGGCAGGAAAGGGCATTATAGAGAATTGTTTGAAGAGATCAGAAAAAAAGGTTTTGTAAAAGCAAGGGTGGATGGAGAGATCATAGAACTAAGACCAAAATTTCAAGTAGACCGTTATAAGATTCATGACATTGAAATTGTGGTGGATCGTATCCCTGTGAACGAGGCCATGAAAACAAGACTTGCTGATAGTGTACAGCAGAGTTTAAAGATGGGTAAGGATTTATTGTTTGTTTTAGAAGAGGGGAAAGAAAAAATTGTACAGTATTCAAAACAATTAATGTGTATTGAAACTGGTTTAAGTTACGAGACGCCTTCTCCTAATAGTTTTTCTTTTAACTCACCCTATGGCGCATGTCCAAATTGTAAAGGCTTAGGGAATGTGTATGCCATTGATATGAGTTTGCTTTTACCAGATCACAGCTTAAGTATTAATGGAGGAGCGATTCACCCATTGGGAGAAGCGAGGGAAGCGAGCGTCTTTAATCAAATAAAGCAATTTGCAAGAAAATATAAAATTAGTTTAGACAAAGCGCTTAAAGATTTATCTAAGGAGCAGTTGAATTTAATTTTATTCGGAGATAAAAATATTTCATCGAGTTTGGACATGGATTTAAACGATGAAAACATTCCTAATGAATACACTGGAAGCTACGAAGGAATTGTGCCTATGATGAAAAGATGGTTTACATCCTCTCAGAGCACAGACAATTTAAAGGCATGGGTTGAATCTTACATGGAGCTCAATACCTGTCCAACTTGTAATGGTGCAAGGTTAAAAAAAGAAAGTCTTTGGTTTAAAGTGAATGAATTGAATATTGCAGCGTTGAATGAAATGCATTTAAACGATTTACAACAATGGTTTTTAGACTTACCAAAAAAATTAGATAAAAAGGATACACTCATTGCAACAGGTATATTAAAGGAGATCAATGATCGAATTGAATTTTTGATGAATGTTGGTTTGTCTTATTTGTCTTTAAGTAGACCTTCTAAATCTTTAAGTGGAGGAGAGTCACAACGTATTCGCTTAGCGACTCAAATTGGGTCTCAATTGCAGGGCATCACTTATATTTTAGACGAGCCTTCCATTGGCTTGCATCAAAGGGACAATCAAAGATTGATAGTAGCGCTAAAACAATTAAGAGATATCGGTAATACAGTCTTAGTGGTGGAACACGACAAGGATATCATGATGGCATCGGACTATTTAGTAGATATTGGCCCAAGGGCGGGTATTCATGGGGGTCATGTGGTTGCAGCAGGTACACCAGCTTCTTTTTTGAAATTAAAATCGGATACTGCTTTGTATTTAGCAGGTAAAAAAACAATCGCTGTTCCTACAGAACGTAGAAAAGGAAATGGTCAATTTATTGAAATTAAAGGCGCTACTGGAAACACTTTAAAGAAAGTAAATGCAAGTTTTCCTTTAGGCACTTTAACATTGGTTACGGGTGTGAGCGGATCAGGTAAGTCTACTTTGATCAATGAAACTTTATATCCCATCTTATCTCAATACTGTTATCATAGTAAGACCAAGCCAATGCCTTATGCATCTGTGACTGGGATAGAAAATATTGATAAAGTGATTGAAATTGACCAATCCCCAATTGGAAGAACTCCAAGAAGTAATCCTGCCACTTATTGCGGTTTTTTTACAGACATTAGAACTTTATTTGCGGCAGTGCCAGAAGCTAAGATCAGAGGTTATTTGGCAGGTCGTTTTTCATTTAATGTGAAGGGTGGAAGATGTGAAGTGTGTGAAGGAGGAGGGATGCGTGTGATTGAAATGAATTTCTTACCAGATGTGTATGTGCATTGTGAAAAATGTGCAGGCAAAAGATACAATAGAGAAACTTTAGAGATTAGGTACAAAGGAAAATCGATTAGTGATGTGTTGAACATGACTGTGGAAGAAGCTTGTGAATTTTTCCAAGCTGTACCATTTATTTATAGAAAGGTAAAAGTGTTACAAGAAGTTGGATTAGGTTATATCACTTTAGGGCAATCTGCTGTAACATTGAGTGGAGGAGAGGCGCAAAGAATTAAATTAGCCACAGAGTTAGGAAAAAAAGATACGGGTAAAACATTTTATATTTTAGATGAGCCAACTACTGGCTTGCATTTTCAGGATATTCAATTGTTGATTGGTGTATTGAATCGTTTGGTGGACAGAGGCAATACAGTTTTAGTGATTGAACACAATATGGATGTGATCAAAATGGCGGATCATATAATAGATATGGGGCCAGAAGGTGGAGCTGCAGGTGGTGTGGTGCAATTTGTGGGTACGCCAGAACAAATGATTAAAAAATCAAAAACGCATACTGCTAAATTTTTAGCCATCGAAATGCAGTAGTGCATTTTATTTTCTGATCATTGGGATATGCTCAATCGCATCTTCATAATACATTTCACCAGCTTGTTCCCAACCTAGTTCTCCGTAGAATTTTTTGAGGTACAATTGAGCACCAATTTTAATAGGGTGCTTGCCAAATAATCTTTCACATTCAGAAATTGAATATTGCATGAGTGCTTTACCAGCACCAATACCTCTATGTCTTGGTGATCCTACCACACGACCGATACTTTGGTAGCCAGGGTAGCTTTGGTCAACATCAAATAATCTGGTAGTGGCAATGAGCTCACCATTCAGCCATCCCATGGTATGGTAGGCTATTTGGTCGTTATTATCCATGTCTAAAAAAACACAGTTTTGTTCTACTACAAAGACCTCGCTTCTGAGTCTTAAGATGGCATAAAGTTCATCTACATTGAGTTCTGAAAAGTGCTTGGTGCTCCACTGTATGGTTGTATTCATTGACATAGCAACAAATTTAAGGTTTTGATCAAACTCTTTGTACATATTCGCCACAATCCCAATATATTTTTGCAATTTTGCTCAAATTACAACCCTCCATGAGCAAAAAAGTAGCCATTATAGGTGCCGGTCCCGCAGGTTTAACTGCTGCCTATTTATTAGGCAAAGCGGCGCAAGATGTCACTGTATTTGAGAAAGATCCAACTTATGTTGGAGGTATTTCTAGAACTGAATCTTATAAGGGGTATCATTTTGATATTGGTGGTCATCGTTTTTTCTCGAAGTCAAAAGAAGTGGAAGATTTTTGGACAGAGATTTTATCCGATGAGTTATTAGAGCGTCCAAGAAGCTCAAGAATATTTTACAATAAAAAGTTTTTCTCTTATCCATTAGCTGCATTTGAAGCCTTATTAAAATTAGGTATCTTCGAAAGCTTTTTATGCGTGATGAGTTACTTGAAAGCAAAATTATTTCCAATTAAGGACCCACAAAATTTTGAAGATTGGGTTACAAATCAATTTGGAAAACGTTTATTCAATATTTTCTTTAAAACCTATACCGAAAAAGTATGGGGGATACCATGTAAAGAAATCTCTGCAGACTGGGCAGCACAGCGTATCAAAGGATTGTCTTTGAGTAGTGCAGTATGGAATGCTTTATTTAAACCTTCTGGTAAAAAGAGCAAGGGTGATGTGATTAAAACTTTGATCGATTCTTTCCGTTATCCAAAACGTGGTCCAGGTATGATGTGGGAGGAATGTGTGGTAAAGAGCAAGGCATTGGGTGTAAAAATTGAAATGAATACAGGCGTTAACAAGATCGAAAAAACTGGAGATACTTGGAATGTGCACACAAGCAATGGTGCGGTATTAGAAGGCTTTGATTATGTATTATCCTCTGCACCAATGCGTGAATTGATTCCTGCTGTGGCTCCTGCATTTAGTGCACCAGTATTGCATGCAGCAAGCCAATTAAAATATAGAGACTTCTTAACGGTGGTCCTAATTTGTAAAGACCAAGACGCCTTTAGCGATAACTGGATTTATATTCACGAGCCAAATGTAAAAGTGGGTCGTATTCAAAACTTTAAATCTTGGAGTCCATTTATGGTACCAGATCCAGAAATGGCTTGTTATGGATTAGAGTATTTCTGTTTCGAAGGAGACGGATTATGGACAAGTAGCAACGAGGCATTAATTGCATTAGGTACCAAAGAGATTGATCAAATTGGTTTAACAAAGCCTTCTGCAGTAGTAGATGGGTATGTGGTAAGACAGCCTAAAGCTTATCCTGTATATGATCATGAATACAAGGATCATTTAAATCTAATTCGCGAAGCAATAAAGCAATACAAAGGATTGTATTTAGTAGGCCGTAATGGGATGCATAAATACAATAACCAAGACCATAGTATGATGACTGCGATGTTAGCAGCTAAAAATATCATTGCTGGTAAAGAACTATTTGACCTTTGGGATGTAAATGAAGATGCTGAATACCACGAAGGAGGAGATAGAGGCGCAGCCTCAGGCATTGTTGGACGTGCTGTTCCGGAGAAAATTACAAATTAAATAGATGAATGGTCGATGACCTTTCAAAAATATAAAATAAAGGCCCCAATCGGGGCCTTTATTTTATGTAAAGTCTATTGATCGATTATTCAAAAAGGTGATCATTGTCTCTGACTAATCTCAAAGTCATACGAATATGTAAGATGCCTACTGCTCCAATCACAAAAAGGAAGTATGCAGCAACGCGTAATGTCTTTAGTACAAATTGACTATTCATTTCTGGCGGTAGACCAGACTGTTGTGCTAAAAATTCATCAATAAATTTGATCAATGTAGCGTCATTTGAAAGCAAGATGCTCACCGCATTTAAAAAAATCAAACAAAACATCAACAAGCTCACATAAGCATTGACTTTAATCCAGTCTTTTAATTTAGTCGTTTGAATTTGCTCCCTTTCAATCCCTAGTTTTAAAAACTTAAAACTTGTGAAACTATAAATCACAATACAGGCCATTGCAAATACTAGGATCATGGCACTTGGATTAGCCAATGCAGATATTAATAAAATGCTATCCATGAATCCAAAGAACAAAGCAATAGGAATAAGGATATAAGACAATACAAGGTATAATTTCGAAGGTTGTTGCATGGGTCTACTTTAAATTGAGTTTGATTTGCAATTCTTCAAATTGTTTGTCGTCGATACTGCTTGGTGCATCAAGCATCACATCACGTCCGCTATTATTCTTAGGGAAAGCAATAAAGTCTCTAATACTTTCACTGCCACCTAATAATGCACAAAGACGATCAAACCCAAATGCAATACCACCGTGTGGAGGTGCACCGTATTCAAATGCACCTAATAAGAATCCAAATTTATGTTGTGCTTCTTCTGGCGACATGCCTAAAGCGGCAAACATTTTTTCTTGTAAAGCTCTTTGGAATATACGAATAGATCCTCCACCAATTTCATTACCATTTAAAACCATATCATACGCGTTGGCTTTAATGCCTGCATATGGATGTTCTAAATATTTAGCAGCGTCTTTAATTTCTGGCGCATTGTTGATCATAATATCAATATGATCTGGCTTAGGAGAAGTGAATGGATGGTGTCTAGCGACCCAACGGTTTCCTTCTTCGTCATATTCAAATAATGGGAAATCCATTACCCATAATAATTTAAACTCGTCTTCTTTTCTAAAGCCTAATTGCTTGCCTAATGAAAGTCTTAATTCACTAATTGCTTTACGTGTTCTCTCCTCTGCACCTGCAAGGATCAATATTAGATCTCCTGCTTTTGCGCCAGCTGCTGCAGCAATTGCTTTTAGTTTATCTTCTGAATAGAATTTATCTACACTACTTTTGAATGTGCCATCTGCATTGCATTTAATGAATACCATGCCTTTCATGCCTATCTGAGGGCGCTTAACCCACTCTGTTAAATCATCTGTTTGTTTACGGGTAAACTCACTACAGCCTGGTGCAGCAATGGCCACCACCGTTTCTGCTTCATCAAATACTTTAAAATCAACGCCATTAATTAAAGCTGCATGATCTGATTTATCAGAAAACACATGCGCTGGCTTTTTTAAATTACAAACCTCCATGCCAAAACGAATATCCGGTTTGTCATTTCCGTAATGCCACATCGCATCTTCCCAAGTCATTCTTTGAACAGCCTCGGTGTAATCAATATTTTTTACATCCTTAAATATGCTCTTAATTAAACCTTCGAACATATTTAAAATATCTTCTTGTTCTACAAAACTCATCTCACAGTCAATCTGTGTAAATTCTGGTTGACGATCGGCTCTTAAATCTTCATCTCTAAAACACTTTACAATTTGGTAGTATCTATCGTAGCCACTTACCATCAATAATTGCTTAAAAGTTTGTGGAGACTGGGGTAGTGCATAAAATTCACCTGGATTCATTCTACTAGGCACCACAAAATCACGCGCACCCTCTGGGGTAGACTTGATTAAAAATGGTGTTTCAATATCCATGAATCCTTTTTCATGCAAATAGTTTCTAGTTGCACGGTTCACACTATACCTTAATTCAATATTCTTTTTAACGGCGTTTCTTCTTAAATCCAAGAAACGGTATTTCATTCTAATATCATCTCCACCATCGGTATCATCTTGAATAGTGAATGGGGGAACAATCGATGCATTTAATATTTTAAATTCAGTTACCTCAATTTCAATTTCACCAGTTGGGATATTGGCATTTTTACTTGAACGCTCAATTACCTTTCCCTTTGCTTGTAAAACAAACTCACGACCAAGTGGTTGTGCATCCAATTGTGCCTGCAATGCTTCACCTAATAAAAGCTGTGTAATACCATAACGATCTCTAAGGTCCACAAAAGTGATGGCCCCGAATTTACGAATGGTTTGTAACCAACCTGCAAGGGTAACTTCCTGACCTACGAATTGAATATTTAACTGACCACAATGGTGCGTACGATACATAGATTGCTATTATAATGAATGGTCTGCAAATATAGCCCAAATCCTATAAATTACCGATCTTTGGTCAATGAGCGAAACAAGTATTACTAAGCAGTCTAGACGTGTTATTTTATCGGGTTATTTCTTTTATACAGGTATTTGTTTTGCTAGTTGGGCGAGTAGAATCCCCGACATTAAATTAGCGCTAGGATTGACGGATGCGCAGTTTGGGGGGATGCTCTTGTTCCTTCCATTAGGGTCATTTTTAGGGATTCCTATTTCTGGGAGTTTAACATCCAGATACGGAAGTAACATCATGCTTAAAATTGCTTCTGTACTTTATCCATTGGCCTTGGTTAATATTGGATGGGCAGCAGATACCAATGTGATCCATTTAGGATTAGCCCTTTTTATTTTTGGAATGATTGGTAATTTATTCAACGTATCTGTAAATACGCAGGCGGTTGAGTTGGCAAAATTATTTGAGAAGAGTATCATCTCTGCTTTTCATGGATTTTGGAGTTTAGCCGGATTTGTAGGCGGATTGGTAGGGAGTTATTTTATTGCAGCATCCTTAACACCCATCATGCAATTTATAGTGATCCTTGTTTTGGGATATATTTTTCTTTTTGCAACACAGCAACATCTATTACATAGTGCGTTCAATAAACAATCCATCAAAAAAATGTGGACCAAGCCAACGCCTTTGATGTTTCAATTTGGATTAATTGCTTTAAGCAATATGATTTGTGAAGGGATGATGTTTGATTGGAGTGGGGTGTTTTTTCAATCGGTCGTAAAAGTATCGGAAACTCAAAGAACCATTGGGTATATTAGTTTCATGGGCTGCATGACCACAGGCAGAATGTTTGCAGATGCGCTTATTAATTATTGGGGCCCAAGAAAACAATTGATGTTAAGTGGTTTATTGGTAACACTAGGATTGGTGATTGCGATTATTCATCCAACAATCATTACAAGTACGATTGGATTTATGTTGGTTGGATTTGGAGTATCATCGGTGATCCCAACTATTTATGGTAGTGTAGGCAGATCTGCGGAACCAGGTCAAGCAAGTATCGCACTTGCTTCTGTATCTTCTATCGGTTTCTTTGGATTTTTAATTGGTCCGCCAATTGTTGGATTTTTATCTGGCGCGCTTGGACTAAGATGGGCGTTTTTAACCATCTCTATTTTAGGATTGGTGACCTTTATCCAATCTTATAGATTAAAAAAGTACTTATAAATTTATAAGATCCCTTTATGTCTTGGTTTGTACCAGATATAGTAATAGCCTAGAATGAACATCCCAATTAAAAATGGGATCATAGCTAAATGTTTTACTGTGAGTCCGTATCCAATTGGAACATGATCTACTTTAAAAAATTCGGTGCACATCCAAAATGAGTTGGCAGAAATCCATACAGTGATCGCGATATTATGACAAAGTTCAGAAACAATTTGTCTAGTTCTCCAAGCAATGATAATTGAAATAATGAGGGTAGGTACAATCATTGTAATACCCAACAAGGTAAATCCCATACACCAACCAATGTCTTTAAAAATCCAAAATACAATATGCAGGTTTTCCATCCTACGATACTTAATGGGAATATTGTAATAGTCTTGTTGGTCTTTAGTCATTTTTGTATTTGGGATATATGTTATGATTAATTGTTGTTCGATTTAAAGATAAAAATAATTAGTAGATTTTAAATCCTACCAGGTGTTTTTTTCAAAATTTCTTCAAACCTGTCCAAACTAGCTTCGGTATGAATAGGTGTTCCGTTTTCGCAATGCTCGATTAATTGATGCGCAAAATAGGGCGCTAATGAACATCCCTTGGTACCCATGCCATTGCAAATGCCCATGGCAGGATAGACAGGATGCAAGCCCACAAAGGGTCTTCGCTCTTGATTGGCTGGGCGTATGCCAGCAATATGATCTACCACCGTAAAAGGAATTTTTAATAATTGTGTGAGCGCATCTTCCATCTTTGTTCTAAAAGCACTACTAGGTGCAGCATCAGAATATTCCCATTCGTAATTTGAGCCTACCCAAAATAGTTGATCCTTCCATGGAACAATCGATAAATTATGTTTGTAAATGGCTTGATTGGGTAGGTCTTTAATTTCAACAATCAATGCTTCTCCTTTATTGGGTGCAAAGGGCAGCATTTTAAAATATGGATTTTCCATACTGCCTATGCCATCACTAAATACAATACGTTTGGCTTGTATGCCTTTCCATAAAATACCTTCATTTGTGATTTGTAAATCCGTTATATCAAATTTGGCATCTATGTATTGATGATGCTTGATTAATTGTTCACGCCATCCTCTCATCATTAAATTTAAATCGATCCAAACCGTTTGATTGATTTGTCCTGTGCCAAAAGGTGTGTGCATGAAAGCTTCAAAATCGGATCCTGTATTTTTTTGCAAATACACATTGTCGTGTTCGTAACGGTATTCAAAACTTTCTTGCATTTGTAAGGAAGGATGAATTAACACCAAAGGCGTTTCGCTAACAATTGATTCATTTAATTGCGCACCTAAATCCGAATAAGCTTTTAATGCAAATGGTAAAAAAGTTTCGATCATCCATGTTTGTACGATGCGTCTTCCTGTAACTGGATTAATGACCCCACTTGCTACTTGAGATGCACCAGCAGTTTGGCTATCATTTACTACTACACAAGTTTTTCCTGCTTGAATTGCATAATAACTTAACCAGGTACCTACAAGGCCTTGGCCGATTATGAGGTAGTCTAATTTTTTATGGGAATTAACTTGCTCCAATATTGTTGCTTAATATAAGTTGGGATATCAATGCGAATACTATCTTTTATGCTGTCTACTTTTGCAACTAATTCAATGCTAAATTTTCCTTTATAATCATTCGGTACTGTAAAAGGAAATTCAGTTTCAAAAATTTCATTCGAAATGGTGGTGAAATATTGAAAAGGGAAAAAGTTTAAGAACCATCCATCTACTGATTTTTTAGTTTCGGTATTGTATAATGCAAATTGAAGCGTACCTGTTTGTTCTTTTGTTAATTGATGCTTCACCTGTACTTTTAACTTTATGGATTCACCTAAATACATTTGCGATGGAGTAGTCAAATGAATGCTCAATGGTTTTTGTTGTGCTATGGATTGTGTGGTCAATAAAACACAACATAATAATAGGGTACTATATACAAAGTGTAGGTTCATCTTCTTGTTCATATTCATCTTCATCTTTCAAAAATACAATAAAAAATCCCTTAGCATCTGATACTAAGGGATTCCTTTATTTGAATGAATTGGTTTATTCTTATTTCTTTAAAGCTGCAGCCATCGTCTTTCCAATATCAGCAGGACTTGCACAAACGTGGATACCACATTCAGCCATAATCTTCATCTTCGCTTCAGCAGTATCATCTGCACCACCTATGATTGCACCAGCGTGACCCATACGGCGACCCGGAGGCGCTGTTTGACCTGCGATAAATCCTACTACTGGTTTTCTCATATTATCCTTAATCCAATTAGCAGCGTCTGCTTCCATGCTACCACCAATCTCACCAATCATGATGATACCTTCTGTAGCTGGATCATTCATTAATAATTCAACCGCTTCTTTTGTAGTTGTTCCAATGATTGGATCACCACCAATACCAATTGCAGTGGTGATTCCTAATCCAGCTTTCACTACTTGATCCGCTGCTTCGTATGTTAATGTACCGCTCTTTGATACGATACCAATTGTTCCTTTCTTAAAAATAAAGCCAGGCATGATACCTACTTTAGCTTCTTCTGCAGTAATCACACCAGGACAGTTTGGTCCGATTAATCTTGTGTGCTTACCAGCTAAGAAATTCTTTGCTTTCACCATATCTTGAACTGGGATACCTTCTGTAATACAAACAACCAAAGCAATCCCTGCGTCTGCAGCTTCCATAATTGCATCTGCAGCAAATGCTGGAGGTACAAAGATGATACTCACATCTGCACCAGTTGCTTTAACAGCGTCAGCGACTGTGTTAAAAACTGGACGGTCTAAATGGGTTGTACCACCCTTACCTGGGGTTACACCACCAACCACTTGTGTTCCATATTCCATCATTTGAGTGGCATGGAAACTACCTTCTGTTCCTGTGAAACCTTGTACGATGATCTTAGATTGCTTATTTACTAGTACTGACATAGTCTCTATTTATTAATTATGGCGCAAAAATAGGCTAAACGAGCTTTTTTTGCTGTTATTTTTCAACAAAAATTTGATGTTTTTTTCTAAATGACTTGCAAGTACTACTTTTGCGCTTCACATAGTCATTTAATAAAACATACTTATGGCAACAACATCAGACATTACACGTGGAATGATCCTAAAATTGGACAATAGTTTATATACTGTAGTTGAATTTGGAGAAAATAAAACTGCTCGTGCAGCAGCTAAAATCTGGGCTAAATTAAAAGGTGTAGACAACAAGCGCTCTATTGAAAAAACATGGAATAGCGGTGAAACCGTTTACCCAGTGCGTGTTGAGAAAAAAACATTTCAGTTTTTATATAAGGATGACAGCGGTTACAACTTAATGAACAATGAAACATTTGAGCAAATTGTAATGGCAGAGGAGATGATTGACGCACCTCAGTACTTGATTGAAGGCGCAGAAGTTTTTGTATTTATGAATACAGAGACCGAATTACCAATTGGCGCTGAATTGCCAGAAAAATTAGATGTCTTAATCACTTATTGTGAGAATGGCGTTAAAGGAGATACTGCAACTCGTGCTTTAAAAGCAGCTACCTTAGAATCTGGAGCGACTGTGATGGTGCCTTTGTTTGTAAACGAAGGAGAGAAGATCAAGATTAATACCAAGAACGGAGAGTACGTAGAGCGCGTAAAGTAGTTTTTTAGGATCTATTTTTAAAATAGGCTTAGATATAAATTCCTCAAAAAAGGGTCATTTTTAATAAAAAATGGCCCTTTTTTTGTGCTTTTTGGCAAAAAAAGCCCATTTTTGTTCAAATTAACCAAATATGGACTTAAAGCAAATTCACGATTTAATTAAGGTAGTTAACAAAAGCAATATTGGAGAAATCAGTATCGAAGATAAAGATGGTAAAGTAACCATTAAGCAAAAAGAAGATAAAATCACAGTTACATCTGCGCCTGCTCAAACAGTGTATGCAGCTGCACCATCTGCCCCAGCTGCCGCTTCATCTGCTGCCGCACCAGTTGCTTCTACTCCTGCTGCTGCCCCAGCTGCCGACAACTTAATCACTATTAAGAGTCCAATGATTGGTACTTTCTACAGAAGAGCTTCTCCTGATAAGCCATTATTGGCAGAAGAGGGAACTGAAGTAAGCGCTGGTAAAGTTGTTTGTATCATTGAGGCAATGAAATTGTTCAATGAAATTGAATCAGAAGTAAAAGGAACAATTGTAAAAGTATTGGTTGAAGATGCAAGCCCAGTAGAGTTTGATCAACCATTATTTTTAGTGCAACCTGCATAAGGTCCTGCACTCAGTCATCCCCAACCTGTTTAACTTAAAATTAAAAGATGTTTAAAAAAATATTGATTGCCAACCGAGGCGAGATTGCTTTGCGTATCATAAGAACCTGTAGAGAGATGGGTATCAAAACGGTAGCAGTGTATTCGACCGCAGACAAGGATAGCTTGCATGTAAAATTTTCAGATGAAGCGGTTTGTATTGGTGGTCCAAAGAGTGCAGAATCTTATTTGAATATCCCACACATTATGGCTGCTTGTGAAATCACGAATGCGGATGCAGTGCATCCAGGTTATGGTTTCTTAGCAGAGAATGCCAAGTTTGCTCAAATCTGTGCAGACCACGGCATTAAATTTATTGGACCTACCCCAGACATGATTAATAAAATGGGGGATAAGATCACCGCAAAAGAAACAATGATCAAAGCAGGTGTTCCAGTAGTTCCAGGTGGAGAAGGTTTATTAGAGAGTGTGGATGCTGCAAAAAAATTAGCTAAAGAAATTGTATATCCAGTCATCATCAAAGCAACTGCTGGTGGTGGTGGAAAAGGAATGCGTGTAGTTTGGAATGAATCAGAGATTGAAAAAGCATTCAACGATGCAAAGATGGAAGCTGCCGCAAGTTTCAAGAATGATGGTTTATACATGGAGAAATTTGTGGAAGAGCCAAGACATATCGAGATTCAAGTAGCAGGTGATCAATTTGGTAATGTGTGTCACTTGAGTGAGCGTGATTGTTCTATTCAAAGAAGACACCAAAAATTAGTAGAAGAATCTCCTTCACCATTTATGACACCAGAACTGCGTCAAAGAATGGGAGAAGCGGCGATCAAAGCTGCTTCTGCAATCAACTATGAAAGTGTTGGAACGATAGAATTTTTAGTGGACAAGCATCGTAATTTCTACTTCATGGAAATGAATACACGTATTCAGGTTGAACATTGCGTGACAGAGGAAGTAGTAAGCTATGACTTAATTAAAGAGCAAATTAAAATTGCTGCTGGCGAAAAAATTTCTGGAAAGAATTACGAACCACAATTGCATGCGATTGAATGTCGTATCAATGCGGAAGATCCATACAATGATTTTAGACCTTCACCAGGAAAGATCACTGTGTTGCATACCCCAGGTGGACATGGTGTTCGTGTAGATAGCCATGTATACGCAGGTTATGTTATCCCTCCTTATTATGACTCAATGATTGGTAAATTAATCACAGTAGCACAAACACGTGAGGAAGCAATCAATACCATGTATCGTGCATTAAGCGAGTATGTAATTGAGGGTGTGAAAACAACTATTCCATTCCACTTGCAATTAATGCAGAACGAAGATTTTAGAAAAGGAAACTTCACAACTAAATTCCTTGAAACATTTACTATGAAGTAACCTTGGTTTTATGATATTAAAAAAGTCCCGATTGCTCGGGACTTTTTTGTTTGGGGGGTTCACCTTTGGGGATCATCCTTGATATTTACTTTCTCAATTATCTCAAGAACAACAATTCTCTGTATTTAGGTAAGGTCCATAATTCATCGTCTACCAATTCTTCTAATTTGTCTACATGGTAACGAATCTTGTCAAAGTATTGCGCTTTTACTTGGGCTTCATAAGCAATGGCTTTTGCTCTTGTGTCCTCAATGTTATTTGCCACTTTTCTTGCTTCTACCATTTCATGCACATTATCATATACTTCTTGAATATGTGTACTTACTTCTTTTAACAAAGTCATTTGTCCTTTGTATAAATTTTCTGGTAAAGAAGCTTCGCGTAATAAGCTTACATTTTGTAACAATACATTTTGATACTTAATAGAAGCAGGAATGATATGGTTGGTTGCTAAATCGCCCATCAAGCGTGCTTCAATCTGTACCTTCTTAATGTACTTCTCTAATTCAATTTCATGTCTTGCTTCTAATTCACCGTGTGTGTAAATCCCATTCTCGCTAAATAAATTTTTTGCTTTATCGGATACCATCGCATCTAATGCTACAGGTGTTGTCTTGAAATTAGACAAGCCTCTTTTTTCTGCTTCTTGATGCCATGCTTCGCTATAACCATCGCCTTCAAATAAAATCTTCTTACTTGATACAATGTATTTTTGAATCACTTGCATGATTGCAATTTCTTTCTTCTCACCTTTTGCAATTAATGCATCTACCTCTGCAGCAAACTTTGTTAAGGTATCAGCCACAATCGTATTCAACACTGTCATTGGATGTCCGCAGTTCGCAGTAGAGCCAACTGCACGGAATTCAAACTTATTTCCAGTAAATGCAAATGGAGAAGTTCTGTTTCTGTCGGTGTTGTCGATCATCAATTCAGGGATACTTCTGTGTAAATCTAATTTCAAGATCGCTTCGTCTTGCTCGTCAAACTTATTGCCAACGCGTGTTTCAACGTCGTTCAATACTTTCGTTAAATAATCACCAATGAATACCGAGATAATTGCTGGAGGTGCTTCGTTCGCGCCTAAACGGAAATCGTTGGATGCAGATGCGATAGATGCTCTTAAGATATCTGCATAATCATGCACCGCCTTAATAGTGTTTACAAAGAAAGTTAAGAACATTAAGTTGGTCTTAGGCGTTTTACCTGGAGCCAATAAATTAATGCCTGTATCTGTTGCTAAACTCCAGTTATTATGTTTACCGCTACCATTGATGCCTGCAAATGGTTTCTCATGTAACAATACCACTAAACGGTGTCTCTTTGCAACACGTGTCATCACATCCATCAATAAAATGTTATGATCCACTGCAATATTCACTTCTTCAAAAATTGGTGCACACTCAAACTGAGCTGGTGCTACTTCATTATGTCTTGTTCTTAAAGGAATACCTAACTTATAAGATTCATTTTCAAAATCACGCATGAACGCGTACACTCTTTCTGGAATAGATCCAAAGTAATGGTCTTCTAATTGTTGTCCTTTTGCAGGTGTGAAACCAAATACGGTTCTGCCGCATTGTAATAAATCTGGTCTTGCATTCACCAACGCTTCATCAATTACAAAATATTCTTGCTCCCATCCTAATGTAGGGATTACTTTATTTACGTTCTTGTCAAAATAGTTACAAACAGTTACAGATGCTTTGTTGACTGCATCTACTGCTTTCATCAATGGTGC
>Ga0315906_10005598_pt1 | contig 15776 bp, 11 predicted proteins | sample LakEriMetagenome_4_FD_203526 | JGI IMG/M metagenome (GOLD analysis project Ga0315906, IMG submission 203526) | Freshwater fungal communities from buoy surface, Lake Erie, Ohio, United States - Buoy 2 MA122 | ecosystem: Environmental > Aquatic > Freshwater > Lake > Lake biofilm | place: USA...
TGTTGGGCAATGCCGGTAATAAAGGACGTTACGGTTTTTCCAGCGGAGGCCCAATACCACGGGTCGTTCTGAGCAAATCCTCCGAAGTAGTTTTCCAAAACTATTTTGCCGTCCTTCAGCAGAATAAAGGCCTTGGTGTTGTTCACATCGAGGAATTGGTAAAGAGAATCGATATTGTTTTGGCACCAACCCAAAGTGTTAGGGGATATGGTGTCCCATAGAGTACTGCCGATTGGAGGGAAGTATAATGCCTGGGCTCGACTTGCATTATAATTGAAAACCATGCAAAGTATGGCGCCTAGCAAACCTAATTGGATTTTACTTTTTTTCATTTGAATTTGAGGTTGGAATCTTGCTCCTTGAAATGTTTTATCAGCGTAAAAATCAAATCTATTGAATCATTCAATATCCGAAATACTTATCCGAACACAAAAGTTTGAATTTAATCATCGTTGTACAACCACTGTTTTAGTGAGCACTTCATTACCTGAATTGATTCTAATAACATAGCTTCCTGCATATAAGGTTCTGATGTCGACCCACGAAATGGTTGAGCCTTGGTTAATAACCGAACTTTGAACAATCCGCCCCGACAAATCCAACAGTTCGATAGTTGTTGCGCTTCGATTCAATCCTGGGATTTGTACGGCAATGAACTCTGCAGTAGGATTTGGGAATACTTGAACTGCATCTTCATTTATTGAGGGTGTTGAAAGCCCAGATGTGCTAGGATTGTAGAGTGTTACTGACTCGGTGATAGACGTAACCTTGGCTCCGGTTTTTGTTCCATAGAATGTAGGTCCAACCACGTAGGGATAAGCGGAGTTCCAATTGGCATCAACGGTTGCAAAGTAGGCATAGGTGCCATTGGGATATTCTGGAGTTACGCAAAAGCGACCATTGTGTACATCCAATACATCGGGTGTTGTGCTAGCGATGAATTCATAATCCTCACGGAAGTATCCTAAAGGATAGGTGGTGCTTACATTAGGTCCTGCAGAAACAGTTTGTCCGTTAGGGCTCGTAGTACGAACGGTTATGTTACGCAGATGGTAGCCGGATTTCATACGTACAATGCCACCTGTACCATTCACATCATAATAACCATACGCACCATAAATAGGGAAACCATCGTACGCATAACCGATGAGTGGTGAATGTTGTGTGCTGTCGATTGAGTACAGACCATCGGCATCATACAGGTTACAGATGGTGGAGATCACATTCAAGTCTAATTTGAAGGCACTTGGGTTTTGATGGTGATGGTAGTTCCCCATGGCAGGATGTCCTTTCGAACAATCAAAGCCTACACGCTCTGCCGGAATTGCATCTCGATTCCAACTCATTGTTGCAGTGGGTCCGCCAGGACAGGGTGGATTGCCAGGTCCTCCGCATAGTGAGTTCGTTGAGGTATTCCAAGCTACACCATCGCGATAATCGAACAATGCTACACCATTGGAAAAGATTCCGATATTACCACCATTGGTGGCTGTGGCCGTTCCGGTGTTCTGGACAGGGTTACGAGAAAGTTTAAAGATGGCATTTTGATTCGTGGCTAATGATGGATTGCCGTCCAAGAATGGTCCTGTGGGATAGGAGGGGAGTCCTTTAGTGCGAACGTAAACCCAATTGGCAGAATACAAAACCGATTGCACATTTGCTGAGTCGTTGTCTTGAATGGCGGTTGAGTTGCCTTGTACATAGTGACTAGCCTTGACTCCTGTGGTGTTGAACAGCCATGAGGTCACTTCAGGCCCTTGTGCATAGGCTGTGCCGGAAATGAGCATAAATGTGATGAGTTGAAAGCTGCTTCTCATTTTTTTGGTTTTAGTTATGATTGTTTTTTGTGAGTTGTTTTTCGAAGTTTGATTTTGGAAAAGCGTGTGCGGGATTGAAGAGGAATTCCTTGTCGGTGAGGGTAAGCAAAAACGCCATCAAGTCTACTTTCTCATTTGCAGTCAAATGAAATTTATCGACAATGCGCCCTTTGTCGTCAATCATATCAGATGCTTGATTATAGTGGTCCATTACTTGCCAAAGACTCTTGAACCTTCCATCGTGCATGTAGGGATATGTGTATTCGATATTCCTTAAAGTGGGAATGCGAAATTTTAGTGAATCTTTAGCAAGTTTTGTGATTTGCATCCTGCCAAAGTCATTCAGGTTGTTATCCAATGGTAATCCGTTTTTAGCAAATCCACTGGTGGTGAAAAGTGGTTCCTGATGACAAGTGTTGCAATTATTTTTGAATACGGTATAACCCTTTTGTTCCTGATCGGTGAAATGGGCTTTCCCTTGATGCACGGCATCGTACTTGGATTGGGAAGATACCAAGGTGAGTAGGAAGCTTGAAATGGAATGGGAAATCCGGTTGGGAGTTATTTTGGAATCTCCATAGGCTGCTGAAAAATAATTGCTGTATGTGGATGATTGAAGTTTAAGGTGCATGGAGTCTATGGAAGAGCCCATTTCATCCGGATGGTTTATTGGGAAGGCCACTTGCTCTTCGAGTGAGCGGAATGCGCCATCCCACATGAAATCTTTTCGCCAAGCTAGGTTCATCAGCGCCGGTGCGTTTCTTTTTCCAATGCGGTCATCGATGCCATGGCTCAACGCATGATCGGTGTGGGCAAAGGCATTATAGGGCGAATGGCAAGACGCACAAGAAATCATGTTGTTGGCTGAAAGTGCGGGATCGTAAAAGAGCATCCTGCCCAAATCGACTTGTTGGCTGTTGAGAGTATTTTTGATAACTGGATCAGGCCAACCTTTTGGTTTTCTTACTCTGATCTCATCGCTTGCTCGAAATCCAAAGGCCAATAACACGATGAAAAAAAGTGTTCTTTTCATGGTCTAATGTAAAAGGATTTTGCAGCATTATCCGCCATCCGCATGGCTGCTGCACCAGGGGTCATTATTCTAAATTGGTTTGATGAAAAGGCTTCTTTGAGCAGGTTAGCAAGATCAAAAAATATCTCAAGGTTATTATTACTAGCTTTCAAAGTAATGACCCTTTCAGCATTAAATGGGCTTTGAAAGCCACCAATATGGAATTCAAAATCATTTTTCGGTGGAGGGCATGCATGGCAAGTGCCTTCGATTTTCAAATTAACATATCCCGTGTGCCATGCCCAATACATGCCGTATGCTGGGTCCAATGCCCCCGTATGGGCTCCTGTTGAACTACTAACACTATCAACACCAAGCCTGAATCGTATAGCATCAAAAAAAAATCCATCGGGAACATATGATGCGATATGGAATGAAGAAGAATCAGCTAAGTCTATCAGCCTGTACCCTTCGGGTTCGGTCCAAACAGTGTCTTTGCCATTCATGAAAGTGATTTCGGATAAATAGAAACGAAGCGTTTTTATTTGGAATGGATGGGCCTCTCCTGAAGTTAGAGATGTATTAATCGGTGTTACTCGTATTGTTATGTCAGTTGTAAAACCTTCACCTAAAAAGGACAAAAACAAAAAAGTAAGAAGCGATAACTTGCGGATAACCAATGTTGCAGACTATTTATTAAGAGTTGAAGATAATGGAAGTTTGACTTTGGCGTGGTAGTTAGGTTTAATGATTTTTCAAGAATCACGGCTGTTAATTCAGCAGTTGGAGGTATTGATGAAGCGATATTTGACCTTCCTAACAAACATTGCAAAAGGTCGAATCCTTGGGCTTAATTTGCAAATAATTGAAATACAGGCCTAAAAATGAAATGATGGGATTTGCAAAGGGCGTATTGTTTGTCTAAATTTGCAATCCCTTTGGGAGCATAGCTCAGCTGGTTCAGAGCATCTGCCTTACAAGCAGAGGGTCACAGGTTCGAACCCTGTTGCTCCCACAGAAAAACAAACCCGGAAATCACCTCCGGGTTTTTTATTTTAATAGGGTAACAGGTTTCCGCTCAAGGTGGATTGCTCCAACGAAAGTCCTGGAAAATTCAGGCTTCTCTTTTTACCGGACTACAGATTTAGGCACATGATGTATGGTCAACGCGCAGCCATTGTTCAGGGTTTGATGCTCCTGCGTGTTTGTGGGGGGGCAGTTTTGCTGTAAACAAAAAAGGCGACCAATGGCCGCCTTTTTATTGTATTAATCAATCTGGATTAAAGGTTGATAAACTCGCGTGTTACGTTTACTTCACCTAGTTCATTGGTTTCGGAAATGATGAATACTTGACCTGGGAAATTACGAACCCAATTACGGTCAAAATTCTCAGCTTTTTGCTCAACCAATATGCGACCAGAAACATCCATCACGCGGTAAGTTTTGATGGAGTTGTCGGATTGGCCCATTAGACGATTTCCAGAGGCGATACCGATGGTGCAAGGATCACCATAGCAGAAGGTCCATGTATTGATCAATGGACGGGTACGTACCTCGTAGTTTTTGCCAGCTTCCAAAATATTGAGTGGAGCCTTGAGTTGACCAGGTTGAGTTACGTAGTAGATTACGTTTGTTGGGTCGCTCAGGTCAGTAAACTCCATATCGTAACGAACAGGGTACAAATATTCCAACACCAGACCTGCCGCGACAGAGTCATTCAAGTTAAGGTTTGTTTTTCCACAATAGAATTGGCCTACTCCTTTGGGTTTGCGAACGCCACGAATCACAACGGATTCTGAAGTAACTGAACAAACACCAGTAATGGTAGACGTGTAGCTGACTGTCATAGTATCCAACTGGGGCGAGCCGCCAGCCAAACTGAATGTTTTTGAGAAGAGTGTTCCTCCAGTGCCATCAACCCATTGATAAGAATCGTAACCGTTTTCGGCTTGTAGTTGTACGGTTTCATCTTTGCAGACCCAAGTGTCGGTTATTGGAATAATGGCTGGCCTTGGCTTAACGGTATAGTCTTTTGATAATACTACAGTACGTGGCCTGTTGTTTCCCCCAGTAAACCCTGTAATTGTAACGGTGTATGATCCAGATGCATTTACCGTAATAGTAGGGGTGGTTTCGCCAGTATTCCATAGATAGGAAGTTGGGTTCAACGAATTTCCAGGAATACTGATGTAGAGCGTGGTTGATTTGCAAACGTCTGTTACATCCGGCATTAGTAGAATGTTACTGTTGTTTTGAGCATTCCCATCTAGGGAGGCCGAAACTAAAGCCGAAAGGCTTAGAATGAATAAAGACTTTTTCATGTTCATTGTTTTTAGGAACTACGAATTTATACAATTGATAATTAAGGGGATGGAATTATGCAATAATTTTTTGGCGAATATTGAATTATTCATAAAGTTTCATTGAAAATCAAGGCATTAAAGTGTGGGCTTAGTGGTAAATGGTTAAAATTTAACTGTGAAATCCACATATGGAATGCCTATGATGAGCGCTTGAGCGATATCGGGGTTATTGATAAAGCCAAGGTCCACAGCCATTTTTTCGCCGAAGAATCTTAATCCGTAACTGTAAACAGCTTCCACTTTATTATTGTTTAATAATAGCCAGTTTTCACTTACAAATGCCGTGCGTTTTGAAATCCTTGACAAACCACAAACGGTGAAGATCGGGTCTTTCGAAAGTTCTTGACGTGCGAATGCCAAGCCACCACCAACCGTCAGGTTTTTGTTTTCGTCGCCGATTGTCCCCATCGCGTAGGTAATTCCTGCACCTGTTCTTTCATTATCGTCGAATAAGCTTGGTATGTTTATATAATACACCCCCAGGCCATAATGGAATCGATCGGTTGCCTTGAAGCTCATTTTAGGAGTGATGAAAAAAATCGGACCGAACTCGCCATCGGATGCAAGTGATCCGAAAAAACTTAGCATTTCAATACCTCCACCGATGGAGATGTTATCTGTCAGTCCCACGTTGAAGGAGTTGAAGAACAGGTAAGTGTTTTGATAGTATCCTTCTCCCTTTTTTAAGTTAAACGCGGATGGGGCGAAAAAATACCTGGTTGCATGCGGGTTCCTAAACCAGTACACTCCATTGCGAAAATTCGAGGGAGGAACCACTTCCAATATCAAAATCCCTTTATATGGGATTTCAACCCGTGCAATTTGGCTGGTCCTTAAAATAAAAGTGGTGGAATCGTGTCCAACATAATGTCCAACCATTTCCAAGCCTTCGGATAGCTCCACTCGATAAACTTTTAAAGTGTCATAGGGTGCTTTAGCAATGTTGGATTTCTGCGCTTGTACAGTGCTTACAACAAATAGCAGTATCAAAAGTGAATACAGCGTGGATGGTTTCATGTGGGCATTTTATGAACTCTGCCCAATATAGTGGTTTTATTTGCGGCATTTCATGACCGAAGTCAACCATCTGAGCTTTCGGGTTTATTCAACAATTTTTATAAATTTGGCAAAAAGCGAAAAAAATGAAAAGAATATTATTGAATATCTTTTTAATTACCTCACTCTCCACCCCTGCAGCATGGTCTCAATGTGCGGAAACACCTGTTGAAAGGGTGTTATTGATGGGCGATAGTTGGGCTGCAATGATGGGAACCGACAATTCCATCAATAATGCCTTCACCAAGTGGGGTCATTCCAACTATAAGTTCTATACCAATTCGGTTTTGTCGGAAAACGGAACCGAGACGGTAGATTTCATTCAGCCATCCAGATTGAATGAAATCCAAACCCAACTGCTAGCCCGACCAACCATCGATTTTGTCCATATAAGTTTAGGCGGCAACGATGTTTTGGGTCAATGGAACAAAAACTGGTCGTTGGCCAAAACGGATTCACTATTGGATTCGGTAAGTGCTAGATTGGTTTTTATAATGGACTTCATAAAAAGTGTTAGGCCTGGAATTCGTATTCTGTGGAGCGGTTATGCCTATCCCAATTTTGGAGAAATCATTGGTGACCAAGCACCCTTCCAAAGCTCACATCCCTTTTATGGTACCTGGAACGGTATGGGTCAACCGAACTTTACACAGATTAATGGCGTTTTGAATTATTACAGCACGGAGATGGCTGCTATTGCTGACAATGACCCCCAAATTGATTTTGTGAATGCCACCGGATTAATCCAATATGCGTTCGGTCAAGCAACACCTTTAACCGTGCCACCCAACGCTACATATCCAGCCTTTACAGCCCCGCTTCCTTTAGGATACCCCGATTATCCATCGCCCAAAAACGCCATGCGTAACTATGTTATTTTCAAGGATTGTTTCCATCTTTCACCCGCTTCATTCGAACAGTTTGTAGGTTATCATACCCGTAAGTTCTATCAAAAGGCCTTGATGGATGATCAATTTATGATTGCTGCAGGTGGTTCATCTGATGGCTCGGTTTCTGCCCAAGGTTTGGTTTCTTCCTCGTTGATGGTGGGTAACAGCAGTGGCGACGATTATGCATCGGTTCTCACTTTTAACACAACCTCAATGCCCGACACAGGTGTTTCTGCTGCCTCCATTTTCCTGCGTCGCGAATCCTTATCCGGAACCAACCCGATCGGGTCCAGTATGGTGCTCAAGGTTGCCAGTGGCAACTTCGGTGCTTCCGCCAATGTGGAGCCTGCCGATTTCCAAGCTCCCGGAGACGCCAATGGGAATCCTTGTCAATTTGGCACGTCCAACGCGGACGGAGGATGGATTCGACTCGAAGTTCCAACCACATTGCTTCCATACATTACCCATACTTCCAATACCCAATTCATGTTATCTGCTCCTGGCGCAAGCGGTATGGTGACTTTCACCGGGTCTGCTGATCCCGATTTTGCACCTGTGTTAAATCTCACCTATGGTCCACAAACTACGTCGCTTCCCGACGTATCAACATTTGATTTGGAGAAATTGCTCGTGGTTTACCCGAATCCAACCAACAGCATGCTTTTCATCAGCAATCGAACCGGCAAGGAGATTTCCCAGATAGAAATCGTAGATATGCCTGGCAAGTTGGTTTATGCTGCTAAATCCTCTATGGAGTCGCTGGATTTGTCGAACCTGACACCTGGCAGCTATTTGGTAAGGCTTACAACTGAATGCGGCCAAATAGTTGTAAAGCGGATTGTGAAGCGCTGATCAACTCAAAAAACAAAATAATACGGGGAGCTACGATTTTGTAGCTCCCTTTTCTTTTATGCAAGAGGGCTTTTCACGACCTTTGCACCCCTGAATTAGAAAAATCATGTTATCTGTTTCCAACCTCTCCCTGCGATACGGCAAAAGAGTCTTGTTCGAAGATGTGAACATTCGCTTTGCGCCTGGCAATTGTTATGGCATCATCGGTGCCAACGGTGCCGGCAAATCCACATTTTTGAAAATATTGGCAGGTACCATCGATCCTACCACTGGACAGGTATCAATGACTCCAGGAGAGCGGATGAGTGTGCTCAGTCAAGACCACTTCGCATTCGATGATTTTCCTGTCATGCAAACCGTTTTGATGGGTAACAAGCGTTTGTGGGAGGTAATGTGTGAAAAGGATGCCATTTATGCCAAGTCTGATTTCTCGGATGCCGATGGCGACCGAGCCGCGGAATTGGAATCCAAGTTTGCAGAAATGGATGGATGGAACGCCGAAAGCAATGCTGCGGAATTGTTAAGCGGCTTGCATGTGGCAGAAGACAAGCACCAACTGCTAATGAAGGAATTGAACGGAAAGGAAAAAGTAAAAGTTTTGCTTGCGCAAGCTTTGTTCGGCAATCCTGACATTCTTTTATTGGATGAGCCTACGAATGATTTGGATGTGGAAACGGTAACCTGGCTAGAAGACTATCTGGCGGATTTCCAAAACACCGTGATTGTTGTTTCGCATGATCGACATTTTTTGGATGCAGTATGCACGCACGTGGCTGATATCGACTTCGGGAAAATCAACATCTACACGGGTAATTACTCGTTTTGGTATGAGTCGAGTCAATTGGCATTGCGCCAGCGTTCAGATCAGAATAAGAAGATCGAAGACAAGCGCAAGGAGCTTCAGGAATTCATTGAAAGGTTCAGCGCCAATGCCTCCAAATCACGCCAGGCAACCAGCAGGAAAAAGCTTTTGGAAAAACTGGTTGTTGATGAGATACAGCCCTCCAACCGGAAATATCCAGGAATCATTTTCACGGCAGAACGTGATTGTGGCGATCAGATATTGGCTGCCGAGGGATTACGAGTGGATGGTGTCGACGGAAAACCTTTATTTTCAAATGTTGAATTCAATCTTGTGAAAGGCGACAAGGTCGCTTTTCTTTCGAGGAACCAAATGGCTGTAACGGCGCTTTTCGAGGTATTGACCGGAGGAGCTTCGCCATCTGCAGGCGAATACAAATGGGGTAGCACAATTACTTATTCTTACCTGCCTAACGACAACAGCTCTTTTTTCAAAAGCCAGGATAATCTGATTGATTGGCTGCGCCAGTTTTCTGCCGACAAAAATGAAACTTACGTCCGAGGCTTCCTGGGTAAAATGCTTTTTTCAGGAGAGGAAACCTTCAAAAAGTCTTCTGTTCTTTCGGGAGGGGAGAAGGTGAGGTGCATGGTCTCGCGGATGATGCTTACCAACGCCAATTGTCTGATTTTAGATGAGCCAACCAATCACCTCGATCTGGAGTCAATCACAGCTTTCAACGATGCATTGATTTCGTGGCGGCATGTGACATTGTTTACCTCGCATGACCACAGATTGACACAAACGGTTGCCAATCGAATCATTGAAATAGGTCCGAATGGGGTAATTGATAAGCGTATGACTTACGATGAATACATTTCGGATGAGCGAGTAAAGGAACAGCGCTCAGGCCTGTACTAATCGCAAGATCAAATTACTTTTTAAGAGGCGAACCTACCGGGATGGCACAGTCGTGGCCAGGCTCTCCGTGAGGAGGGTTCATGCCAGGTGCTGTCGCTGTTTTAGCTGCTGGCGCTGGCGCCGGTGCAATACTTGGGTTAGTGGAAATTGAAACTGGCTGGTTCGGTGCTGGGGTGATTACCGGAGAAGGGTTGGCGGTTGAAATGCTAGCAGTACCAGGCATGTTGGCAGTGCTTCCAGCCGATGTAAGCGGTTTGCCAACTTCGATTTCGCAACGATGACCAGGCTCACCATGTGGAGGATTCAATTTCACATCACCCGAAGTAGCGTTGACCGGATTAACGGCAGCGGAATCAGGAAGGGAAACAGTCACCTGGTCGGTGGCTTGCTCGTTTATTGCAGGAATGGAATCTGTTGCAGGAGCATTTTTGTCGCCCTCAGATGAACAGGCTATGAAAAGAAGTGAAGAGCATGCAAGGATGGCGAACTTTTTCATTAAAGTGGTTTGTTAGAGTTAAAATCAATTATGCTATTGTATCATTATGGGTTTTGAAATACATCTCAACTACTTTTCCGTTGTCTGAGAAAATAACTTGGTCGGCAAGGTGTTTCATCAGGAACACTCCGCGTCCGGAAGGTTTCTCGATATTTTCCGGTGCCGTTGGATCGGGTAGGTTGTAATAGTCAAAACCGGCACCTTCATCGGCAATCGAAAACATGATACGGTCACCATCAACCTCGTAGTGAACTTTCACTTTCTTATTGGCATCGCATTTGTTTCCATGCATGATGGCATTATTGACGGCTTCCGTAACGGCCACCAGGATATTGCCATACGAATCCTCATGGATTTCGAATTCGCTTTTCATATCGTCAATTACCTTTTCGATGATATTGATGCTGTGGGGTTCGGAAATAATCTCCAAGGTGTTGGAAAACTTGGTTGGGGTTGACATACCGGTTCAGGGTTGATTTTCTAGGGTTTGAAAATAGTAATTTACTAGGTTTTTATAAAACGGACTTAAATCCGGAGGGATGGTTTTCAATAGCTCAATCTCCTTCATTTTCAAACGTTTGTATTCTTCAAACTGGCTTGTGTTCCGGTTGGGCATATCGCGGCCCTCAGTGGAACGTCTTTTTTCGTCTTGTTCACGCTCCCGTTCTGCTTTTTCACTTTCCAAAAGCCTGGTTAAAATATCTTCTTGGCGTTTGATGGTTTCCTGGTTTATCCTGCGGTTGACCAGGTCCTTTTCGGTTTGTTCCATTTCCTTGGCTAACTTGTCGAGGTTGCCTAAGGAGCCGTTGCCGTCCTTGTTTTCTTGGTTACTTAATTGCTGCAGTTCATTGCGGATGGCCTCTTGTTGTGCCGCCATGCGGGCGAGCTCTTCACTCATGCTCCCTTGTTCTCCTGGTTTACCTTTTTGACCTTCTTTCTTACCATCCATCTTTTTTTGAAGGGCTTTCATCTGCTCATTCAGTTGCTGCTGCATTTGCCGCAGTTTCTGTGCGGATGGCGACGGCTTGCCTTTACCGGGTTTTTTGCAGCTCCCTTGCATCTGTTGTTGTGATTGCATTTGTTGCTGCATCTGGTTGAAAGCTTCAGTCAGAATCAAAGCAATATTATTCACGGATGTCATCACGTACTGCTGATCGGCACGTGCCTGAGGAACGAAACGGTCTTGCAGGTTCAGAATTGTTTTGCCAAGGTTGTAATTGATGGCAGCAATCTCGGTATTGACTATGTTCTGAATCTGGACCACGCGTTTGCTGAGGGCGAATAGCGAATCCTCCAAAACTTTTGCATCATCTTTGAGCTCACGCTGGCGCTGTGCAAGTTTTGTATAGCGAGGATTGTTGACATCAATGCCTTTGAGCTCCTGCATCAGCGATTCCTGGTCAAGTGAGAAACGGATCAGGTTTTCCAATAGCATCCTAAGCGACTTCATATCCTCTTCGGATTGTTCCTGTTGCTGTTGATCCTGCTGCTGCTTCATTTTCTGAGCGAGCTTGTCCATTTTATCAGCTGCCTGCTTCTGCGATTGGGATGCTTTTTTCTGGTCTTTTTTATCGCCACCCAGCTCTTGCTCGCTTTGCTCCATATCCTTGTCGATGTCGTCCATCTCCTGGGAATTGTCGCTCATTTCGTTGGGGAATTCCAGCTCCTTGTTTTTCTCCTGAAGCTCCTTGCTTTCTTTTTTCAAGTCGTCGAACTTCTTGTTCAGTTCTTGTTGTTGCTCCTTCAACTGGGGGTCGGCTCCTTTGCTTTGCTCGGTTTTTTCGGCTAGGTTACGTTGCTCTTTTTCGAGTTGCTCAAGCTTTTCGATGTTTTCTTGGATTTTCTTTTCGACTTCCAATTGTTTGAAAAGCTCCAGTGTTCTGTCCAATTGCTTCTCAAGGTCCTTGCTATCGAGCTTCATCTGTTCCAACTTTTCCTTGAGTTGGTCTTTGTCTAGTTCCGACATCAGTTTTTCCAACTCTTGCAAGAGTTTTTTCATCTCATCACTCATCAGCTTATCAAAAAGCTCCTCAAGCTGTTGCTTCTTTTCACGCAGTTGTTCGTTGTCTTTTTTGAATTCGTTTTCGCGACTGTTGTTCTTCTCATTCTGCTTTCGGATGTCTTCTACCTGTTTTTGAAGCTCCTTTTGGCGCTTAAGCAGGTCTTCGATTTTTTTGCGATCGTCGAAATTGAGATTTTTTTTCTCAACCATGTCCCTTGCCGCCTTGTTTAGGTCTTTTTGCAGGTCACGGGTTTGATTGATGCTTTTTTCCAGGTCTGATTTCAACTTATCAGAGTTCTGTTCCGCTTCTTTTTCCAACTCTTCTACTGAAGGCGCTTTGTAGATGGAAGGTTGCGTACGGGCTGATTTAGGGCCGTTTACTCCGTCGTTATCCCATACTTCAAAATAATATTCCAACTCTTCCCCGGGCATGATTGAAAGTGGCTGCATATCCCATGCATGGAAGAACACATCTTGTTGGGCGCTGCGATTTACTTGTAGTAATTGTTGACCTTCTTTTTTGTCACGCGGGGATTCGTCTGCGGATTTCAAAAAACGGTAATGGAAAACAAGTTTTGTAAACCCGTAGTCATCTCGAATATCTCCTTTGAAATAAACCAGTGTACCACTGGAGGAATCCTGTTGCTCCTCAATTCGAATGGTCGGATTCAAATCCGGAACCACATTCACCGAATAGCTCATGGGTTCTTGTGCAACCATTAGGCGGTTGGATGGCAAAACCGCATAACGGTCTGTACGCATGAAGGCTTTCGAATGCTTGAAAACAGATCCATCGGATTTCATATCAATGGAAGTATCAGCAAAGCTGATTTGCATTCTTTCGGTATTCCTAGAGCGGAATTCCCAACTAACTCGGGTGCCGGCGGGTAATGTCAGGTCTCCGGAATTGGATAGCCTCTCATCGGCTTTACCCGTGTACGCAGGATAATCAAGTGAAATGCTGAAATCGAGAATGGTAGGGTTCGGTAGTACGGATAACTCATAACCTTTTGAATAATACCCGTCAGCCAACAAACGAAACTCAGTGTTCTTTTTTGGATTTTTGAAAACATGGCTGAAGCCGCTTTTGCCGTTTCCGTCTAGGCGGTATTGTTTTCCATCGGCTTCGATGAACATCTCTCCAGGAAGTACTTTCCCATCGGTTTCCACATCAAGTGTGAAATCCTGTCCTTCCACGGTTTCCAAGCTATCGTTTTTAATGATGAACTGGAAAGGGGCAGGGGTTTCGAAATGTGTATTATGGTTAACCAATCGTTTGCTGCCATCAACCAGCAGGCTTGGCGCGGCAAATAGTATTACAACGGTTGCGGTAAAGGGAATTAAAGCAAAACGGAAATAGCGCTTGTTGCGTGAAAAATCCACCGCTTGTGTGAAGGGCACCGGCTGAAGGTCAGCGGTTCTTTGTTCGATGCTTGCGATTAATAGCGCACTGAACTTCGAATTATCATCGGCTTGGGCCTTCAATTGGAGTGTGTTGAGCAGTTTGTCGCTCACGTTCGGGAAATGTTTGCCGATAATTTGTGCGGCTTGCTCATGGGAAATGGTATTGCCCAGTTTGAACAATTTCGAAACCGGTATCAGAACCAGCTTCCAAAGAGAAAAGGAGGCTGCCACCATGAAAGTCCAGAACAATGATGTGCGGACCAAAGAATCAAAGTGTCCAAAATATTCAACCCCCGAAAAGACCAGCCATCCCGCCGTAAGAGCGGTAAAAGTGATTGCCACCCCCCTGATCAGTTGGTTTTTGTAATACTTCCGAATGAAAGCATCAAGCTTGGAAAGGAGTGACTCGTAATGGCCCATTGGGATGTAAAAGACAATTTACGAAGATAATAACGGAAAAACACTTATTTGGTTGTGTTTTCAGCAATAAATACAGAAGCTAATTGTCAGTTGGGCATGGCTTTCAATCCATTGGATAAACGCAGGCAAACCTCCTCGCTACCAAGCAGCTCCAACATGCCGATAAGGTCGACTCCCCCGCTTTGACCGCTCACCAGCACTCGAAGCATCTGCATGATTTCGCCGGTTTTGATTCCATGTGAGGCTGCACATGCTTTGATTGTGGCATCAATGGGCTCCTTTAGAAACGGCTTACAATCTGATAAGTGAAGGTTTAGGTCATTGAAAAACGGAAGTAAGCCATGTTTCCATTTTTTTGCTACAACAGCTTCTTCGTAGGAATTTGGTGCCTTGAAAAGATAGGATCCAACAGTTGGCATTTCGTGTTCGAATTGAACACGCTCACGAAGTAGCTCAGCAGCCTTTTCCAAGTAGGAGTTATTTAGCCTGTGATCAGTATCCTGCAATTCGAAGGATGTTGCAACCAAAATGGATATCCGTTGTGCGATTTCATTCGCTGGTTTTTTTCGAAGGTATTGCTCGTTGAACCAACGTGTTTTTTCAGGATCGAAACGTGCTCCAGCTTTATGGACATGGTCCATTGTAAAAGCATGAATCAACTCTTCCATGGAAAACAACTCCTGCTCGGTGCCAGGGTTCCATCCTAAAAAGGCCAGCATGTTCACAAAGGCATCTGGATAGTAGCCTTTTTCTCTGTAGCCTGACGAAACTTCGCCAGTTGATGGGTCGGTCCACTCCAATGGGAAAACAGGAAATCCCAACCTGTCGCCATCTCGTTTACTGAGTTTTCCGTTTCCTTCGGGTTTCAGCAGTAATGGTAAGTGGGCATATTGGGGCATGCGGTCTTCCCAACCCAGGTTTTGATAAATCATGACATGTGCAGGGGCCGATGGAAGCCATTCCTCGCCACGGATGGCATGTGTTATCTCCATGAGTACGTCATCCACAATGTGGGCCAGGTGATAAGTGGGCATGCCATCGGATTTAAGCAAAACCTTGTCATCAACAATGTCAGAATTGAAGGAAACCTCACCTCTGATCATGTCATTGAGCACGATGGTCTGACTTGGTTCAACTTTTAACCGCACCACGTATGGAGTTCCTGCATTCAAACGTGATTGGGTTTCTTCAGATCCAAGCGAAATGGAATTCGACATGGAATTCCGGACAGCAAAATTGTATGTCGGTGCTGGGTTTCCTTCCACCGCCAAGCGCTTACGCATAGACTCAAGTTCCTCTGCCGTGTCGAAAGCATAGTATGCGTGACCGTTTCGTATTAATTGTTCCGCATAGTCGCGATAAATCCCAAGCTCTTTCCTTTCTGATTGTCGGTAAGGCGCAAAAGGTCCGCCTACAGAAACCCCTTCATCAATAATGATTCCGCACCAATTGAGTGCTTTGATGATGTATTGCTCGGCACCTTCAACATACCTGGTTTGGTCGGTATCCTCGATACGAAGCAGAAAGTCGCCACCGTTTTTCTTGGCGAACAGGTAATTGTACAAGGCGGTGCGTACGCCACCCATATGCAAAGGTCCAGTGGGACTGGGAGCAAACCGTGTTCTAACTTGTTTTTTTGTCATAGGTTGCAAAATTACTTTATTGGGTGATAATAGGCTCGAAGCTGGATTTTTTCACCAAGAATGTATGGGTATTCGCTGAAATAAAGAGGGTATTAACCAAA
>Ga0315906_10005601_pt1 | contig 15771 bp, 11 predicted proteins | sample LakEriMetagenome_4_FD_203526 | JGI IMG/M metagenome (GOLD analysis project Ga0315906, IMG submission 203526) | Freshwater fungal communities from buoy surface, Lake Erie, Ohio, United States - Buoy 2 MA122 | ecosystem: Environmental > Aquatic > Freshwater > Lake > Lake biofilm | place: USA...
GCCACCGCGCTCACGGCGCTCAGGTGGACAGCCAGCCGTCGGGGCGAGGCGAAAGGGCTGAAGACCGCATCGGCACCGGCCAGACCCTGGGCCTTGAGACTGTCGGCCAGGGCGTGAGCGAAAGCTTCGCCCAGCTTCTTCAAGGCCTTGGGCGGCAGTTCCTCGACGAGGAGCTCGACCAGCAGGCTGCGGGCAGCCGCTGCATCCACATGAGCCACCATGCCATTCTGTAAGGAGGAATTCGCGCTCATGCTCAGGCTGCCTTCTTGTCTTGCGCTGCAAGCTGCGCCAGCACCTCGTCGGCCCAGGCGCGCGGCGCCATGGGAAAGCCCAGGCGGGCCCGGCTGTCGAGGTAGCTCTGCGCCACGCCGCGGGCCAGGTTGCGGATGCGCCCGATGTAGGCCGCACGCTCGGTCACGCTGATGGCACCGCGCGCATCCAGCAGGTTGAAGGAATGGGCCGACTTCAGCACCTGTTCGTAGGCGGGCAGGGCCAGTTGCTGCTCCATCAGGTGGCGGGCCATCTTCTCGTGGGCGCCGAAGGCCTGCAGCAGGAAGTCCACGTCGCTGTGCTCGAAGTTGTAGGTGCTCTGTTCCACCTCGTTCTGGTGGTAGACGTCCCGATAACGCAGCCGCTCCCCGCTCGAGGCGTTCTCGGTCCACACCAGGTCGTACACGTTGTCCACGCCCTGCAGGTACATGGCCAGGCGTTCCAGACCGTAGGTGATCTCGCCCGTGATGGGCTTGCAGTCAATGCCGCCCACCTGCTGGAAGTAGGTGAACTGCGTGACCTCCATGCCGTTGAGCCAGACCTCCCAGCCCAGGCCCCAGGCGCCGAGCGTGGGGTTCTCCCAGTCGTCCTCGACGAAGCGGATGTCGTTGCTCTTGAGATCGAAACCCAGCGCCTCGAGAGAGCCCAGGTACAACTCCAGGATGTCGGCCGGCGCCGGCTTCAGCACCACCTGGTACTGGTAGTAGTGCTGCAGACGGTTGGGGTTGTCGCCATAGCGCCCGTCCTTGGGGCGTCGGCTGGGCTGCACGTAGGCCGCCTTCCAGGGCTCCGGGCCCAGCGCGCGCAAGAAGGTGGCCGTGTGGCTGGTACCGGCGCCCACTTCCATGTCGTAAGGCTGCAGCAGCGCGCAGCCCTGCGCGTCCCAGTAGGACTGCAGTTTCAGGATGATTTGCTGGAAGGTCAGCATGGCAGCAGCCGGTGACAGGCCCTGGCAACGTCATGCAGGGCCTGGAGGTTGGCGAAAACCCTCGATTTTAGGCGCGCACCCGCGCAGCAGCCCAGGGTAGCCTTGGGGTCCGCAGCCTTGGGACCGCCCTGCAGCGCTCTACGGGCGCCTTGAGCGGACCATCACCGACCGCGACCGAACCCAAAGGACAGCTCACGCCCCCATGAGCACACAACAGCTTGTTCTCAGCCTGGTGCTGGCCACCATGGTCTTCTCCGTGGCCCTGGAGCTCAAGGTGGAAGACTTCCGCCGCGTGGCCCTGGCCCCGCGCGCGGTGTTGTGCGGTCTGGTGTCGCAATTCCTGTTGCTGCCAGGTGCCACCTGGCTGGCCACACTGGTGCTGGACCTGCCGCCCAACACCGAGGCCGCCATGATCCTGGTGGCAGCCTGCCCGGGCGGCTCGCTGTCCAACGTGGTCACGCACTTCGGTCGCGGCAACACGGCGCTGTCGGTCAGCATTTCGGCGGTGGCCAGCGTGATGGCCTTGTTCCTCACGCCGCTGAACTTCACCTGGATGGTCTCCACCAACCCGGCCACCGCTGGCTGGCTGCGGGAGTTGTCCATCGACCCCTCCGGCATCTGGTGGAGCCTGCTGGCCTTGCTGGCCTTGCCCATGGCCCTGGGTCTGACGCTGTCGCACCGACTTCCCGCACTGGCGGCGAAGCTGCGCCGGCCGCTGGGCACCTTCAGCCTGCTGGCGTTGCTGGCCTTCATCGTGGCCGGCCTGGTTCGCGAGCGCCATTTGCTGAACGCCCAGATCCTGCCCATCTTCGGCCTCGTGGTGCTGCACAACGCCGCTGGCCTGCTGCTGGGCTGGCTGAGCGCACGGGCTTTCAGGGTGAGCACGCGCGACAGCCGCGCCGTGATGATCGAAGGCGGCATGCAGAACTCGGGCCTGGCCCTGGGCATCATCGCCGTGCAGTTCAATGCGGACCTGGGGATGGTGATCGTGGCCAGCCTGTGGGGCATCTGGCACATCATCTCGGGCATGACATTGGCCCTGATCTGGAGAACTCGCGATGCACGATCTGGTCATTGAGGGCGCCACTGTCGTGGACGGCACGGGCGCACCCGCCCGCGCCGCCGACGTGGCCGTGCGCGACGGCCTCATCGTCGAGGTGGGCCGCATCACCGGCGCCGCGCGCGAACGCATCAGCGTGCCGGGCGCCTGGCTGACGCCGGGCTTTGTCGACCTGCACACGCATTACGACGGCCAGGCCACCTGGGACGAGACCTTCAGCCCCAGCATCCACCACGGTGTGACCACGCTGGTGATGGGCAATTGCGGCGTGGGGTTTGCCCCTCTGAAGCCCGGCCCCAAGGCTGCGGCGGTGGCCGACCTGATCGCCCTGATGGAGGGGGTGGAAGACATCCCTGGCGTGGCCCTGGCTGAGGGCGTGCGCTTCGACTGGCAGAGCTTTCCGCAGTACATGGATGCGCTGGAACGCCTTCCGCACAGCCTGGACTTCCTGGTGCAGGTGCCGCACGACCCGGTGCGCATGGCGGTGATGGGTGAGCGGGCCCTGGCGCAGCAGGCCGCCACCGATGAGGACATCCGGGCCATGCGTGCCGTGGTGCGCGAGGCACTGCAGGCCGGCGCCGTGGGCTTTTCCACCGGCCGCACCGACAACCACCGCACCGCGCGCGGCCAGGAGACGCCGGCCTCGGAAGCCTCCATGGACGAGCTGACAGGCATCGCGCGCGCCTTCGAGGGTCTGGGCCACGGGGTGCTGCAGGTGGTCAGCGACTTCGACCTGATGCGCGATGCGCAACGCTTCGACGCGGAGTTCGATCTGCTGGAGGCCATGGCGCGCGCCAGCGGACGGCCCCTGTCCATGACCTGGCTGCAGCGCGACCCCGGCGGCGAGCAGTGGAAGGCCATTCGGCAGCGCGTGAACCGCGCGGCGGCGCAGGGTCTGGCGCTGGGCCTGCAGACCGCCGTGCGCGCCATCGGCGTCATCATCGGCCTGGACGCGAGCTTCCACCCTTTCATGGGGTTTCCGGGCTACAAGGAAGTGGCCCACCTGCCCCTGGCCGAGCGGGCTGCGGCCCTGCGCGATCCGGCACGCAAGCAGCGCATCCTGGCTGAGAAGAGCGAGCGCCTGTCGGGTGACGGCACGCCCATCCCACCTTTGGTGGACCTGCTTCTCGCGCGTATCGAGCTGATCGCCGGGCGCATGTTCCCGTTGGCCGACTCGCCCGCTTATGAGCAGCCCGTGACCGCCAGTTTCGCGGCCCGGGCCCGGATGCGCGGGGCCACGGCGCTCGAATCGCTGTACGACCACTTTTCTCAGGGCGACGGCTCGCAGCTCGTCTACTTTCCGCTCTTCAACTACAACGAGGGTTCACTGGACACGGTGCGCGAGATGCTGGACCACCCGCAAGCGCTGGTAGGCCTGGGCGATGCCGGTGCGCACGTGGGCACCGTGTGCGATGCCAGCGCCACCACTTTCTTGCTCACCCACTGGGTGCGCGACCGGCCTCAAGGCCGACTGCCGCTGGAACGCGCGATCCACCTGCTGAGTGCCCGCAATGCCCGGCACCTGGGCCTGACAGACCGAGGCACCATCGCGCCAGGCCTGCGCGCAGACCTGAACCTCATCGACCCGGCGACGCTGTCGGTGGGCACACCGCACATCGTCCGGGATCTGCCGGCCGGTGGCCGCCGCTTCCTGCAGAAGGCCGAGGGCTACCTGGGCACCTGGGTGGGCGGCGCGTGCGTGCAGCGCGCGGGCGCCGTCACTGCGGCACGCCCAGGACGACTCGTCAGGGCAGGTCAGGCCCCCGTTTCGGCAGCCTGAGCCCGCGCTTCGCAGCGGCCACCAGCGCCAGCACCCCCAACGCCAGCCCGAACAAGGGCCACAGGCCCCAGCGGCCGGCCCACCAGGCAAACGGGGTGGTGCCGATCCGCCCCTCATAGGCCCCTTCCAGCACCCCGCGCACAAACGGCTCCAGACGGTGCGTAACCCGGCCGCGGTGGTCGATGATGGCGGTCACGCCGGTGTTGGTGGCTCGCAGCATGGGCCGCTGCAGCTCCAGCGAGCGCATGCGCGAGATGTTCAGGTGCTGCGGCAAGGCGATGCTGTCGCCAAACCAGCCGATGTTGCTGAGGTTGACCAGCACGGTGGGCGCGCGCGAGGGGTCACGAAAGCGAACGGCGAGCTCCTCGCCAAACAGGTCTTCGTAACAGATGTTGGGCGCGGCGCGCTGGGTGCCCGCCCGCAGCGATGGGGCGTCCAACGGCCCGCGCGAGAAGTCGCCCAGCGGGATGTTCATCAGGTTGGTGAACCAGCGAAAACCGGTGGGAATGAACTCGCCAAAGGGCACCAGGTGCACCTTGTCGTAGCGGTAGTGCCCAGCGGTAGCAGGCTCAGACTGGGGCCTGGAGGGAGCGGCGCCTGGCGCCACCCCGTACAAGCCGACGGCAGAGTTGGTGTAGCCGTCCTCGAAGCTGCCCAGCGGCATGCCCAACAGTGCCACCTGGGAAGAACCGGCAAACCGTTCCACCACTCCCGGCCACCACCCGGGTGCCAGCTCGGCGAGTTGAAAGGGCAGCAGGGGAACGGCCGTCTCGGGCGCCACCACCAGCTGGCCCCGGGCCTGGGCCAGCGCCTCGGTCAGCCAGGCCAGGTTCTGCGGCAGGAGCTCACCCGAGAATTTTTCGTCCTGCGGCACCGCGGTTTGCAGCAAAGTCACCGTCTGCGTGCCTGCGCTCCGGGTGAACTCGGACGCACCGGTCAAAGCGGGCGCCACGAACACGCCCACCGCCGCGGCCACCACTGCGGCGCTGCGGCCCACGCGCTGTGGTCCGGGTGACCACGCCAGCCCCAACCAGGCTCCTGCCAAGGCCACCAGGGCGCCCAACCCGTACACCCCCACCCAAGGCGCGAACGCGGCCAGGGGCCCGTCAATCTGTGTGTAGCCGCTGGCCGCCCAGGGAAAGCCCGTGAAGATCACCGCACGGGCCCATTCCGCCAGCAACCAGCAGGCCGCAAAACTGAAGGCATCCAGCGCCGCAATACCCGTTCGAAGACGCGCCCACAGTGCGCAGGCCAGCGCCAGGTAGAGTGACAACGCCAGCGCCAGACACACCACGGCGGCGGCGGCCAAGCCTGCTGGCAGCCCGCCGTAGCGGTGCATGCTGATGAACAACCACCACACGGCGGCCAGAAGCCAGGCGGTGCCGAAGACCAGGCCCGACACCGCAGCGCTGCGGGGCGAGGCCTCGCGCAGCCGCATCACCAGCCCCGCGACAGCCAGAGGCGCCACCCACCAAAGCCCGGTGTGCACGCACGCCAGGGTCTGCCCCGCGCCCAGGGCGGCCATGACCACCAGGCCGCCCAGGCGGCGCATGCGCAACATCAGGCCGGCGGCGCGGCGGGAGGACCACCCGGCTCGGCGGCTCTGGCGCTCTCATCAGGGGCCGTCACACGCGACACCCTGAACCAGCGCACGGCCCCTCCGCGGGTCAACATGACCGAGAAGCTCAGGCCCTGCACCTGCACGGCCTCACCACGCCGCGGCACGCGGCCCAGCTGGTCGGCCACCAGCCCGCCGATGGTGTCGAACTCCTGCTCAGGCAACTGCAAACCGAAAGCCTCGTTGACGGCCGACACATCGGCATCGCCGGCCACGCGGTGCGTGCCATCGGCCAGGGTCACGATGCCGCTGTGGGCATCGTGCTCGTCGAACTCATCCTCGATCTCGCCGACGATCTCCTCCAGCACATCCTCGATGGTGATCAACCCGGCGGTGGTGCCGAACTCATCGATCACGATGGCCAGATGGTTGCGGTTGGAGCGGAAGTCACGCAGCAACTCGTTCAGACCCTTGCTTTCGGGCACAAACACCGCCGGGCGCAGCAGGGTGCGCAGGCTGAGTTCCGGCGCCCGCTGCACCTTCAGCAGGTCTTTGGCCAGCAGGATGCCGATGATGTTGTCGCGCTCGCCGTCGTGCACGGGAAAGCGCGAGTGCCCCGTCTCGATCACCAGACCCAGCAGTTCGTCATAGGGCGCGTTGATGTCCAGCAGATCCATGCGGGGTGCGGCCACCATCACGTCACCTGCGGTCATGTCCGCCATGCGGATCACGCCTTCGAGCATGGCGCGGGATTCCGGGCCGATCAACTCGCGATCTTCTGCGTCGGCCAGGGACTCGATCAACTCGTCCCTGGAGTCCGGGCCAGGAGAGATGAAATCGACGAGGCGGTCGAGGAGGCCGCGCTTGTCTGCGGGTTTGTCCGCCGGGCGCGACTGAGACGATTGAGACGCGCGGGCGGACCGTCCGGAATGGGGTTCTGACACGACGGTGCCGGAAGTGACGACAGGCAGGAGAATACCGTACCCTTATCCTTGACCGTACACAACGCCATGTCCCTGATCCCCGCCACCATCCTCACCGGTTTCCTAGGTGCCGGAAAGACCACGCTGCTCAAGCGCGTGCTGACCGAAGCCCACGGGCAGAAGATCGCCGTGATCGAAAACGAGTTCGGCGAGGAAAACATCGACAACGACATCCTGTCGGTCAACACCGAGGAGCAGATCATCCAGATGAGCAACGGCTGCGTGTGCTGCACCATCCGGGAAGACCTGCGCAGCACCCTGGCTGACCTGGCGGAGAAGCGCCGCAAGGGTGAACTGAACTTCGACCGCGTGGTCATCGAGACCACCGGCCTGGCCGACCCGGGTCCGGTGGCCCAGACCTTCTTCATGGACGACGAAGTGGCGGGCAGCTACCTGCTGGACTCCATCCTCACCCTGGTGGATGCCAAACACGCGGACAGCCAACTCGACACGCGCCAGGAGGCGCGGCGCCAGGTAGGCTTCGCCGACCAGATCTTCATCAGCAAGACCGACCTGGTGGCGAAGGAAGCGGTGGACGCGCTGATTCACCGCCTCAAGCACATGAACCCGCGCGCCCCGCAGAAGGCGGTGCATTTCGGCGAAGTCTCGATTGCCGAGGTCTTTGATCTGAAGGGCTTCAACCTGAACGCCAAGCTCGACATCGACCCAGATTTCCTCAAGGCCGATGACGGGCACGACCACCATCATGGCCATGGTCACGACCACGATCACCACGGCCACGACCATGCCCATGGCGAGCACTGCGACCACCCGCACCACCACGCCCATGACGACGACGTCAAGTCCTTCGTGTTCCGCAGCGACCGCGCCTTCAACCCGGCCAAGCTGGAAGATTTCCTGGGCGCGATCGTGCAGGTCTACGGCCCCAAGATGCTGCGCTACAAGGGCGTGCTCTATATGAAGGGCAGCGACCGCAAGGTGGTTTTCCAGGGCGTGCACCAACTCATGGGCAGCGATCTGGGGCCGAAGTGGACACCCGGCGAAAAGAAGCAAAGCAAGATGGTCTTCATCGGCATAGACCTGCCGCGAGACGTGCTGCTGCAGGGGCTGGAGCAGTGCCTGGGCTGACGGAAAAGACGCACGCTGGCAGGTCGCCTGAAGGGCTCACTTGCCGCAGCCCGGGTGGTGGCACAATCCGCGCGCCCGAAAACCCGAGCACATGGCCCGGCTATCCGCTCCCCGGGCACGTGATGCAAGGCCCTTGACGGGCTGAAGCGCGCTCAGAGCGGCGGATGCGAGCACCAAGGTCAGGAGAGACCCGTGAGCAAGACTCCCGTCAAGACCGCCGGCAAAGCCGCCAGCACCCCAGCGCCCGACACCGTCGCAACGGTGTCGGCCACTGCGGGCGCCAAGCCGCGTGCGCGCGCCCCCGTAGCCCAACCCGCTTCCAAAACGGCCACAGCAGCAGGCGCCGCATCCAAGAGCAGCGCCAAGAAGACACCCTCTCCAACCACGTCGGCAGCCACACCTGTGCCTACCCATTCCTTTGCGGACCGTTTCGGCCCCGCGCGGACGGCAGCCCGAACCCTTCCTGAACCCATGAACACCGCAAAACCTGCCGTCAAGGCAGACCCCAAGCTGGCCAATGCCTGGAAGACCAAGCCTGGGCGAGAGTTGTCGGAGGCCGAGCTGTTGGCCATGCCCGAGTCCGAGTACATGAACGAGCAGCAGATCGATTTCTTCCGCGCCCGGTTGCAGGCCCAGAAGGATGACCTGCTGTCCAACGCAGGCGAAACCACGGAACATCTGCGCGAAGACACCACCATCGTGCCGGACCCTGCCGATCGCGCCACCATCGAGGAAGAGCACGCCTTGGAACTGCGCACCCGCGACCGTGAGCGCAAGCTTCTCAAGAAGATCAGCCAGGCCTTGAACCTGCTGGAGACGGGCGAGTACGGCTTCTGCGACGAAACAGGTGAACCTATCGGGCTGCCGCGCCTGCTGGCGCGACCGACCGCCACGCTGTCGCTGGAGGCACAGCAGCGGCGCGAGTTGAAGCAGAAGATGTTTGGCGACTAGGGCTCAGGGCTGTTCCACTGGCTCGAAGTGCAGACTCTCACGCCTCGCGAGGGGCCGGCTTGTACTTGAACGATTGATCATCTGATGTCGAGCGCGCCAGCCAAGAATCCCGACCTTCTGAAGGAGGTGCTGGAATTCCTGTCAAACCCCAGCACGGACTGGGCCGACCCGAATGACGCGATGCGCGGTACGCCCTCGGGCGGCGCAGAGCGAAGTGAACTCCAGGCCATGATCGCGCGCAAGCGGCACAACGATGCCGTTCGCCTCGCCGAGCTCAATCTGTTGCGCCGGATCCGGCAGGAAGGTCTGACGGCAGACCAGATTCGTGAAATGGAGCAGGCACAAGGGCTCGCCGCCTCGAGCCCAGACTCAGACATCAAGGACGGTTCGGTTCTTCCGGGATCCACCGCTGACACACCTCGGGCGACCCGGCGTTCAAGAGTGCATGGCGACGATGCCATTACCGAGGTGTTGCCGCCGCGGGACCAGGAGAGATCAGAGGTCTCGGGCCCTGTTGCGACTCTGCCAAGGAAGGCGCAGAGCCGTGGCGAGGCCGCGACCCGTCAGGCACGTCCCGGCGAATCTGTCCGCGAGATACCCCATACCGGTCGTGTGCCGAATGGGCCCGAGCGGGAAGGACAGGAAGAGGTCAACCACGACGCGGAACTCGACCAGGCCGCCATCGCGTTCGCCAACGCGGATTTCGGCGGTTGCGAGAGTGCCTTGCGAGAACTGGTCGGTCCCGGCGGCAGGCGCCGGCGCCACGTCCCGACCTGGCGAGCCCTGCTGGACCTGTACCGCGCCACTGGCCAACAAACGGACTTCGAGCGTCTGGCTGTCGCCTACACGCAAGAACTTGAACAAACGCCGCCGCAATGGGTGTCAATCCCCCGCTTGGCGATGAATATCGCAGAGAGTCGATTGAATGCAACAGCTGTACCGGGCGGCAAGTCTCAAGCGGTCGGCGCTGGTGCGCCAACCTGGCAGTGTCCGACTCTCCTGGACGCCACGGCCATCAGTTCTATGCTGGCTTTCACCCGACGCGAACAAGCTGCGAAGGTCATCGACTGGACAACAGCCAAGGTCCTGACGCACGAAGGTGCGCAAAGCCTGCTGAATTGGCTGCGAGCCTGTGCCGACGCTCCCGAACGCTTGGTCTGGAAGGGCACGGCGGCGTTGCTGGAGTTGTTGCGAGACACGCCGCGGGCCGAAGGCCGACCAGAGGATGAGGTGCTCTGGCAGGTGCGCCTGGCCGTGGTTCGGCTGATGGGCGTGCAAGGACCGTACGACCTGACGGCTCTGGACTACGAGGCTGCCTACGGAAAGGCGGCCACAGCGTGGTCCCCCGCCACGGCAAAGATCGTCCCGGCGGAGGACTGGCAGCCGCCAGCACTGGCCGCCGGAGCGGACTTTTCGGTTTCCACCTTGCATGACCGAATGCGAGGTCCTGCAGAGATCACCGTCGAACTGGTGGGCCAGCTTACTGGGGACATCAACGACACCCTGACCCGGACGTTGACGGCTATTCAGGGGAGCAGATCGGTTCAGATTTCCTGCACCCGCCTGATACGTGTAGATCTGATGGCTGCAGGCGAGCTCTTGAGTTGGGCGGGCGCACGGCGCGCCGAAGGTCGGATGGTGCGATTCGTCGAGGTTCACCGCCTGCTGGCGCTGTTCTTCTGTGCCATGGGACTGGACGACCAGGCCACCATTGAATTGAGGTCCTTGTGAGCGAGCAGTTTCACGGCACCACCATACTGAGCGTGCGGCGCGGCCGCAGCGTGGCCCTTGGGGGTGACGGTCAGGTCACGCTGGGCAACATCGTGGTCAAGTCCACGGCGCGCAAGGTACGTCGCCTGCACCGGGATCAGGTGCTGGCCGGGTTCGCGGGCGCCACCGCCGACGCCTTCACCCTGTTCGAGCGCTTCGAGGCCAAGCTGGAGAAGCACCAGGGCCATCTGATACGCGCCGCGGTAGAGCTGACCAAGGACTGGCGCACCGACCGGGTGCTGCGCCGGCTGGAGGCGATGCTGGCCGTGGCCGACCGGGAGACTTCGCTGATCATCACCGGCAACGGGGACGTGCTCGAACCCGAGCGCGGCATCGTGGCCATCGGTTCAGGAGGTGCCTACGCACAGGCCGCCGCACAGGCCCTGGTGGAGCACACGGCCCTGGAGCCTGCGGCGATCGTGGCCAAGGCGCTCGGCATCGCGGGCGACCTGTGCATCTACACCAACCAGCAGCACACGATCGAGGTGCTGGAGTGACGCATCCGATGCCCACCACCGCCGCCATGACCCCGCGAGAGATCGTCTCGGAACTGGATCGCCACATCGTGGGTCAGCAAGCCGCCAAGCGGGCTGTGGCCATCGCCTTGCGCAACCGGTGGCGCCGTCAGCAGGTGGATGAGAAGCTGCGTGGCGAGATCACGCCCAAGAACATCCTCATGATCGGCCCCACGGGCGTGGGCAAGACCGAGATCGCCCGCCGCTTGGCCCGGCTCGCCGATGCGCCCTTCATCAAGGTGGAGGCCACGAAGTTCACGGAGGTGGGCTACGTCGGCAAGGACGTGGACACCATCGTGCGTGACCTGGTCGAGGTGGCGGTCAAGCAAGAGCGCGAGCGGCAAGTACGGCTCAAGCGCAGCCAAGCCGAGGACGCTGCGGAAGACCGTGTGCTGGACGTGCTGGTGCCGCCGCCGCGCTCCGACCTGGGCAGCGCTGCACCCAAGGACGGCACAGCGCGTCAGATCATGCGCAAGCGTCTGAGAGAGGGCGCATTGGACGACAAGGACATCGAGATCGAGGTGGCCGAGGCCAAGCCAGCCGTGGAGATCATGGGCCCGCAGGGCATGGAGGAGATGGCCGAGCAGCTCAAGGGCCTGTTCTCCCAACTCGGCCAAGGGCGCCGAAGCACGCGCACATTGAAGGTACGCGACGCCTTGAAGCTGCTGGTCGAGGAGGAAGCCGGCCGGCTCGTCAACGACGACGAGATCCGTGCCAGCGCACTGGCCCATGCCGAAGCCAACGGCATTGTGTTCATTGATGAAATCGACAAGGTCGCCTCCAGGGCAGAACATGGCGGCGCTGACGTCAGCCGCCAAGGCGTTCAGCGTGATCTGCTGCCGCTGGTGGAGGGCACCTCGGTCAATACCAAGTACGGCATCGTGAAGACCGATCACATCCTGTTCATCGCGTCGGGTGCGTTCCACCTGGCCAAGCCCAGCGACTTGATTCCAGAGCTGCAGGGACGCTTCCCGATCCGCGTGGAGTTATCGTCTCTGGCGGTGGAAGACTTCGAGGCCATCCTCACCGCCACGCATGCAAACCTCATCCGTCAATACCAGGCCCTGCTGGCCACGGAAGGTGTGACGCTGGAAGTCACGCCCCAGGCTGTGCGGCGCATTGCGCAGATCGCCTTCGAAGTCAACGAACGCACCGAAAACATCGGAGCCCGGCGCCTGGCCACCGTACTGGAACACCTGCTGGACGAGATCAGTTTCGATGCCCCGCAACGCCAGGGGCAAACCGTGTCCATCGACGAAGCGCAAGTGGAACAGCGCCTGGGGGCACTGGCGCGCAACGAGGACTTGTCACGCTTCGTTCTCTGACGCCTTGCCAGCAGGGCAGCCCGCCGATCAAGGGCTTGCGCTACTGGGCAGGTCTTGCCTCGATGCCATGCCGCTCGGCCTGAAGCACCAGCAGGCCGTCGAAGACGAGTGAGTCCAGCAACTCGTGCTGGATGTCCAGGTGCGGTGAGACTTTCCAGCCAGCTCCGCCCGTCATCAGGATTCTGGGCGAGATACCGCTGCGGTCCTTGAGGTGTCGCCACATGCGTTCGATGGTGCCGGTGATGGCGTAAGTGCCTCCGCTGGTGAGAGCATCACTGGTGTTGGTGGGAAAGGGCACGACTTCCCCCGTGGGCACACGCAATCCGGCTGTGCCGCCCTCCAGGGCCCGCAACATGATGCCGTGCCCGGGCACGATGAGTCCTCCCAGAAAGCGCCCGTGCTCGTCCAGGGCATCCACGGTCACCGCAGTACCGATCATGACCACGACCACCGGTCGAGGGTCAGCCTCCAAGGTGGCGCGGTGCCGTGCACCCACCTGTGCGACGAAGCGATCTGCCCCCAGACGGCTGGGGTAGTCATAGCCGTTGGTGACCCCGCCGCCCACTGCACCAGGCACCACCCAGCGAGGCGCCACATCCCAGAGTTCAAGTTGCTCCTCGACGCGGCGGCGCACGGCGTCACCCGCCACGTTGCACCCGAGCATCACCGCTGGCGCTGCCAGACGCGCCCACTCCCGCTCAGCCAATTGGTCAATGTGCTCCAGAAACACGGCACCGTGAGTGAGCATGCGTGCGCCCGGGCGGGCTTCCTCGAACACCGCCCACTTCAGGCGGGTGTTGCCGATGTCGATGGTCAGATAGGTCACGTCGCGGCTCCAACGGGAGGGCTCATTCATGGATGGTGCCGCATCCTAGGTCAGGACGCCGGACCTTGAGGCTGCGAAGCCCATCCGATCAACCATGCAGTTGCCTTCAGCGTCAGCGCGGGCGAAAGCCTGCGGTGGCATGATTCATAAGGCTTTCACATGATGCTCCGGGCAAGGATCTGTCCGAGAACTCCTCATCGCACACGGCACAACACACCATGACCGACCTCTCCGCTGAATTCAAGGCCTTGTCCGAGTACCGCCCCACGCACAAGGTCCGCTTCGTCACCGCGGCCAGCCTGTTCGACGGTCACGATGCCGCCATCAACATCATGCGCCGCATCCTGCAAGGCATGGGGGCCGAGGTCATCCATCTGGGTCACAACCGGTCGGTGGACGAGGTGGTCACGGCAGCGCTGCAGGAAGATGTGCAGGGCATCGCCATCAGCAGCTACCAAGGCGGCCATGTCGAGTACTTCAAGTACATGGTAGACCTGCTGCGTCAACGCGGCGGCGAGCGCATCCAGGTGTTCGGCGGCGGCGGCGGCGTGATCGTGCCGGCGGAGATCCGGGAGTTGCAGGGCTATGGGGTCAGTCGCATCTACAGTCCTGAAGACGGTCAGCGCATGGGCCTGCAAGGCATGATCGGCGAAATGCTGATGCGCTGCGACGTGGACCTGACACCCCACGCGCCAACAGACATCACGACACTTCAAGGCCATACCGACGGCGCGTGGCGGGCCCTGGCACAGACCATCACTGCGCTCGAGAACGGCAGTGCAACTGGCGACTTGAAGTCCCGGCTGGCGGCCGCGGCCGCCAGCGCCCGCATCCCGGTGCTGGGCATCACCGGCACAGGCGGCGCCGGCAAGTCCAGCCTGACGGACGAACTGATACGGCGTCTGCGCCTGGACCAGCAGGACAGGCTTCGCATCGCCGTGATCTCCATCGACCCGTCGCGGCGCAAAAGCGGCGGGGCCCTGCTCGGCGACCGCATTCGCATGAACGCCATCGGCCCCTGGCAGGCAGGCCCGCGGGTGTTCATGCGCAGCCTGGCGACCAGGGACTTCGGCAGCGAGATCAGCCAGGCCCTGCCCGATGTGATCGCCGCCTGCAAGGCCGCTGGTTTTGAGCTCATCATCGTTGAAACCTCCGGCATCGGGCAGGGCGATGCGGCCATCGTGCCTCTGGTGGATGTGCCGATGTACGTCATGACGCCAGAGTTCGGTGCCGCCAGCCAGCTCGAGAAGATCGACATGTTGGATTTCGCCGCGTTCGTGGCCATCAACAAGTTCGACCGCAAAGGCTCGGCCGACGCGCTGCGCGATGTGGCCAAGCAGGTCCAGCGTAACCGGGAGGCCTGGTCGGCCCGCGCGGAGGACATGCCGGTGTTCGGCACCATGGCCAGCCGCTTCAACGATGACGGGGTGACGGCCTTGTACCAAGCCTTGCTGCCGCGCCTGGCTGAGCTGGGCCTGCAGGTGGCTGCAGGGCGTCTGCCGCCGGTATCCACGCGTCACAGCACGCATCAAACGCCCATTGTTCCGGGCGCGCGCATTCGCTATCTGGCTGATATTGCGGAGGTCGTGCACGGGTACAAGCGCCGGGCGCTGGCGCAGTCCCAGTTGGCGCGCGAGGTGCAGCAACTCAAGGCCACGGCCACCATGCTGCAGGTCGACAAGCCCGGGCGTCAGCGGGCCGTGGAGGCGGTGCTGGATCTCGCCAGCCAGCGCGAGACGCTGCTCGAACCCCACGCGCGCAAGTTGCTGGCCCAGTGGCCGGACATGCAGACAGCCTATGCCGGTGACGAGTACGTCGTCAGAATTCGCGACAAGGAGATCCGCACCAGCCTGACGCATGTCACGCTGAGCGGCACGAAGATTCGCAAGGTCAGCCTGCCCAAGTACGGATGCGACGGCGAAGTGCTGAAGTGGCTGATGCTGGAGAACGTGCCCGGCTCTTTCCCCTACACCGCAGGCACCTTCGCCTTCAAGCGCGAGAACGAGGATCCCACCCGCATGTTTGCCGGTGAAGGGGATGCTTTCCGTACCAATCGCCGCTTCAAGCTGCTGTCCGAGGGCATGCCTGCCAAGCGCCTGTCCACCGCATTCGACTCGGTGACCTTGTACGGCAGTGACCCGGACCCTCGACCCGACATCTATGGAAAGGTGGGGAACTCAGGGGTGTCCATCGCCACACTGGACGACATGAAGGTGCTTTACTCAGGGTTCGACCTCACCAACCCCAGCACCTCCGTGAGCATGACCATCAACGGACCGGCACCCGCCATCCTGGCCATGTTCATGAATACCGCGATCGACCAGAACCTCGACAAGTTCAAGCTCGACAAAGGGCGGGGGCCAACTGACGACGAGGCCGCCAAGATCCGCGCATGGACGCTGGCCAATGTGCGCGGTACGGTGCAGGCGGACATCCTGAAGGAGGACCAGGGGCAGAACACCTGCATCTTTTCCACCGAGTTCAGCCTGAAGGTGATGGGCGATATCGCCGAATGGTTCGTGCAGCACGACGTCCGCAACTTCTACTCGGTGTCCATCTCGGGTTATCACATCGCAGAAGCAGGCGCCAACCCCATCAGCCAACTGGCATTCACCTTGTCCAATGGCTTCACGTTTGTCGAAGCCTATCTGGCGCGGGGCATGCACATCGACGACTTCGCACCCAACCTGAGCTTCTTCTTCAGCAACGGCATGGA
>Ga0315906_10005602_pt1 | contig 15768 bp, 4 predicted proteins | sample LakEriMetagenome_4_FD_203526 | JGI IMG/M metagenome (GOLD analysis project Ga0315906, IMG submission 203526) | Freshwater fungal communities from buoy surface, Lake Erie, Ohio, United States - Buoy 2 MA122 | ecosystem: Environmental > Aquatic > Freshwater > Lake > Lake biofilm | place: USA: Lake...
GTGGATCAGACCACGGGCACGGTCGGCACCCCGCAGCTCACGACGAACATGTTTTACGACCGCCGCGGCAACGTCGCGGCGGCCTACGCCCCGAATGCCCCCGTCTCGCAAAGCCGCTACGACGGCGTCGGCCGGCTCACGACAAGCTTTACGCTCGGCAACGTGCCAAGTGCCACCTGGGCCAATGCCACCTCGCTCACAGCGTCGCTGATCCTCGAACAAACCGAGTACACCTACGACGCCGCGAGCAACGTGATCCTCACCGTAAACCGGCAGCGGTTCCACGACGCGGCTACGACGCTCCTCGGCTCCCTCGGCACGCCGACCAGCGGCATCCCGGCCCGCGTCTCCTTCGCCGCCAACTACTACGACCCAGCCGACCGGCTCACGGCCTCGGTCAACGTCGGCACCAACGGCGGCGTAGACTATGTCCGCCCCGGCACCGTCCCGGCTGGCTCTGACACCGTGCTCATCACGACCTACTCCTACGACGCCGCCGGCCGCGTGCAAGACGTGACTGATCCCAAGGGCATCGTCTCGCGCACGCTCTCCGACGCCCTCGGCCGCACGACGGCGACGATCGCGAACTTCACCGGCGGCGCCCCCGGCTCCCAAGCCGACGTCACCACGCTCTTCACATTCGACGTCGCCGGTCGTCTCGCCTCGCGGACGGCGGTGCAACCCGCGGGCACGCCCTCCCAGACCACCGGCTACGTCTACGGCGTCTCACCGGCCACGGGCAGCACGATCGCATCCAACGATCTGATGGCGGAGTCCCGCTACCCCGATCCGGTCACGGGCCTCCCCTCGGCCACCGAGCGGGATACCTACACGTCCAACGCCCTCGGCGAGCGCACGAGCTTCACCGACCGCGCGGGCACGACCCACACCTACGCCTACGACGTCACGGGCCGCCAGACCGCCGACGCGATCACCGCGGTCGGCACGAATGTCAGCGCCGCCGTCCACCGCATCGAATCGGCCTACGACGTCCTCGGCCGCGTCACGGGCGTCACCTCATTCGACGCACCCATCGGCGGCACCGCCGTCAATCAAGTCACCCGCGGCTACAACGGCTTCGGCCAGCTCACGAGCGAGTGGCAATCCCACACAGGCCTTGCGGACACGGCCATGACCCCGCGGGTCCAATACGCCTACTCGCAGGGCAGCGGCGGCAACCACAGCCGGCTGACGCAGGTCACGTACCCCGACGGCTATCAGGTCAACTACACCTACAGCGGAATCGACTCGGCCGTCAGCCGACCGACGAGCCTCACGGGCCTGCGGGCGGGCGCCACGACCGCCGTCACGCTCGAAGCCTTCAGGTATCTCGGCGCCGGCACCGTGATCGAGCGGTCGCGACCGGAAGTCAACGTCACGCTCTCGATGGTGAATCTTGCAGGCGCCACCGCCGACGCCGGCGACAAGTACACCGGCCTCGACCGCTTCGGCCGCGTGGTCGATCAGCGCTGGACGCAGGGCACGGCCACCACAAGCCCGGTCCTCGACCGCTCCGGCCACACGTACGACCGCAACTCGAACCGGCTCACCCGCAGCAATGCCCTCGCCGCCGCCTTCAGCGAGACCTACGCCTACGACGCCCTGAACCAGCTCGAGAGTTTTAATCGCGGCAACACGCCCACTCCGACCACGAGCCAGCAGTGGCAGTTCGACGCCCTGGGCAATTGGACGACGGTGACCACCAACGGCGTCGCCGAAAACCGCACGGCCAACGCCCAAAACGAGCTCACGCAGGTCGGCAGCTCGGCGCTTGCCTACAGCACGACCGGCAACCTCACCACCGACGCCGAGGGCCGCACGCTCTCCTACGACGCCTGGAACCGGCTGGTTTCGGTGAGGAACTCGGCCGGCACCCAGGTCGCCCGCTACGAATACGACGGCCTGAACCGCCGCATCGTCGAGCAGGTCGGCACGCTCGCGTCCCCCGCCGCCGCGACCGCCCCCATCCGCGACGTCTACTACTCGCAGGACTGGCAAGCCCTCGAAGAGCGTGTCCGCACGAGCCCGAGCCAGGTTGCCGCGACGGCCGACACCCGCTTCATCTGGAGCCCGGTCTACGTAGACGCGATGGTCGCGAGGGACCGCAACGCCGACGGCAATGCCACCACCGGCACCGGCGGCCTCGAGCAGCGGGTCTACGCCCTGCAAGACGCCAACTGGAACACGACCGCGATCATCGCGGCGACCGGTGTCCCCGGCGTCTCGGCTGGCACCGTCATCAACCGCTTCGCGTACACGCCCTACGGCGAAGTGCAAACGCTCACGGCGTCTTGGGCGACACCGCCGGCCGGCTCAACCCCCGCCGTCCCGTGGGCCCACCTCTTCCAGGGCCTCGAGTTCACCGACGTGACCGGCCTGGCGTATGTCCGCCACCGCGACTACTCGGCAACCCTCGGCCGGTTCATCGAACTGGACCCGATCGGGTTCGATGCGGGCGACAACAACTGGTACCGGTTCGTGGGGAATGGGCCCACGGGCAAGACGGATCCGAGTGGGTTGCACTTTGGGATCAGGCCTGATGGTCGCCCATATGGAGCCGATGAACGGCAGCTCTACTCGGGAAGTTCACCTGTCGGGTACGATGTAGCGAGTTCGCAGCTGTATGACATCCTGCCGCAACTCGGCCTCGGTACCGATGATTTTGGGCCGTTCGCGAGTGACGATCTGCGACAACGCGAGTCCACCTGTCCCAGCGGAGACCTTCGTGGGATCAGTTCACAGGAATGGGCGGCAGGAGACCGCCGGCGACTGCGGGTTGAATACGCCAACTGGCGAATCCAAAACGGCATCCTGTACGACGCACATGACACGTCCCATATGGGGTTTGCGGCAGGCACCGGCTACAGAATGTTCGGCCCTGGGCAGGGATTCGACGTCGCGGTCGGACTGCTGCCAGTCCCAGGGGCGCGACCCGGCCAGGTCGGCACGCCGCAGCCGAGTTTTGCACGGCCTGCACAGGGGGGAAATTGCGGTGCCGCGAGTAGCGGACGTCAAAAGCCAACTGGCCGAATTGACGGAAGGGCCCCAGAGTTTGCTGGTGGCCGAATCGGGCAGACAGGATTTCTTGACGCTGCGGCAAAGTATCTTGGACCAGGCTCTCACGAAGTGTCGCCGGGAAGATATGTCTCTTCTGACGGGCTGCGGCAAGTGCGGTTTGGTGCGCATGAAGTCCGGGGCCCGGGACTCCATGCGCACTTTGAAGCATATGATCGCCCCGGCGGCCGAATCATCGTTAATACGCGAGTAGACATTATTGGAGATTGAAGTGGCGAACGATCGACTGTGCTGCTGGGTCAGGCTAGGAGAGTGTCACCGCTCGACAGGCAAGACACGCCATTATCGCCGTGGGGAGGAATGCCTAGCACCCACCGAGCTACGGATTACCCAGTTTTCGGATGATCCGGGTTTTTACCTTTTTCATTATGACGCCACAGGTGCAGAGCTTGCAGATACTTACCACGAGAGTATCGAGGACGCCAAGACGCAGGCTGCGTTCGAGTTCGATGTTAAACCCGACGAGTGGCAGACTGGAAGCCGATTAGAACCGGAACAGAACCAAGAACTCGGGGAGGGTCCCGGAGAAGGGCAGCAATAATCCCGGCCCTCCCGGCCCGCTCCGACACGACGCTCGTCGCGACCTACGCCTACGGCCCGTCCGGCCGGGCAGGATTCGGAAAAGGCGGAAAATGACAGGCATAATCCTTGACGGCCGGCCGCGGGAGCCGCAGGATACGGGCGTTCAGTGCCACCGAATCCTGCAGGAGCCCCCGCGATGACGATGCCCAGGCGGCAACTGGTGGACGTCGCGGTTACCCGGCGGTCGGGCACGGCTGCGGGATCGTGGTTCGGTCGCCGACGGGTCGCTGCCTCGTGTATGACGCGGGCCGGCTCGGTGCCCCGGGCGCGGCCCGGCGGGCGCTGGCCGCCGTGCTTTGGGATCAGGGCGTGAGGCGGATCGATTCGCTCGTCATCTCGCACGCGGATGCCGACCACTTCAACGCGGTGCCGGAGCTGCTCGAGCGGTTCGCCTTCGGTGAGATCGTGGTCACGGAGGCGTTTTGTGGCAGCCCTGCCGCTGGGGTCGCCGACCTGCTGGCCCGCGCCGCCGCGCGGGGCGTGCCGCTGCGGTTGGTGCGGGCGGGCGAGTCGTTTGCGCTTGATCCCCTGTGTCGTGTCCGCGTGCTCCGCGATGGCGCCGGTGCTGCGGCGGCGGCCGACAACGAACGGAGCCTGGTGCTGGCCGTCGAGGCGGCGGGCCGGCGGCTGCTGCTCACGGGTGATCTCGAGGGGCCGGCCCTGGCCGCGTTCGTGGCGGCGGAGCCTGGGGCGTGTGACGTGCTCGTGGCCCCGCATCACGGCACCCGCACCAGCCTGCCGGCCGACATCGCGCGGGTGACGAGCCCGGGCCTCGTGCTCGTCAGCGGTGTCGGCGGCCCGTCCTGGCCGGAGGTGAGCGCTGCCTACCGCGCGGCTGCGGGCGCTGCGACCGTGTTGAAGACGGGGGGCGAGGGGGCGATCGCGGTCACGCTGACGGCGGGGAAAGTGGACGTGTCGCGCTACTCCGCCGGCCGCTGGCGGAAACTGCCCGCACTGGAGCGCCGGTCTCCGACCGTCGAATCCGCTCTCCTGCAACACCGGTCTCCGACCATCGTGCCCGATCCCCTGGATCGCCGGTCTCCGACCATCGTGCCTCGTCCTCTGTAGCGGCGGTCTCTGACCGTCGAATCCGCGTCGCGTCCCCCGCCGCTCACGACCTTCTCACCATCGCCCCCTTGACGATTCCCCCCGCGGATGATGTACGCTCCCGCTCGGCCGAAGCCCGCCCCCCTCCCGCCCGTCTCCCGCCGCGTCCGCCCCGCGATCCCGCATCCCCAGATCAGCATCAGGAGTTTTTCATGCCCGCCCCGAAGACTGCCCGGAACGCCTACCCCCCCATTCTCGCTCCCGTCGTAAGCCTGCCCGCGTGAGCCGCGTGCAGCCCCGCGACCGCCGGCCGCTGGCGCTTGAATCGCTCGAACCGCGGCAGGTGATGGCGACCACGGCCACGCTGATGTCGTCGCCCCCGCCGGTGCAGTTGTCGGTCACGTTCCAGGGCGACACCGCCGCTCCGGCGTTTGCGCCGGCCTACGTCGGCCAGCTCCGCTGGTCGGGCGTGCAAGGCCAGGCCCGCGACGCGGGCCTGCCCGACGCCTTCATGTCGTACTGCATCGACGGGCTGCAGTCGGTCTACGGAGGCATGACCCACACGTTCACCGACTTCACCTCCGCCGTGAACGCCAACCCGTTCGGCGGCACCAACGGCGCCATGGGCGTGTGCCGCGCCAACCTGCTCACGCAGTTCTGGAACCAGTTCGGCCCCGCCGACCCGGCAATCGGGTTTTCGAGCGCCACCGATTCGGCCGCGTTCCAGCTGGCCATCTGGGAGATTATCAACGACGCGCTCCCCGCCGGGAACGGCATGACCTTCAGTCTGTCCGCTGGCCGGTTCCAGGTGGCGCCAACAGCGCTGACTGCCGCCGCGGTCGTCAAGGCGCAGCAATGGATGCAATCCTTCGACGCCACGTTCGCCACGGTTTACACGTGGTACTTGAGCGTCCTGGAGAGCCCGTCCTATCAGGGGCAGATCACCGCCACAACCAACCCCAAAACCCCCGAAACCGGCGGCTGTGACGGTCTTCCGTGCACAACCTGCTCGACCTGCTCGACGTCCCGCGTCAACAAGATCACCGGCCAAGCCGAGGTCATCACCGTCGCCGGCAGCGGCGGCGGAGCCGCCACCACGCCCTCGATCGGTCTGCAGCTCAACCAGCCCGCGACCACGCCCGCCGGCCCGTCTTCCCGCTCCGCCGCCCCAGCCCCCTTCGGCAACGGCTGGTCCCGCACGGACGCCCCCGCGCTCACGATGCAAGGCACCGATCCGGCCAACCCTGTGAGCGTGTCGATCGTCTTCAACTCCAGCGACACCCGCGTCTACCAAAACACCTCCACGTCCCCCGGCCAGCCGGCCTTCTCTCGCGCCACCCGCCAGGGCTCGACCGACCGTTTTGCGCTCGAAGGTGGAAGCTACGTCTTCCGCACCGCCGCCGGCGACACGCTCACGTTCAACGGGTTTGGTGCCAGCATCCCCGCCGCCGCCCGCGGCTGCCTCGTCTCCCGCACGGATGCCAGCGGTAACCGCTTCGAATTCTCGTTCAACCCCGACGGCTCCGTCGCCCGGCTGACGAGCCGTGTCGCCGGCCAGGCCACGCCCGTCGAACTGCAAGACTACGTCTACCTCCCGGCAACCGATCCCAACACAGGCAAGATCGCTCGCATCGACATCCGCCGTGGCGACGCCACGCTCGTCCGCACGACGACGTTTTCGTATCACGACGGCACGACCGCCTTCGGCGCGCTCGGCGATCTGGCGAGCATCACCACGCTCGACCCCGCCGGCACGCTCCTCGATTCGAGCGTCTACCGCTACACGACATCCTCCAGCGGCCAGTCGCTGATCGAATACTCGTTCGACACCGACGCCGTCCGCCGCGCCACGGCCGCGGGGCTCAACCTCGCCACGGCCACGAACTCGGCCGTCGCCCCATTCGCGACCGATTTTTTTGCGTACGACGCCCAAAACCGCGTCATCCGCCACGACGTCCAGGGCGCCGGCTGTTCCTCCTGCACCGGCGGCATCGGCACGTTTACGTATGCCTACGCCCAAAATCCAAAACCCGTCATCGGCAGCAACCTCGACTGGCGCACCAAGTCCACCGAGACCCGCCCCGACGGCACCGAGCGGATCGTCTACTCAAACGCCCGCACCCAGCCGATGCTCGAAGTGATCCGCACGACCGAAGGGGGCGTCACCAGGCAGCAAGGCACCTACACCCGCTACAACGCCCGCGGCCAGGCGATCTGGCAGGTGAGCCCGGAGGCGATCAACCTCCCGGCGAACCTCGCCGAGATCGAGCAGTACCCCGATCTCCTGAACGAGGTCGCTGGCAACTTTCAATACATCAGCGACTCAAGCGGCCTGATCGAGGTCACCACCTACGCCACGGCCACCACCGCCACGGCGACGACGGCCGGCAGCGTGGACCGGTTCGTGTCGAGCACGGCCGTGATGCGGGGCGACCGCGGCACGCCGGTGCTGCAGGAGGCGTTTACGTACTTCGTGCAGTCGGGCGGCGGGAGCACGGTGATGCCGCTGGCCACCCGCACGACGTATCCGAACACGACGACAGCCGGCGCGCAGACCACGACCTACGCCTACACGTTTACGCCTGGCACGACGCAGATCGTCTCCCAGCGGACCACGCTCCCGACGGTCACCACCGCCCAAAACGGCCCCGGCACGGCGGTCGTGGTCGATCAGGTGTTCGACGCGGTGGGCCGTGAGATCTGGTCGCGGGACGGCGACGGCTTCCTCCGCTACACCGAGTACGACGCCCAGACGGGCGCCGTCGTGAAGAGCATCGTAGACGTCGACACCACCCGCACGGCCGACTTCGACGCGCAAAGTCTCCCCTCCGGCTGGGCCACGCCCGCCGGCGGCGGGCTGCACCTCGTGACGACCCACGAAGTGGACTCGCTCGGCCGGATCACCAAGGCGACCGACCCCAACGGCAATGTCACGTTCGCCGTCTACGACGACGTCAACCACTCGACCCGCACCTACGTCGGCTGGAACACCGCCACGCTCGCCCCGACCGGCCCGATCACGGTCTCGCGCCGCGATCTCTCGGGCACCTACACCGAGAGTCTCACCTACTCGGCCGCGGCCGCGGTGGACGCGCAAGGCCGCCCGACGGGCACCGAGCCGATCACCACCATGCAATCGCTCACGCGGTCGCTGGTGAACGCAGCCGGCCAGGTGATCGCGGTGGACCGCTACACGAACCTCGACGGCCTCACCTACTCCACCGCCACGGCCACCCTCGGCCTCGAGGGCGTGAACTTCCTCCGCACGAGATACGCCTACAACGACCAGGGCCAGGTGGAGCGCGTCCAAAACCCCGCTGGCACGATCACGATCTCGACGTACGACGGCCTCGCCCGGCTGACGGGGACGTATGTGGGCACAGACGACTCTACCACCAACGGCTTCAAGTGGACGCCCTCAAACGCTGCCCCCACGTCCAACATGGTCCAAGTGGCCGCCCACGAATACGACAATGGCGGCGTCGGCAACGGCAACCTCACAGAAATCACGGTCTTCCCGGGGGGCGGTGCCGCCCCGCGTGTCGTTCAAAACGCCTATGATTGGCGGAACCGCATGGTGGCCACGAAGTCCGGCGCCACGAGCACCCTCGCCACGGAAGACCCGTCCGTGAACCGTCCGCTCTCGTTCACCGACTACGACAACCTCGGCCGCGTGACGGGCCGGAGCGTCTTCGATGGTGACGGCATCTGGGTGATCGACGCGAATGCTGACGGCGTGCCCGACAAGCCGGCGGCAGCCTTGCTGCGCAGCTCGCAGATCTCGCTCTATGACGCGCAGGACCGGGTGTTCCGCACGCAGGAGCTGTTCGTGGATCAGACCACGGGCACGGTCGGCACCCCGCAGCTCACGACGAACATGTTTTACGACCGCCGCGGCAACGTCGCGGCGGCCTACGCCCCGAATGCCCCCGTCTCGCAAAGCCGCTACGACGGCGCCGGCCGCATGACGGCAAGCTTCACGCTCGGCAACGTGCCAAGTGCCACCTGGGCCAATGCCACCGCGCTCACAGCGTCGCTGATTCTCGAACAAACCGAATACACCTACGACGCCGCCAGCAACGTGATCCTCACCGTAAACCGCCAGCGGTTCCACGATGCCTCGACGTCGGCATTCGGCTCCCTCGGCACGCCGACCAGCGGCATCCCCGCCCGCGTCTCCTTCGCCGCTAACTACTACGACGCCGCCGACCGGCTCACGGCCTCGGTCAACGTCGGCACCAACGGCGGCGTGGACTATGTCCGCCCCGGCACCGTCCCGGCCGGCTCTGACACCGTGCTCATCACGACCTACACCTACGACGCCGCCAGCCGCGTGCAAGACGTGACTGATCCCAGGGGCATCGTCACCCGCACGCTCTCCGACGCCCTCGGTCGCACGACGGCGACGATCGCGAACTTCACCGGCGGCGCCCCTGGCTCCCAGACCGACGTCACCACGCTCTTCACATTCGACGTCGCCGGCCGTCTCGCCTCGCGGACGGCGGTGCAGCCCGCGGGCACGCCCTCCCAGACCACCGGCTACGTCTACGGCGTCTCACCGGCCACGGGCAGCACGATCGCATCCAACGATCTGATGGCGGAGACCCGCTACCCTGACCCGGTCACCGGCCTCCCCTCGGCCACCGAGCGCGACGTGTACACGTCAAACGCCCTCGGCGAGCGCACGAGCTTCACCGACCGCGCGGGCACGACCCACACCTACGCCTACGACGTCACGGGCCGCCAGACCGCCGACGCGATCACGGCGGTCGGCGCCCAAGTAGACCCCGCCGTCCGCCGCATCGAATCGGCCTACGACGTCCTCGGCCGCGTCACGGGCGTCACCTCCTTCGACGCACCCATCGGCGGCACCGCCGTCAATCAAGTCACCCGCGGCCACAACGGCTTCGGCCAACTCACGAGCGAGTGGCAATCCCACACAGGCCTTGCGGACACGGCCATGACCCCGCGGGTCCAATACACCTACTCCCAAGGCAGTGGCGGCAACCACAGCCGGCTGACGCAGGTCACGTACCCCGGCGGCTATCAGGTCAACTACACCTACAGCGGCCTCGACGCGGCCGTCAGCCGGCCAACGAGCCTTTCGGGCCTGCGTGCCAATGCCACGACCGCCGTCACGCTCGAAGCCTTCAGGTATCTGGGCGCCGGCACCGTGATCGAGCGGTCGCGGCCGGAAGTCAACGTCACGCTCTCGATGGTGAACTTCTCGGGCGTCACCGCCGACGCTGGCGACAAGTACACCGGCCTCGACCGCTTCGGCCGCGTGGTCGATCAGCGCTGGACGCAGGGCACGACGGCCTCAAGCCCGGTCCTCGACCGCTACGGCCACACGTACGACCGCAACTCCAACCGGCTCACCCGCAGCAATGCCCTCGCCGCCGCGTTTAGCGAGACCTACGCCTACGACGCCCTGAACCAGCTCGAGAGTTTTAATCGCGGCAACACGCCCACTCCGACCACGAGCCAGCAGTGGCAGTTCGACGCCCTGGGCAACTGGACGACCGTGACCACCAACGGCGTCGCCGAAAACCGCACCGCCAACGCCCAAAACGAGCTCACGCAGGTCGGCGGCTCGGCGCTCGCCTACAGCACGACCGGCAACCTCACCACCGACGCCCAGGGCCGCACGCTCTCCTACGACGCCTGGAACCGGCTCGTCTCGGTCAAGAACGCCGCCGGCACCGAAGTCGTCCGCTACGAATACGACGGTCTCAACCGCCGCATTGTCGAGCAGGTGGGCACGCTCGCGTCTCCCGCCGCCGCGACCGCCGCCATCCGCGACGTCTACTACTCGCAGGACTGGCAAGCCCTCGAAGAGCGGGTACGCACGAGCCCGAGCCAGGTCGCCGCGACGGCCGACACCCGGTTTATCTGGAGCCCGGTCTACGTCGACGCGATGGTCGCCAGAGACCGCAATGCTGACGGCAATGCCACCACCGGCACCGGCGGCCTGGAGCAGCGGGTTTACGCGTTGCAAGATGCGAACTGGAACACGACCGCGATCATCGCGGCCACGGGCGTCCCCGGCGTCTCGGCTGGCACCGTCATCAACCGCTTCGCGTACACGCCCTACGGCGAAGTGCAGACGCTCACGGCGTCTTGGGCGACACCGCCCGCCGGCTCAACCCCTGCCGTCCCATGGGCCCACCTCTTCCAGGGCCTTGAGTTCACCGATCTGACCGCCCTCGCCTACGTCCGCCACCGCGACTACTCGGCGACCCTCGGCCGGTTCATCGAGCTCGACCCGATCGGGTTCAGGGCGGGGGATAACAACTGGTACAGGTTTGTGGGGAATGGGCCCACGGGCAAGACGGATCCGAGCGGGTTACAGATCATTGTTTCAGGCGGAAACTCGATTCCGACCTTGATTCCCCCGAATGGGGCTCCAAACGTTCCAAAGCCTCACAGCCCATTTGATGATCTGGGGCAACGGCTTAGCGGCCTCGCATCTACCCAGAAGTGTCGTGACGAAGCTGACCGAATTGCCGCCGCCATACGCAATACATTCGATAACAACTGGACGTGGCGTTTCCCCACTTATCCAGATCATCGAGTAAAGGGGTATTACTGCTATGACTGGGCATACGGCTTTGAGGATGCCGTCTCGCATGAGTCTTCCGGCGCCTGCTTCACGGTCAAGGTGGAGGCATCTTGGAAGATGGGGACGGGATTAGTGCATTTTTGGATAAGGATCAGTTCCGTGGAGAATCCAGGCAGGTCTATTTTTGTTGACGATGGTTTTATGGGCGATGGATATGTCCATGATAAGCCGCCTAGGGGAGAACTTCCTTGGACCGCCGGCACTCCGACGGATAAGCCACGAAACGAGTGCTCCCCCGTTCCGGCTTGTGACTGCAAGGGAAATCGTGTTCCGCGTTAGTAGAGAGGCAAAACGCACACAGCCTTTCTACGCTCTTTGCCAGTCTTGTCGTTGGCAACATGTGCTGCGCGAGACACAAAACCGTTTCGATGGTTCAGTGGCTAGCGAATAGACAGGCCGTGTTAACTGAAACAAATAAGGGTGGTAAGTGAACAAATTGGTAGCCTCGGTCGTTCGTGCGGTATCGATGATTGCATTTACCGTCTCATGCGGTGCGTTTGTTGCGATAGGCATTCCTGACTTAAGAGTGTGGACACTCGCCGACCTCACGTACGACAACTGGCGGACCATTACGGAGAGTAACGGTGTGCTCGGCATTATCTGTTTAGTCGCGTGCGTCGCGGTGCGGATTTTTCAGAGGAACTACTTCACTCAGCAAAAACTGCTTTGGTGTGTTTGGCTGAATATCGCTACTATCGTATTGACCATGTCAATTCCTGCGCTCGCGATCTCGGAGCGGCGTGCTCGCATGCTCGACGAGCCTAAGGTAGAGCCGGAAGCGGGGGCAAAAAAGGCGAAGGACAGGCATAATCCTTGACGACCCAGATAAAGCAACACCCCTTCTGTAAATCAAAACACCAAAAACACCAGAAAAGGACAGGCATAATCCTTGACGAAAGGACCGGAAAAGGACAGGCATAATCCTTGATACGACAACCGCGGCGTGGGCAACGGCAACCTCACCAGGAGGTGGACCGCAATTAGCAAAAGGACAGGCATAGTTAGCAAAAGGACAGGCATAATCCTTGACGACCGGCCGCGGGGGCAGTAGGATACGTGCGTTCAGGACCTCCGAATCCTGCAGGAGCCCCCGCGATGACAATGCCCAGGCGGCAACTGGTGGACGTCGCGGTCACCCGCTACTACCACTGCATTTCCCGCTGCGTCAGGCGGGCCTTCCTCTGCGGCGAGGGCGTGACGCACCGTAAGGCCTGGATCGAAGCCCGGCTCGAGCTCCTCGCCAAGCACTTCGCCATCTCCGTCTGCGGCTTCGCAATCCTCGACAACCACCTCCACGTCCTCTGCCGCCTCGACCCGGGCATCGCCGACGGCTGGAGCGACGAAGACGTCGTCCGCCGCTGGATCGCCGTTTACCGCCCCTCCTGCCTCGACGTCGATAACCCGGCGACCGTTCAGGCCTGGATCGACAACCAGTGCCGAGACACCGCCCGTGTGGCCCGCTACCGGGCGCGACTCCAGGATCTCGGCTGGTTCATGAAGGCCCTCAAGGAACCGCTGGCACGACTCGCCAACAAGGAAGACGACTGCAAGGGCACGTTCTGGGAAGCCCGCTACAAGTCGATCGCGATCCTTGATGAACAAGCCCTGCTCGCGACCTGCGCCTACATTGATTTGAACCCCTTCGCCGCCGGCATCGCGAAGACCCCCGAAGACGCGCCGCACACCTCGATCAAGCAGCGGGTCGATCACGTCCGCAGGAGCGGCGACCTCGACACACTCCAGGCCGCCGCCGCGGCAAAATCGATCCCCGCCGCCCGTATCGAGGCCGACCTCGAGCAATCCCACTGGCTCTGCCCGCTCCAGGATCGCACGACCGCCGGCACCGTTTGCGCCGGCGCAGCCCGCGAAGGCATGCTCCACGGGTTTTCGCTGTCGAGCTACCTCGAGCTGGTGGACTGGACGGCCCGGCTCTGCCGCACGGGCAAGGCGAGGATCACACAGGAAGTGGCAAGCATCATGACGCGGCTCGGCACGAGCCCCGAATATTGGCAGTCACACCTCCAAAAGCTTCTCGGCAAGACCCGCTGGCTCGGCAGCTACTGCGCGACGAGCGCGAAGCAACTGACGGCCATCGCCGCAAAGCACGGCGTCCATCACGTCGACAACGCCCTCGGCGGCCTGGCGATGCCATGATGGCGGCTTCCGGTACCCGCCTGCGCTTGCAAAACTTCTCGCGCTCAGACTGCTTGACAGCGACCCCCTCGCAGGATGTACGCTTCCGCCCGGCCGAAGCCCACCTCCGCCCGCCGCGTCCTGTCCCGCCTCGCATCCTCAGATCCACTGCCAAGAGTTTTTCATGCCCGCCTGGAAGACTGCCCGGAACGCCCCGCCCCGCCATACCCGCTCGCGGCGTAAGCACGCCCGCGTGAGCCGCCTGCAGCCCCGCGACCGCTTGCTGCTGGCGCTGGAATCCCTCGAATCCCGGGCCATGCTTTCCACCGTGCCGTTCATCGCCACGCTGACGCCGGAGCTCGCATCGAAGACCGCAAGCCTCTTCACGGTGCACGGCCGCTACGGCAACAACGCTCTCAACGGCGACTGGGAACTGGGAATCACCAGCAACACCAGCGCCCCTCCCCAGCAACAAGCCCAACGGACATGGGGAAGCGGCGTGACGGAAAACTTCAGCTTCTCGTTCACGGACAAACTCGACGGGGCGTTCACGATCGGCGGAACCAGCGTGCAAGCCAGCTATACCGATCGGTTGGCCAGGGGCGAGCCCAACGCCATCAAGATCTGGGCCCGCACGACGACCACCGGCAGCGGCCTGACCATCAACAACCTCACGATCACGACGCCCGGCGGCGCCAACCCCACGGTGTTTCCCGGAACGTCGATCACCGTCTCGCAGGCCTCCGGAGTCGTCTTCCAGGAGCTCATCATCGCCGGCATCGACTTCGGATCGTTAGCCAGCGGCGATGTGAAACTCGAAGGCAGCGTGGCGATGCAGTTTGGCAGCCAGCCCGCGCCCCGTGGCTCCTCGCTGCAGTTCCACGTCATCGCCACCCACATCCCCTGGGAAGACACCGCCGGGCCCTGCGAAGGCCTTCCGCCCGAGACGTGTCCGTTCCCGGCTGTAAACCAGGCCACCGGCAATCTCACTTTCTCCACCGTCGCCGGCGGCGGCGGCGGAGCCGCCCTCGCGCCGTCCATCGGCATGCAGCGGAACCAGTCTGCGCCGACGCCAGCCACCGCCCGCTTCGGCAACGGCTGGTCCCGCGGTGCCGCGCCCGCGCTCACGATGCGCGGCATCGACCCGGCCAACCCTGCGAGCGTGTCGATCGTCTTCAACTCCAGCGACACCCGCGCCTACCAAAACATCCCCGACGCCTTCGGCCAGCCGGTTTTTTATCGGGCCACCGGCCAAGGCTCGACCGACCGCTTGGCGCTCGAAGGTGGAAACTACGTCTTCCGCACCGCCGCCGGCGACACGCTCACGTTCAACGGGTTTGGTGCCAGCATCCCCGCGGCCGCCCGCGGCCAGCTCGTCTCCCGCACAGATGCCAGCGGTAACCGCTTCGAATTCTCGTTCAACGCCGACGGCTCCGTCGCCCGGCTGACGAGCTCCGTGGCGGGCCAGGCCACGCCCGTCGAACTGCAGGACTACGTCTATCTCCCTGAAAGTGATCCCAACACAGGCAAGGTCGCCCGCATCGACATCCGCCGTGGCGACTCCACGCTCGTCCGCACCACGACCTTTTCATATCACGACGGCACGACCGCCTTCGGCACGGTCGGCGATCTCGCGAGCATCACCGTCCGTGATGCCACGGGCACGCTCCTCGACTCGAGCGTCTACCGCTACACGACCGCCGCGAGCGGCCAGTCGCTGCTTCAATACTCGTTCGACACCGACGCCGTCCGCCGCGCCACGGCCGCGGGAATCGACCTCGCCACGGCCACCAGCGCCGCCGTCGCCCCGTTCGCGACCAACTTCTACGACTACGACGCCCAGAACCGCGTCATCCGCCACGACGTTCAGGGCGACGGCTGTTCTTCCTGCACCGGCGGCATCGGCACCTTTACGTATGCCTACGCCCAAAATCCAAAACCCGTCCTCGGCGACAACCTCCAGTGGCGCACGAAGTCCACCGAGACCCGCCCCGACGGCACCCAGCGGATCGTCTACGCAAACGCCCGGACCCAGCCGATGCTCGAAGTGATCCGTACGACCGACGGCGGCATCACGAAGCAACAAGGCACCTACACCCGCTACGACGCCCGCGGCCAGGCGATCTGGCGGGTGAGCCCGGAGGCGATCGCGCTGCCGGCGAACCTCGCCGAGATCGAGCAATACCCTGATCTCCTGAACGAGGTCGCCGGCAATTTTCAATACATCAGTGACACAAGCGGCCTGATCGAGGTCACCACCTACGCCACGGCCACCACCGCCACGGCGACACTCGCCGGCAGCGTGGACC
>Ga0315906_10005605_pt1 | contig 15767 bp, 12 predicted proteins | sample LakEriMetagenome_4_FD_203526 | JGI IMG/M metagenome (GOLD analysis project Ga0315906, IMG submission 203526) | Freshwater fungal communities from buoy surface, Lake Erie, Ohio, United States - Buoy 2 MA122 | ecosystem: Environmental > Aquatic > Freshwater > Lake > Lake biofilm | place: USA...
TGGTGATCTTGCAGGTTTCGGTCGGGGCCAAAGAAAAAGGCATCACCGCCGCCGTGGCCATCGGTGCGACGGTGGGATTGGAGGCAATGTTCGCTGGGCCGATTTGCGGAGCCTCCATGAATCCCGCCCGTTCCCTCGGTCCGGCCGTTTTCGGGGCCGGTCTCGGTTCGCTGTGGATTTACTGTCTGGGCCCGATGCTCGGGGCTCTTTTGGCGGTTCCGGTGCATCGCATCCTTCAAGGGACCCGTGCGGGTTCGTCCCGCAGTCCATCTTGAGTCGTCTGCGCTGAAACATCCCTGCTGAATCAACTGAACGCAGCCTCGTCCGCCACTTCTCCCAATCTCCTGCCACCATGAAACTCCTGGAATTCCGAACCCTCCTGACCCGGCACACCGGTGCGCTCCTGCGATTCCAACGGCCGGATGGCACCTTCCTTCCGGTCCACGCGCATGTCTCGGAAGTGGCGCGGGTCGAGAAGCACTACATCGACTGCGGCGGGGTGCTTCGGGCCGATGCGTTTTGCCGCCTGCAAACCTGGGTGGCCGACGATGTGGATCATCGTCTGAGCGCCGGAAAACTCCTGGCCATTTTCGACAAGGCGGGCCCGGTCGGATTGCGCGACGACTTGGAGGTCGATGTCGAACACGAGGTCGGCTTTGTCACGCAAATGCCGCTCGAGTCGGTGACGGAGCAGGGCGGGGAACTCGTCCTGCGTTTGGGGCTTCGACACACCGATTGCCTGGCCCAAGACCGTTGCCAGGTCGCCGCACCCGCCCCTCAAGCCATTGGTTTTCGCACGCTTCCCAAAGCACGATGAATGCACCCATGAATTCAGATCCTCAAACTCCCTTGATCCTCGTGCTGTGCACGGGCAACTCCTGCCGTAGTCACATGGCCGAGGGCATTCTGCGAGCCGCCTCGGGCGGGGTGTTCCGCGTGGCCAGTGCCGGTAGCAAACCCGCCGGGTATGTCCACCCGCTGTCCATTCGGGCGCTGGCTGAAATCGGCATCGACATCGCCAGCCACACCTCGAAGCACATGAACCTCTTTCTCGAGCAGCCGGTCGAGACGGTGATCACGGTGTGCGGCAATGCGGATCAAGTGTGTCCGGTGTATCCGGGCCAGGTAAACCGCTACCATTGGCCCTTTGAAGACCCGGCCCACGCCCCAGGCACCGAAGACGAGCAAATGGAGGTATTCCGCCGAGTGCGCGACGAGATTCGCCGCGTGTTCGAGGCCTATGCCCGGGGCCGAATCGATCAGGCCCGGCACCGGAACGGCTGAAACGGGGCTCAGCCAACGTTCGGTGATGGTTCGATTCAGCGTTTGGGCTAACGCGCCGACCATGCGTCGAGAAGGTCCAATAGATCCGTTTCCCAGAGTTGAGTTCAGGTCTCGGTGTGCTTTGCTGGCCGAGGCCCGATGAACCCGAACCCACTGATCCAATGGTCTCTGAGAGAGATCTCTGCCGCCTTGCAGTCTGGAGAGCTGACGCCGACCCAGTTGACCGAAACGGCCCTCGAGTCGGCACGGCAGGGGGCGACCTCACGCGCCTTCTTGATGATCGACGAGGCGGGTGCGAGGTCTCAAGCCGCAGCCCTCGAGGTGTCTGGTCCTCAGGGTCCGCTCTGGGGGTTGCCGGTGTCAGTGAAGGATCTCTTCGATGTTCGTGGTCTGCCCACGACGTGCGGGTCACCATTTTATGCCGGTACTCGGCCGTTGCCGGGGGCTGATTGTCCGTACGTGGCCGATTGGCGCGCGCTGGGGACTGTGTTGGTGGGCAAGACGAACTTGAACGAGTTCGCCTACGGGATCACCGGCGAGAACCGTTGGTTCGGCGATGTCACCCAGCCTGGGCATCCGGACCGTTTGACGGGGGGATCCAGTTCTGGAGCGGCAGCCAGTGTGCTCCTAGGTGCGGCCGCGATCGGTTTGGGTACTGACACGGGCGGATCCCTGCGGGCGCCGGCGGCGCTGTGCGGGTTGGTGTCGTATCGGGCGACCTTGGGCAGCGAGAACGCTTCCGGGAGTTTTCCGCTGGCCCACGCGTTCGACACGCTCGGCTGGCTGCAGCGCAGTTTGGGCGATTTGCCCTGGGTGGCTCGAAACCTCCGGCCCAGCATCGCCTCGCCGGTCTTGTCGCGGGCCCCTCGGGTGGGCGTGGTTCGCGGCGATTGGCTGGCTCCGGCCGAGCCCGAGGTGCTGGCCAGACTGGAGAGTTTCGTGGGAGCGTTGAAGGCTGGCGGTGCCTCGGTGGAAACGGTGGAAGGCATCGGGTGGGACCGTGCGGTGGACTGCTTTGTGCCCATCCAGGCCCATGAGGCCCATGCCACCCACGCGCCTTATTTACCGCACCATGCGGGTGCTTACGATCCGGCGATCCTGCCTCGGTTGGAATTGGGGCGGGGAATTTCCGCTCCGCGGTATTCCGAATTGCTCGCCGAACGCGATGCATTCCGTCGCGGGTTCGATCCGCTCTTCGCGCGATTCGATGTTCTCATCGCTCCGGCCAGTGCGATGCGTGTTTTGAAGGCCGGCGTTGATCATGCTGCCACCCGACCCCGCATGATCCGGCTCACGGCGCCTGCCAGCTTGGGCGGATTGCCAGTGGTGACGGTTCCGTGGATCGAACGTGGTGAACCCGGCCTGGGGTTCCAATGCATGGGAGCTCCGGGTGCCGATGGCTTGCTGTGGTCGTTCGCCGAATGGTTGGCGGACTTGCATCTGCCGCAGATTCCCTGACGGGATGGGTCTGGGTGAACCACCGGTTCGGGGCGGGCGTTGATCCGGATGGGGATCCTGTGATTTTGATTCCGTGATTCGTCACCGGAATTCCGCGGAGTTTTGCGTTTTTCATTTTCGGTTTCTGGGCACACTCCGGCCGTCGTTATGAGCAAAGCGTCCGCCCACAAGATCTCGAAGAAGTTCGCCGCCTACCCCCGGCTCAACCCGTTCGCCATCGGCAAGAGCATCTCTGCCGCCGACCTCATCGATCAGTCGATGCTGGCTTACAACGGCGGTCGGTTGCGCGAGGCGGCCCAGTTGCTCGCCAAGAAGATGCTGCCCGATGACGGGTTCATCGGCCTGTCGTTGACCGGTGCCCTCACTCCGGCTGGCTTGGGCAAGAGCTGCCTCATCCCGCTGATGAAGGGCGGCTATGTGGACTGGATCATCTCGACGGGTGCCAACTTGTACCACGACCTGCACTTCGGTTTGGACATGCACTTGCACAGCGGCACGCCGTTCCTCGATGACGTGGAATTGCACGATGAGGGCGTCATCCGCATCTACGACGTGCTCTTCGACTATAACGTACTGCTCGACACCGACGCCTTCGTGCGTGAGGTCATCCAGGGGCCGGAGTTCCAGAAGGTGATGGGCACCGACGAGTTCCACTACTTGCTGGGCAAGTACGTGCACGCCCGCCAGAAGAAGCTGGGCATCCGGGATAGTTCCATCCTGGCCACGGCCTACGAGTGCGGCATCCCCATTTTCACCAGCAGTCCGGGCGACAGTTCCATTGGCATGAATGTGGCGGCGATGTCCTTGCGCGGATCGCAGTTGCTGCCCGATGTGAATCGCGATGTGAATCAAACGGCGGGCATTGTGTATCACGCCAAGAGCACGGGCCACACGAGCAGTGTGTTCATTTTGGGCGGCGGCAGTCCGAAGAACTTCATGCTGCAAACCGAGCCGCAAATCCAGGAGGTCATGGGCATCCAGGAGAAGGGGCACGACTACTTCCTGCAGTGCACTGACGCGCGTCCGGACACGGGTGGTCTCAGCGGCGCTACGCCGGCCGAGGCGGTCAGCTGGGGCAAGGTCGATCCGGACAAGCTTCCCGATTCGGTGGTGTGCTACACCGACAGCACCATCGCGCTGCCGCTGCTGACGGCGTACGTCACGGCGCGTGTGAAGCCCCGCAAGCTCAAGCGCCTCTACGACCACCGCGATGCGATCCTCGGCAAAGTGCGCGAGAAGTACCTGAAGATCGGCACCGTCGACAAAGTGCTCACCAGCCGCAAAGTCGCCAAGCGCTCCAGCTCCATCGGCCTCAAAAAAGCCTAAGGGGTCGGTCCCTCATTTTTACACAAAAGGGGACACTCCTTACTATCTTACCCTCCCTGCGTGGGCTCCGCGGAACCGGTCCTGCGCTCGCAGGAAGGCTCGGGGAAGGAGGGGCTTTCGCGCTCTGCGCGAGGGATAGGTTTGATCGCCTTCAATGCTCGCTCCGGCCCGATTCTGCTGCCGCTTCGTGCGGGGTCGGGTGCGGGGTCGGTCCCTCACTTTTACACAAAAGGGGCCACTCATTACTATCTTACCCTCCCTGCTTGCGCTCCGCGGAATCGGTCCTGCGCTCGCAGGAAGGCTCGGGGAAGGAGGGGCTTTCGCGCTTTGCGCGAGGGATGGGTTTGATCGCCTTCAATGCTCGCTCCGGCCCGGTTCCGCTGCCGCTTCGTTCGGGGTTGCTCAACCGGAGGCGTTGGTTTTGGGGACGACTTTGGAAAGTCGGTTGGATTGTGGATGTCCGATATGGGATGAAAAGGACGCCCAATACAGGTGTCGTCGTTGCATCCCATGAGCTTGGTTCCGAATCCAGAAACCCCATCCTTCGCAGCGCCGCGTTTGGATCCTCGCCGCCATGACCTGGATGCGCTCCGGGCGGCGGCGATGCTGCTGGGGATTGTTTACCATGCGGCGTTGGCCTACGCGGCTGGCTCTTGGTGGATGATTCAGGATCCGAGCCAAAGCTCTCTGGTGTACCTCTTTCAGGCGGGGGTTCATGGGTTCCGGATGCCCCTCTTTTTTGTGGTGAGCGGGTTCTTCACGGCGTTGCTGTGGCGGCGGCGGGGTTTGGGGGCGCTCTGGAAGAATCGCCTGCTGCGAATTTTGGTTCCGTGTCTGTTGGGGCTGGTGACGCTGGTGCCGGCGATGGGGTGGTCTTCTGGCAACGCGGCCGCGGCCGGGGCCCGATTCCGTCAGGCTCAAGAGGTTCAGAAGGCGGTTTCTCCGGAGGCTTCGGTTTGGAGCGCGCTGGCCTCGGGGGATACGGCGGTGCTGGGTCGGGTTCTGGCCAAGAAGCCGGATTTGAACGCACAGCAACCGGAGTCGGGCATCGTTCCGCTGTCAATGGTGGCTCTTCAGGGTAGGGCTGATTTGGCTCGGCAACTCATCGAGGCGGGCGCGTCGGTGAACGCGACGAACCGGGACGGCAACACGCCACTCCATGCAGCGGTTTTTCTGGGGCGTACCGGAGTGGTGGACCTTCTGATTTCAAATGGGGTGAATGTCCATGTCCGCAATGCTCAGGGAGAATCTGCCCTTCAACCGGCGCGTGCCGATTGGCCCACCACCGAATTCATCGCGGGCTTGTTCTCCATGAAACTGGACCGCGCCGCCGTTGAAGCCGGCCGCGCTGCGGCGGTCCGGCGGTTGACGGCCTTGGGCGTCACCGATTCGCTCGCGGGTACCAAGCCTGGCGAATCCAAGCCCTCTGCACTGGCCGGAGTGTTCCAGTCGCTCATCAACACCCCGGTATTCATCGTCGTGTGGTTCCTGTGGTTCCTCTGCTGGATGTTGCTGCCGTTCTCGATTTACGCCTGGGTGGCCGAGCGTTGGGGTGGGACAGCATCGCCTCGTTGGCTGACGCTGGGGCCATTGAAATGGTTGCTCTGGTTGCCGCTGACTTGGGTGCCGCAAGCCTTCATGAGTTGGGAAGGTGGCGCCTTCGGGCCCGACACCGCGATGGGCATCGTTCCCATGCCGCATGTGTTCGCTTACTATCTGCTCTTCTTCGCCTTCGGAGTGCTCTACTACGAATCGAAGGACGAGGTGGGTGAACTGGGGCGTCATTGGCGCTGGAGCTTGCCTGTCAGTTTGCTCGTCCTGCTGCCCCTCGGTGTTGAGTTTGCGACGGGCTATTTGGGATTCCGATCACGTCTGCTGGCCGACCGTCATTTCCATGCCGCGACGGTCCTCTTCCAAGGCCTCTACGCCTGGGGGATGACCGTCGGTTGCATCGGGGCTTTTCGCGCCTGGGTTCAGGGCGAAAAACCCTGGGTGCGCTACCTGTCCGATTCGGCCTATTGGTTGTATCTGGGCCACCTGCCTCTGGTGATCTGGGCCCAAGGGGCCGTGGTGGGTTGGTCGATTCCGGGTTGGGTCAAATGCCTGATCATCTCGGTCGGGGTCACCGGACTCCTGCTGGTGGTGTATGAATGGGGCGTTCGCTACACGTGGGTGGGAGCCTTGTTGAATGGCCGGAAACATCGGAATCCCCAAGCCCTCGCGCAGGTTTCGCCGATGGCCCCACCCGTGTCTGGATGATACCCCTGACTCGATGAAGGAAGGCCCGCCAGTCGTCGCCGGGATCGCGAGCAAGCCTGTGAGTGATTTCTCCAGCAAGCCTGCCAGCGATGTCTCCTCGAACCTGGCCTTTGGTTCGGATCGGTCGTCAGATCCGACGCCAGAGCCCAATGGCTCCGAGTTGCTCGCAGTGGTGTACGATGAACTCCGTCGTCTCGCTGCTCAGAAAATGGCCCACGAACGGCCCGGGCAGACGTTGCAACCCACGGCGCTGGTTCACGAGGCCTGGTTGCGGCTTGGGTCTTCCTCCGGCCGGCCGTGGGACAGCCGTGAGCACTTCTTCGCCGCCGCCGCCGAGGCCATGCGCCGCATACTCATCGATCGAGCCCGTCGCCGCGCTCGCATCCGGCATGGGGGTGAGTGGACCCGGGTGGACGCCGAGGAGATCGATCTGCCCATAGCCCAAGACGGCGACAAGTGCCTCCGGGTGCACGAGGCCTTGGATCGACTGGCGGTGGTCGATGCCCGCAAGGCCGAGGTGGTCAAGATGCGGGTTTTCGTCGGTATGGAGGTGCAGGAAATCGCCGCGGTGCTGGGCTTGTCGGAGAAGAGCGTCCAGCGCGACTGGGTGTTTTCGAAAGCCTGGCTGTCCCGGGAATTGCAGCGCGAATGAAGCCCCATCCAACAGTTGAATCAGCCGAATCCACCGGGACCTCTGGGGCTGAGCCTCCTGAAAGACTGAAGTTTTCAGCTTCGGAATTGGAACGCGTGTTTGACGCAGCAGTGGCCCTGGGATCCTCAGCCGCGCAAGCCGCGTTTCTGGACCAAGCCTGTCCCGACCCGGTGCTTCGCCGCGAAGTGGAATCGCTGCTCGAAGCCCATCGACACCCGGATGCCCTCTTCGAGTCCTTCCCGCGCAAATTCCCGGACATGGCTCAAGAGGAACAGCCTGGGACGGTGATCGGTCGCTATCGGTTGCTCGAGTTTTTGGGTGAGGGCGGTGTGGGACGGGTCTTCGCGGCCGAGCAGACCGATCCGGTCCGGCGTCGCGTGGCCATCAAGATCCTGAAGCCGGGCATGGACAGCCGCGATGTGATCGCCCGCTTCGAGGGCGAACGGCAGGCCATGGCCATGATGGATCATCCCGGCATTGCCAAGGTCCTCGACGCCGGCACGACTGAACGAGGCCGGCCTTACGTGGTGATGGAACTGGTCGCCGGCCAACCCATCACTGAGTACTGCGACCGCAACCGCTTGAGCGTGACCGCACGCCTCGAATTGGCGATCCGGGTTTGCCGTGCGGTGCAGCATGCGCATCAGAAGGGCGTGCTGCATCGCGACATCAAGCCGACCAACTTGCTGGTGATCGACGAAGACGGGACACCGGTCCCGAGGGTCATCGACTTCGGGATCGCCAAGGCGCTCGAGGGACGTCTCGGTGAGCAGACCACCGCGGGCACCCGACTGCATCCGTTCATCGGAACACCGGCCTACATGAGTCCCGAGCAAGCCGACATGAGCGGGCTCGACATCGACACGCGAAGCGACCTCTACAGCCTGGGCGTGCTGCTCTACGAGTTGGTGACCGGATCGCCGCCGTTCGACGGACGCGCCCTGTGGGACGCCGGCCTGGAGGCGCTTCGGAAAACCCTCCGAGAAACCGAGCCGCAACGACCTAGCCAACGTCTGGCGGGCCTGCCGGTCGACGAGCGCGAGGCCATCGCCCAGGCCCGGTCCACCCAAGGTTCGGCTCTGTTGCGCGAGGTCCGGGGCGACATCGACTGGATTCTTCTGAAGTGCCTGGAAAAAGACCGCTCCCGTCGCTACGCCTCCGTGGACGCACTGGCGTCAGACTTGCGGCGGTTCCTGGCCCACGAGCCGATTGTGGCCCGGCCGCCGGGTGCGCAGGACCGGCTTCGCAAATGGGTCCGCCGCAATCGGGTCGCCAGCCTGTCCCTAATGGCTGTGACCGTGGGGCTGAGCCTGGGATTGGCTCTGGCCGTGGCCGCCTGGGTACGCGGTCGCACCGCGGCCGCCCGCACCGAGGCGGTGACGGGTTTCGTCCACCAGTTCCTTTCCGATTCCTTACCACCCCTCACCCAGCGGGGTGATTCCCGGGCCGCCCGAGAACTTATCGCGACGGCGGATCGACTGGTGGCGTCTTCATTGTCCAATGCGCCGATCGCCGAGCTGGTGGTCCGTGTGAATCTCTGGAAGACCTTCATCGAACAGTTGGGGGATTATCCGGCGGCGTTGGGCCAGAGCGAGGCCATCGCCCGCATCGCCCCGCAGATTAGCGTGGTCGCCCCCCAGGTGCAGCGCGACCTGTTGGCGGTGTTTCTCGGGGGCACCCGGCTCTGGGCCTCCGGAGGGCCAGGGCTGGCGGCGGAGGCGGCGCTCGGTGAGTTGGACCGTCTGGCCGAATCGTTTCTCGCTCGCACGCCGCCGGAACGGACGATGGCCCGAGAAGTTCGAGCCACCCAGGGATCGTGGCTGCTGCTCGCGGGAAGGTTTCCCGAAGCAGAGGCCCGACTGCAGGAGGCTTGCCGCCTGGAGCCATCGCCGTCCGATCGGGGCGCTCGACTCCATGGGTGTGTTCCCGACTACGCGCGGGCGCTTTCGCTGCAGGGGCGTTTCGATCGCGCCGAAAAAATTCTCCGCGACAGGGCCCCGACTGCGGCCCATTTGGCTGGGGAAACTCCAGGGCTGCGGGTCCGGTGGATCTCGGAGATGGCTCACGCGCTGTGTGGTCAGGCGCGCCATGCCGAGGCTGAACGCTGGTTGATGGATCAACGTCAGGGGTTTCGGGAACGGGGTGCTCCGGAAGTCGAGCAGCTAGCCCTTGAGGCCGAGCGTGCCGTGGTGATGGCTCGCGCGGGTCGGTTGCCCGAGGCGTTGCAGCAGATGGAGGCGGTGGCCACCAATCGACTGGCCGGGGTCCGCAACTGGCATCGGGCCATGGTGCTGGCGCTCAGCCTGGAGGACTCGGCGGCGATCCGCCGTTTGGGCCGTGCCGGTTTGTTGGGCTACGTTTCGGTGGCCGAGGGGATCGATGCACTGCTCTTGGCCGACGGGTTGTTGGCCGCAAACGGCGACGCCACCGAGATGGCCGTGGCTGCTGCGATGGTCGAGCGGGTTGCTGCGGCCCAGGATTGGAGCCGCGATTTCGCCTTGTCGATGCAGGCTCGATTGGCCCACCGACAAGGCCGCTTCTCAGAGGCGCTGGAACTCCTCAATGCATCCATGGCTCAGCGGGGATTCGGAGTGGTCCGAGCTGGGGTCGAGTCTCATCCGGCCCATCGCGCCGAGCTGAAGTGTTTTCGCGCGGAGTTGTTGGCGCGTCTTGGGCGGGAGGCCGAGGCCCGCCAAGAATTGCTGGCCTCTCAAGACATCTTGCAAGCCGCCGGTGGTGCCCCATCGGCAGGTGGGAGCCGTGGTGAATTCTGGGAGGAGAATTTGCGGGCCGCTTTGAGCCGCCAAGCCGCCGAGAGAGCCCTTCAAACCTTTCCACATTAAAAAGGGGTCGGTCCCTTATATGACGCATATGAGGGACCGACCCCGCAGCCCGTGGAGTCGGTTGGAGTGTTTCCGTTGGCGGTGGTTGCGACGGTTCGCTTCAATGGCTGGCATGTTCTCCCGAGGGTGGTGTGTGGTGGTGGCGCTGTTGCTCGTTCTGGTCCCTGACCGACGGGCACGGGGTGCCACGACCACGGCGGTGCGACCCAATATCGTGTTCCTCTTTGCCGATGATCAACGGGCCGACACCATCGGCGCCTGGGGCAATGCCCACATCCGCACGCCGCATCTGGACCGTTTGGTGGCGCGGGGTTTCAGTTTTCGGGGCAACTACTGCTTCGGAGGCAACAGCGGAGCGGTGTGCGTTCCGAGTCGGGCGATGCTCATGAGTGGGCGAACGTGGTTTGGTCTGCCCCACACGCTGCAAGGTACCCTCACGTTCCCGGAACACTTGCGTCGGCAGGGCTATGAAACCTTCGCCACCGGCAAGTGGCACAATGGTGAGGCGTCCTTCCTGCGCAGCTTCGAGCGAGGGCGATCCATTCACTTCGGCGGAATGGATGACCATACCCGGACCGCCGTCCAAGACCTCCAGCCGGACGGGAAATTCACCCGCCGTCAGCCGGCTCCTAAGTTCTCCAGTGAGCAGTTCGCCGACGAGGCCATCGATTTCCTCCAACGCCCGGCCGGTGGGCAGCCCTTCTTGGCGTATGTGGCATTCACCGCGCCCCATGACCCGCGCAATCCGCCCGAGGCGTGGCGAGTGACTGATCCGTCCAAGCGTCCACCCTTGCCGCGCAATTACCTGCCACAGCACCCGTTTGACAACGGCGAGTTGATCTTGCGCGACGAGAACTTGCTGCCTTGGCCGCGCCCGCCGGAACAGGTGCGCGATCAATTGGGAGAATATTACGGACTCATCGAGCACTTGGATTCGCAAATTGGCCGGGTCTTGGACGCCCTCGCGAAATCCCCCCATGCGACCAACACGGTCGTCGTCTACGCGGCCGATCACGGTCTCGCCCTCGGCAGCCATGGGTTGCTGGGCAAGCAAAGCGTGTACGAGCACAGCATGCGTTGCCCGCTGGTCATCGCCGGACCGGGTATTCCTGCCGGAAGCTCCACCGAGGCCTTCACCTACCTCTTCGATCTGTTCCCAACTCTTTGCGGGCTCACTGGGGCTCCGGTGCCGTCTGGGTTGGCCGGATCGGACCTCCGCCCGCTGTGGACCGGCGAGGCGAAGCGCGTCCGCGACTCGGTCTTCTTGCCGTATCTGGGACTCATGCGTGCCGTACGCGATGAACGGTGGAAGCTCATTTGCTATCCGCCGGTGAATCATCGCCAACTCTTCGACCTCGCCCACGATCCCGACGAGCGGGTGGATGTGTCGGGCGATCCCGACAACGCTCCGGTCGTGACCCGGCTCCTGGCTAAAATGGCCGAGTGGCAAACGCGGGTGGGAGACACCCAGCTGCTCACCGTGCCGAATCCCAAGCCGCTCATCCGAGATCTCACCGGTCACCCTCGGAAGCCCGACGACTGGCAACCCCGTTGGATCGTTGAGAAATACTTCTGACACGCCGAAGTGCCTCCGCTGTCCAGCGAGGGTGAGCCGAGGGTGAGGCTTGCCGATTCGGCGAGGGCTCAGCACCGTTGGGCGCGTGACTCTCGAAGATTCTCTGGGGGATATCCTCCGCAAGGCTCGAACATCCACCCAGATCGAGCCAGTGGCTGCAGCGCAGGCGGCGGGTGTGTCCGTGTCGGACTATGAGCGGATGGAAGATACCGGGAAGCCGGCCGCCGGTTGCCGTTTTAATGAACTCGGCGCGAAGCTCTCGCTCGATGGGGCTAAGCTCCAGCGGATCGCCGAGGGATGGTTGCCCAAGCCCGTGGCCACCAGCGGTTGGTGCGAATTGCGCGTGATCACCACGCAGGGGGATGGCATGGCTGTTCACGCCTACCTGGTTTGGGACGAGGTCACCCGCGAGGCGGCCGTCTTCGACACCGGCTTCGATGCGGCCCCCATCCTTGCTCTCATTGATGAGCACGGGCTCCAGCTCAAACACATTTTCATCACGCACTCCCATGGGGATCATTTGGCCGGTCTGGCCGGTCTTCGGGAACGCTTCCTCAAGGCCCGGATCCACACCAACTCCAAGAATGCTCCTGTGGAACAGCGCATCCGCCCCAATGACTTCATCATGCTGGGCAGCTTGCGGGTCACCAATCGCGACACGCCGGGACATGCTGAGGACGGGGTCACTTACATTGTGGGTAACTGGCCCGAGGACGCTCCACATGTGGCCATCGTGGGAGATGCTCTCTTTGCCGGATCCATGGGCGGGGCCCGGGATCAGCTGGAGTTGGCCCGGTCGAAAGTCCGCGAACAAATTTTCTCACTGCCCGCGGCGACGCTAGTGTGTCCCGGTCATGGTCCGCTCACGACCGTGGAAGAGGAGAAAGCCAATAACCCCTGGTTCCCATGAACGCACTTCAAGGCCGGATTTCGAACTGCCTGCGCCCGAGTCTGGTGACAGCGATCCTGCTGTCGCTGGTGCCAGTCGCTGGAGCAGCCGAAGACAAACCGACCCGTGCGGCCACGTCGTCTGGCGTAGCGAAAACGGCCGACGCGGTGCCGAAATCGGTGGCACCGTCCAACGGCACTGAGCCGAGTTCCCAGCCTTCACAGAGGGTGCTGCTGGTCCGGGCCTCCGCGGTCCCCTTGGGCGAAAATTCGGTGATCGCTGTCAGCCCTCAGGAGGCGCAACGGGAGTTATTGGTCCTTGAAAGCGGGCTTTTCCGCCGATCCCTCGCCGAGCCGAAAGTGTTGTCGGTCCCAGAGCAAGGGGGTTGGGTGCGTGGCTTGTTCAAAGAACCCAAGGCCTCGAAATTGTGGTCTTTGTTCAATCCGAAGGCGCCCCTCGACAGTGAGACCGACTTGATGCGGTCGGCTCGGATCTTCGGGATTCGGGGAGACGCCCCGCTGCCCACCTCCATGCAAGATCCGATCCAGATCGAGCCCGTGGGTATCCGCTTCTGGCAGATCAACCGTTGAGATTGTTCCGCCGGCATGCGCCCGTTGGCTGCGTGCCCGACGGCTTCGTCGCCGGTTCCGGGTGACTGCGCGAAATCTTCGCCGGTCCCGTTGATTTCCGGCCTAGGTTCCCGACATTGGGCGTTCATGACTCCCCACCCCTCCGACTTGGATCGGCTCGCCCCGGCGACGTTGACCGCAGAGTCTCGGAGGCAGGCCATGGACTGGGGTTTGGTCCTTATCAGCCAGGGGATCCCCGCGGTGATCGAGAGGGAAGAATTGGCGGATCTTTCCGAACCTTCATCGGATTCGGGGACGGCTTCCGTCGAGGTCCTCACCGATCCGGCTCGCTCTAGGATTGTCCACGAACTCAATCCTCGATTTCGCCGGTCCCAACCGTCTCGTCGCTCCCGATCAACCGTGTGGTGCCTGCGCGTCGAACCCGCATCGATCGAGCGGGCCAGGGCGGTGATTAACGAGTACCGCCGCGAGAACCCCCGGTTCGACTGGCAGCGTTCCGCGGCCACCAGCGCGGCCTCCGACCGATCGTTGTCGTGGGCGCCGGGTGTGGTGGCCTGGGTCCTGGTGTTGTGCCTGCTCCATGGGCTGTTGCCCACGGTCCTCCGCTCCGCCGGTTGGGTCGAGGTGGCGGCGGTCCGTCAAGACGGGCAGTGGTGGCGCCTCTTCACCGCCACCTGGCTGCATGCCGACGTGGCGCATCTGGCTTCGAACGTCGGCACCGGCGCTCTCACCCTTGGCTTGGCCATGGGCCGATATGGTCCGGGCACCGCGCTGAGCCTGAGCCTCCTGGCCGGCACCGCAGCCAATATTCCGGGGGTGCTCTTACGTGAGCCCACCGCTCGGGCTCTCGGAGCCTCGGGTGTGGTGATGGCGGCCCTCGGACTTCTGGCGGGGCATGCGGTGGTCTGGTGGCGCATCAGCCGGCATGCCTCCAAGCCGGTGTGGATCAGCCTGGGAGCCGGTGGGTTTCTATTCCTCAGCCTGGGAGTCAACCCAGCCTCGGATGTGTTGGCCCATGCCGGCGGCTTTTTCGGAGGCATCCTGCTCGGAGCTCTGGCCGCATGGTTTCGTTGGGGCCGGTATGAGAAGCTCTGGGCCTTGGCTTATGTCGTGTTGGCTGTGGGTCCGTGGCTTGGTGCCTGGGCTGCCCGGGGGCGTTGATGGCAGCAGAGGCTCCAAGGGCTCGTCAGCTCGTCGAGTTGGGCAAGGGGGTCAATCGGCCCTCACGGTCCACCGAGTAGTCGATGCCTCGCCAGTGGACGGTGTTGCCGAAGATGGCAGCGACCCAGACGGCGGCCCCCAGCAAGTCTTTGGCGGCGGCCATGCCGAACACGAACGAATCCCCACGGCTCGGCCGACCCGGCACGGCCGCGAGCTGTTGGGCCAAGAGCTGCGCCATGAGCGAGCGGGCGATGATCAATCCCATGAAGAGTCCGAGCCACGGTCCGCGTTCTCGGGAGGACAGCGCCGGATGCCACCAGACCACGGCCGCCGCCAAAGCGTTCCATACGGTGCCATTGGCGAGAATGCTGGCGATGTAAGGACCAGGTCGGCAGACGCGAATGGTGCGGTTCCAGCGCACTTGATGGGTCCAGATAGTCTTCCAGCCCGTGGGGACATCGAGGCACTCGACGATCACGGGAGTGAGTTCAATGCGCCCCCCGCCCGCGACGATGCGGTGACCCAGTTGAAAATCATCGGCGAGGTAATCGGCCAAAGCCCGGAAACCGCCGATGCTTTCCAGCGCGGAGCGGCGGACGAGCATGGCCGCCCCGAGAGCGAAATCCATCGGAGCCAGCATCCGCGACTGCAGCACCTGACTCCAGAAGTCGGCATTCATGGCGGTGGCCTCCCATTCCATGGCGGCGTTGGAGGGATTGGCAGATCGATAGAAACTGTGGACCAAGGCCACGCCTGCGTCTTGGAGCGGCAACACCATCTGCGACAGCAGATCGGTCGGGGCCAGCACATCGGCATCGCTCACCAGCACCAGGTCGTGGGCGATCAGACCCTCGGCCTGCGCCAGTTTGGAGACCTTGGCATTGGCACCCACCCGCTCCGGAAAAATCAGCAATCGGGCGTCGCGATGGGGATGCGCTGCGATGAGGCGTTGCACCAGCGGCACCACCGGATCGTTGGCGTCGGCCACCACGAAGAGGAACTGCAGGGGACCCGCGTAGTTCTGCGTGAGCCAACTCGTCAGGCACTGTTCTGAGTGATCGGGATCCAAGCCCTTGAGGGGTTTCAGGAGGGAGATGCCGGGAGTAAATCCGGGATTGGGGCTTCGCCGATGCAGCGGAAAACGCTGCGCGGCGATGAACTGCCAGGTAACGATGCCAAAGCTCAGGACGGCCAGAGCCGAAGGGATCCCAACGGTCAGCGGGGGCATCATGGTGTCCTCGGTTGCATCGGAGGCGTTTTCCGGGGCCGCGCTTTAACGGGCCGCGCTGCCGACGGCGTCGGTCCAGCGACCGCCGCCCAGACGTTGGGCCAATCCCTCGATCAACTCGCGCACAAGCCCTGGACCCTCATAGACCAAGCCCGAGTACACCTGCACCAACGAGGCTCCGGCCGTGACTTTTTCCCAGGCGTCCGCAGCGGTGAAGATTCCGCCCACTCCGATGATCGGCACTTTACCCTTTGTTTGCCGGTAGAGATGACGCACCACTTCGGTGCTGCGGGAGGCCAGCGGCCGACCGCTGAGGCCACCCGTCTCGCGGTAGATCCTCTGAGCCAAGTGGTCTTGCTGTGCGGGACGAGCGAGGGTGGTGTTGGTGGCCACCAGTCCGGCCAGTTGGCGAGGCCCGACCAGACTCACGATTTCATCCAGCGCGTCGAAGGTCAGGTCCGGGGCTACTTTGACGAGCACGGGCTTGGCTGCGCCGCCGCG
>Ga0315906_10005607_pt1 | contig 15763 bp, 15 predicted proteins | sample LakEriMetagenome_4_FD_203526 | JGI IMG/M metagenome (GOLD analysis project Ga0315906, IMG submission 203526) | Freshwater fungal communities from buoy surface, Lake Erie, Ohio, United States - Buoy 2 MA122 | ecosystem: Environmental > Aquatic > Freshwater > Lake > Lake biofilm | place: USA...
TCGAACCGCTCTCGATCGCCCCAAACGACCTGTGCCAGCCATTACACTTCACGCCCGATAGTTGTTATGTCAGTGGACAAGCAGGGAATCGAACCCTGTCGCCTTGATTGCAAATCAAAGCTCCGTTCCTACGGACAAGCCCATTAGTTATGTCAGTGACTCGTGTGGGATTTGAACCCGACCTAGCTGGCTTGAAAGACCAGTGACCTCACCAGAAGTCGAACGAGCCGTATTTGGTTATGTAGGTGCGCACCTCTAGCGCAGTTGTTCTCATGTGATTTTTGCCAGGTGCGCATCCAGTGGACTGGGAGGTGCTCGAACCCTCCTCTGCGGTTCTTCAGACCGCCGCTATACCGTCTCAGCTACCAGTCCATCTGTATGTAAAACGTTGGAAATAGGCACGAAAAAACCCGGTGTCACTTTGGGGTAACACCGGGTTTGCCAACGTTTGCTTCGTTAGTACGGCCGAGTGTTACCTCCGATGTGGATGCAAGGGGAGCGTATTCGCGTCTTGCGACACGATACAACCCTCATATCCATTAAGTCGTTCGGTACTCAGCCGTATTGAAGTCATGATCTCGTATCCAGTGATTGATTGCTTTTCAGATTCCTAGTTCCGCGACTGTATTCGTCGCGTGCTGCAGATATAGACGCTCTACTCCTGCATTGGTTCGCGAAAATTTCTCGTTCACGAAAATAATCACAGGTGACTGTCGTCAGTAGATTAAACGCATGTCAGCAGCAAAAGTATCCATGCATTGGAAATATTCTCTCAACTTCCTCGTCAATGCTTACTATTGCCTAGCCTCCGAGAACGCAAGCATCACGGAGCGATCACAGGATACGGTGGCATGCCTGGATAGTAGTGACCTGGATGACCTTCGGGCAGATTGTCGGGGTAGTGATAACCTGGTGGCAGGTGGTAGGGATGATCTGGTGGGAGCCGCGGCCAGACGATGTTGGGTAGTGGCGGCGGTGCTTCGATAACCACAGGTTCATCCGGTGGTGGCGGCCAGGGCCAATCCTCGGGCCACCATGGTGGACGTGGGCCAGGGTCTTCGCTTGAGGATCCCTCATCATCTCCTCCAGAACTCTCCGGTGGAATATACGGTGGTTGTTCTGATGGCGGATCGAAGGGTGGAATGAACGGATAGGGCAATCGAGGTAGTTTGGGTTTGAACTTATCAATCATTGCAAGTTACTCCTTTGCAAGGGACTGGGATGACGAAATGCGACGCGCCTACTGGGGCACGACGCGCACTGGGGAATCGACTTGGTTTCGAGGAATGAGCGAAGCTCGTCGTCGCTCGCTGTTGGCGGGCAAGCTTCATAACGACGGAACAAATCCCACTCCGAAATAGATTCGAGGCGGGCTTTTGTCTCTAGTTGTGGCCAATATGCGAGTGCGGGACATTTGGCGAGGCAGCCATTCACCAGCTGGGTGCATGTTCGCTGCATACAGACGCGATACGCAGCGTCTGGCTTGGAATTGAACGGCATCGGCTTGCCATCGACGATGTTGTATTGGCGCATCCAGCCCTTGTGCGATTTGCGAATGTTGATCCGAAGCTTCGGATACTGCTTGCGCCAAGTCCACACTAGCGTTTTCACTTCACGGAACTGTTGGATGTAGTCTTGATGTGTTCCATGCTGGCTAATCTCAAGTTGGCACTCTGTGTCAACGAGAACCCGCGGCAACTCAGGGAAGCGGTGCAGGAAGAATCCATTGGTGACCAGCATCAGGTCGCTGTCGTACCAGTGTTGCCGTGCTAGTTGAATGTGCTCCAAGATCGCAGGGTTGAGCAACGGCTCACCTCCAAGTAATGCGAATCGCGTTGGCTTAAGTCGATGCGACCAAAGCGAGTACTCGGACTCCGCGTCGGCGAGCGTTGGCAACCTGCCGGCCAAATGAAAATTGCTGTAGTGGCTGCACTGCTGGCAGGACAAATTGCAACCGTGAGCAAGGTGATACTCAAGTGCGGGCAAGCTGAAGCGTTGCATCATCGACCTCCTTGATACGAAGTTTGAAACGTCGAGCATTCACGCCAAGGCGGATGAGAAACCGAGTAAGCACCAAGTGAGAAGAAAACGTCTCGTCCAGGCTCGTCAGTCTTTCGTCGTAAACCGTCAGCTCATCGGACCACGTTCCAGAAACGAGCAGCTTCGGATAAACGGCCAGAAGATTCGCCGCTAGATCTGGTCGAAAGATTGAGCCTATGTCGTAGCTTGCTGGTGGCTCGTCTTTCCACTCGTTTATCAGTTCGATCGATTGACGGTTATAAGGAAATGGCAACTCGGGTGGATTGCTTCGTTGCCAGCGACATCGATCCAGGTGCGGTTTGCTGGGACCTATGAAGTGGTAAACAAAAGACTGCATCACTGGATTGGTTGCCCACTCGGGCGTCTGCAACATGCTGACGTTGAAGTCAGGCGGCAGAAATGCGATCGTCTCAGGGTGATCGTTCCACAGTTGATTGATGACCAGCGATTCGTCGGTGGCTTGGTCGTTGGCTCCAAAGGTCACGATCAAGTACTGGATGATTCGCTCGAACAACGGCATCAGCCAACTCGACGTCACGAAATGGGTCGCAAGGTTCGGTCTGGCGACGGCGTGTGCCATCTGAAGAGGTCAGCCCGCGGTTGAGTTCCTCGGACTTGCGATCGGGCCCTTCGACCATCTTCGAAAGCGAGTCGACCACATAACCAGACGGTGGATTGCTGCGTTGCCGATTCGATCCACGAATTAGCCCAGCGGCCGCGCATCGCATGATCCGTGTTACGAATGCTTCGACCGTTCCTTTAGTCGGATCAAATTGTGAGGCGCGTTCGAGAACATAAGTGAGGAGCTCTTGTTCGATGTCCTCGATCTCGAATGAGGTCAGCGAGTTGTGATGTTCGAGACGCAGCGAGATGCGATTTGCCAGTTCCATCGCGAAGGGGACCATCTGGCTTTGGTATTCAGACGCAGTCAATTTTCTTCCTCCTGTTGGAGGAATGGCATGACCACAGCCGCTCAGACCGTTACCAGAAATGCGCCGGAGACCAACTCGCGGAAAACGCAGGTAACGGTCAGTCGGGCGATTCACGTCCTCTCAACCGAGGACCAGCCGCGACAAGTCATGACGCATCGCGACAGAACGTGTCGCAACTTGGAAAGCCGCCCAGTGGTGGGTGCTGCAGAGCAGAGAGCGACCGGTTCTCAGAACAACCAGTCGATGACGACGTCAGGGCTGTAGCTGACCTCGAGCCCGAGATTAATGGACTTGTGGAGATGAAGTCCCAGTTCGGGATGCACCGTTTCAATCGCTTCGATGGCACGGGAGATTGCTTTGCAGACGGTCTTCCGCGAACGTTCGGCGTCGAACTTCTGGCGAACGCGTCCACCGAGACCTTGGGCCGATTTGATCTGATCCAGAATGGCTTGGCGTTCTTCGCCAAGCTTCTAACAATAGAAACGGGGATCTCGCTTGGGATGCCGTGACGTGTACGCGCTCTTGAGGCTTGAGTTAAGCATCAGAACCTCGTCGTTCAGGCAATAGACCATGGAGTCTTTACGTGCCTCGCGAAAAGTGATCGTATCGATGCCATCGTCGTCTATCGTCGATTTGCGGCTGAACGGATCGCCACGTCGAATGCTGACTTGAATTTCGTTGTCTACAACGCGAGGAGTCATGAACAGCTTGCGACCACGATTGTGCTTGGCAAACCAGTCGCCGGCATCCTTGATCGCTTTACCCAATCGATCTTCCGTGATGGTGATTGGTGCTTTACCGGTGAGATTTGCAGGCTGGAAACACTCCATGCGTCTGGGCGTTTTCCAAGTATGCCAAGCATGCTGGGCTTCGACCATCTTCGAATCAAACAACCACACCTGCATGATGATGTCGGCTAGCGAATGCTTACCCTCTTCGTCAAAGGGCATTCCAGCTTGCTGCGCTGCGTTCAACAGTAAGTCCGCGGCAGACGGCGTCGCCATCTCTTCCACATAGAAAACTGCATTCAACAGTGCTTGTGGCGTTTTCATCGTAGGGTTGGTCAAGATATCTACCAACTTCTCGATGGCAGCGTTGTCGATTCGACTTTCCTTTTTGATCACAAGTCCACGCGATCGAAGATAGCCTTCGAATGGTTGCAAGAATGCAAAGAGAACGGTCGGATTGATTTCTCGGATGACCTCTGGCTCACCGAGTTGTTTGGGGTTGTAAGTAGGCATAGGCGATTAAACTTCCACTCATGTTGAAACGCATCCATGGGACTCGTTAAAGACCAGCGTCTCCAAATTGCTAGCTTTAGGTAATGTAGTGGGAGTATTGCACGCTACCTCTTTGACACCTCTGGTCACACGAAAATGGAATTTCTCCGACTTGTTCAAATTCAGCCGGAAAAACTGGCAGAAATATTCTCTCAGACTTGATCGACAGACTCTTCCATGATGTGGTATTGGAACCCAATCGCATCGCAGATTTGCTTCCAGGCAGCTCGCTGTTCCTTCCAGGAAAGCATGGCTGCAATGGGGCGCAGCCGCTTCTCGTGGATCTCTGGTTTGCCTTTGACTGATCTCTGGGGTAGAATCGCCACAGCCCCACGGGTCCAAGATTACTAAACTCACATTGCAGACATCGCTTTGAAGGATTCATGCAATGCGAAAAACAAAATTCGAATAAGTCGAAAATCCTGTGTGGAAAAAGTCAATCATTAACGAGGCATCTACAGTGAAACGATTCGAGCATCTCTTTCTCTTTGCACTATTGGTTGCCCTTGGTTCAGGGCAATTGTCTGCGCAGACATCGAAACCCAACATACTTGTAATCATGGGTGATGACATCGGCATCTATAACCTTAGTACCTACCATCAAGGTATGATGGGGTACAGCACTCCGAACATCGATAGGATTGCCAATGAGGGCGGCAAGTTTATGAACTACTACGCCCAGCAGAGTTGTACTGCTGGCCGCTCGGCGTTTATTACTGGCCAGCTTCCCTTCCGCACGGGACTAAGCAAAGTTGGACTGCCAGGTGCCGACCTTGGACTGCGCAAAGAAGACCCAACGATTGCTGAGTTGCTCAAGCCACTGGGGTATTTCACCGGGCAGTTCGGTAAGAATCATCTTGGCGACAAGGATGAGTTCCTTCCATCCAAACACGGCTTCGATGAGTTCTTTGGAAATCTTTACCACCTCAATGCAGAAGAAGAGCCAGAGAACGAGGACTATCCGAAGAGTCCTGACTTCAAAAAGAAGTTTGGTCCTCGTGGTGTGATTCATAGTTACGCCGATGGCAGGATCGAGGACACCGGTCCATTGACCAAAAAACGTATGGAAACGATCGACGAGGAAGTGCTTTCAGTTACGCAAGATTTTCTAAGTCGTGCTAAGAAATCTGACAAACCATTCTTCTGTTGGTTCAACACTACGCGAATGCATAACTTCACTCACGTGAAAGAAGAGAATCTCGGCAAGACAGGACTTGGTTTCTACGCAGATGGCATGGTCGAACACGATGCTCTTGTTGGGAAGCTACTCAAAACCGTCGATGATCTAGGTTTGGATAAGAATACCATTGTCATCTACACGACGGATAACGGTCCCATGGTTTGCCTATACCCTGACGCCGGTACTACACCGTTTCGCGGTGAAAAGAACACCAATTGGGAAGGCGGTTGGCGTGTACCTGCAATGATCCGTTGGCCAGGTGTGGTCAAACCCGGCACAAAGTTCACTGATATCGTTGCAGGTGAAGATTGGCTTCCTACCATTTTAGCAGCGGCCGGTGATTCCAATATCAAGGAAGAACTCCTAAAGGGCCATAAGGCTGGTGACAAGAACTTCAAGGTTCATCTCGACGGATATAACCAGATTGATTACCTGTCAGGGAAGAGCGAGAAGGGGAAACGCGATGAGTTTTTCTATTTCAGTGACGATGGGGACCTTCTAGCCTTACGTTACCAGCGATTAAAAATCCACTTCATGATCCAGGAAGCCACAGGCATCGATGTCTGGCGCCGACCATTCACCACACTACGTGCGCCGATCTTCTTCGATCTTGAAGTTGACCCGTTTGAGCGAGGCCAAGAGGGCATGGGTTACAACGATTGGTGGTACCGCCGATCCTACATGGCAGTGCCGATTCAAAACATCGTTGGCAAGACGCTGATGACCTTCAAGGATTTTCCTCCACGCCAGAAGCCTGCAAGCTTCACGATTGATCAAGCGATGGAAGCACTTACTCGCAGTACTTCGCCAGGAGGCAAATAAACTTGAGCGTCGCCCGATCGCATTAACCGTGTGATCAAGAATATTAACATTTACTGGAATAGAAGAAAGCGACCAAAAGTATGCGAGTCAAAGCCACCATCGTTGCTATCGCTTTCTGTTGCTTATCTGTTACGAGCGTAGCGGCACAGGTTCCCGTAACGCCCGACAACTACCTTCGAGCCGAAACCGACTCCATATTCAAGAAGAAAGTGGACGAGGGATACTTCGGGAAAATAGGTCACGTTCGCAAGGCCATCTCAATTGATAATCAGCTGGTCATCCGTATGAACCGCGACACGCTCTTTTCTTTTGGCGTGTTCGATCTCACGCAGCCGGTGACCATCGTCAAGCCAGATACTGGGAAACGTTTCCAATCCATGCTTGTCATCAACGAGGACCATTACATCAAACTTACAGCCTATGATCCGGGCGAATATCGGCCCCGCAAGGAAATCCTCGACGGTTCGTGGAAGTTTCCTGATGCCACACCTTTAGAATAGAATCGCAACAAAAATGAAAGCCGACCGTTTCATCCTCGCTGCATTTATCGGCCTCGTATTGACTATCCCCGCGTTTGCAGATGATCCAACTCTCGTCAACGTGAGCAACTTTGCTCGTGCAGAGACAGATATGTATTTCTCGCGGTTCGTCGCTAGGGGTGGATTCGGTAAGTTCGACCACAACAGGACGCCTACGCCCATCGACAAGCAGGACGTTGTCCGTATGAACCGTGATACGCTCTACAGCGCTGCGGTTTTTGACCTCGACGCCGCGCCGGTTAGCATCGCTCTTCCGGAATCAGGAAAGCGCTTCATGTCGCTGTTACTCATCAATGAAGACCACTACGTCATTGATACCGTCTATTCACCGTCAAGCGTCACCATTACTCGCGAGCAAGCGGGAACGCGCTACTTAGTGGCCCTGGTCCGCACATTCGTGAATGCCAATGATTCCGTGGACGTGAAGGTCGCAAATGCCGCGCAAGACGACATCAAAATCGAGCAAGCAAAGATTGGTAAATTCGAGGTGCCAGAGTGGGACCCGGTCACTCTGAAAAAAGCCCGCGAGGCGTTACAAGCGTTGTTCGCACTGGAAGGACTCAGAGGCCCACGCTTCGGACGCAAAGACTAGGTCGAGCCGATAAGTTGGCTGGTAAGCACTGCCGCTGGTTGGGGCGGCAATCCTCAGCGCGATGCGATATATGTACCCTTCTTCTCAAAGAACAACGACGGCAAAACCGCCTACACACTGAAGGTGAAAGACGTACCCGTGGACGGGTTTTGGTCCATCACGATGTATGATTCCAAGGGCTTCATGTTTGAGAACGAACAAATGGCCTACTCGCTCAACAACGTTACCGCCAAAGCAGATGCCGATGGTACCGTGAGCATCCAGTTCGGCGGCGACCATCAGAACGCGAGCAACTACCTGCCGATAACTCCTGGCTGGAACTACATTGTCCGTCTCTACCGCCCGCGAAAAAACATCCTCGACGGCACCTGGAAATTCCCGGAAGCAGTTGAATTGCAATAGGTATAACTACATCGGTTCTCTTGCGACAACACGATGATCAGGACGTCGACGCGGTCTCGCAAATCATTCGAAAGGAAATAACATAATGCGAAATTTTATCCTCGCCTGTAGTCTTTTGTGCGTTCTAGTCTTTGCTTTTAATGCTGTTGCGCAAGAGATTCTGCCATTCCCACCGGCACCTTCTGGCTCGACTCCTGGACTAACGATCCAAGATTCCGTTTACAAGAAACGCGTTGCGCCCAAGCATCTAGCAGAAGGCGCGCCGAATATTCTTGTCATTTTGATGGATGACCTGGGACCAGGCACGCCATCGACCTACGGCGGTGAGATCAATACGCCGACGCTTGATCGCGTAGCGAAGATGGGGATATCCTTCAATCGCTTTCATTCGACCGCAATGTGCTCGCCTACGCGAGCCGCACTGCTTACCGGGCGCAATCACACGCGAGTTGGCAATGGTCAGATCGCTGCGATCGCAAACGATTTTGATGGTTTCAGTGGTATTATTCCCAAGTCGTCTGCTACCGTTGCAGAGGTTCTTAAGAACTATGGATACAATACCGGCGCTTGGGGGAAGTGGCACAACACACCCGAAGAACAAATCACATCGAAGGGACCATTTGACTATTGGCCCACCGGCTATGGCTTCGAATATTTTTACGGCTTCCTCGCTGGCGAGGCCTCGCAATACGAGCCAACACTGACTCGGAATACTAACCCTGTCACCGACCATCTTCCCAAGGGCTATCACCTGACAGATGACATTGCCACCGACGCAATCAAATGGTTGCGCGAACAAAAGGCTTATGCACCGGACAAACCTTTCTTAATGTACTGGGCTCCAGGCGCGTCGCACGGTCCGCATCACGTGATGAAAGAATGGGCCGACAAGTATAAGGGCAAGTTTGACGATGGCTGGGATAAGTATCGCGAGCGTGTCTTCGCACGGGCCAAGGCCAAAGGTTGGATTCCTCAAAACGCTCAGTTAACGCCACGTCCTGAATCGATGGCATCTTGGGATTCGATCCCAGAAGATGAAAAGCCGTTTCAGCGTCGTCTGATGGAAGTTTTCGCAGGTTTCACTGAGCATGCTGACTACAATGCGGGCCGTGTCATCGATGAAATTGAGAAGCAAGGCAAGCTCGACAACACACTCATATTCTACATTTGGGGCGATAATGGTTCCTCTGCCGAAGGGCTCTATGGAACCATCAGCGAGCAACTGGCTCAGAACGGAATTCCCACCAAGATATCCCAGCATTTGAAGGCCTTGGATGAACTTGGCGGCCTTGATGCACTCGGTGGACCCAAGACCGACAACATGTATCATGCTGGCTGGGCATGGGCAGGAAGTACTCCTTATAAATCGACAAAGCTAGTCGGTGCTCACTTTGGCGGTACTCGGCAACCTATGGCTGTCGCTTGGTCTAAACGTATCAAAGCGGACCCGACAGCGAGGCCTCAGTTTCATCATGTGATCGATATCGTTCCGACCATTTACGAACTGACAAAAATCACACCACCCAAGGTCGTGAATGGATTCGAGCAAGATTCGTTCGATGGGGTTAGCATGGTTTATGCGTTTGGCGACGCCAAGTCACCAGGCACCCGCAAGACACAGTTCTTCGACATCATGGCCAGCCGAGGGATTTATCACGACGGTTGGTTCGCTAGCGCTCCAGGTCCACGTGAGCCTTGGGTAGGAGGGATGCCCAAAGGTGTCAAAGAGTGGTCGCCACTAACGGACAAGTGGGAACTTTACAATATCGATGAAGACTGGAGCCAAGCGAACGATCTTGCAGCTTCCAACCCGAAGAAGCTTGAAGAGATGAAGATGCTTTTCTTGCTCGAATCGACCAAGAACAAGAACTTGCCGATCGGTGGTGGCTTATGGTCCACAGCGATGTTCCATCCCGAGGACGCGCCCGCATCATCACTTACCGAATGGACTTTTGACAGTCCAATAACGCGTATGCCGGAATCGGCAGCCCCCAAACTTGGCAAGGTCGATAGCTTGGTCACGATGGAGGTAGATGTACCTGCAAATGCTAACGGTGTTCTATACGCGCTTGCAGGTTTTTCTGGTGGAGTAACCTGCTATGTGAAGGACGGTTTCCTTTGTTACGAGTTCAACTTGTTCGAGGTCCAAAGGACGAAGCTCAAGTCCAAAGACAAACTACCGACCGGCAAAGTGAAAATTGAGATTGAATCAAAACTGACAGGCAAGATCGGTGGGCCGATGGATGTCTCATTAAAGGTGAACGGCAAGGTAGTGGCGCAAGGACAGGTACCAGCCGCTATGTCGCTGCATTTTACCTCCAATGCAACGTTTGACATTGGAACAGATTTGGATTCGCCAGTTTCGCTCGATTACTTTGACCAAGCACCATTTGCCTTTAACGGAGCAATCGGTGCAACAACGATCAAGTACTTGAAGAAGTAAATAGGCCACAACCTCTAAAAGTGTCAACCATGAAGATAACAGCAGCTCTCATCGCCTTTCTTTGTAGCTTCTCGATCCCTTCCCTCGCAATCGCCCAGGACGACGGCTCTGTATTGCCGTTCCCAATGTCTCCTTCTGCTAGTACGGCCGGTCAAACTTTGCAACAGTCGGTCCACAAGCGACGCGTCGAGCCAAATCGTTTGGCCAAGGATGCGCCCAATGTCCTAATAGTACTCATTGATGACGCGGGGTTCGGCGTACCGGATACGTTTGGCGGCTTTGCTCATACTCCGACACTTACACGATTGAAGAACGAAGGCATTAGTTACAATCGCTTTCACACGACATCTATCTGCTCACCCACACGTGCTTCACTTTTGACTGGTCGCAATCATCAACGAGTCGGCAATGGTACGATTGCCGAACGCGCCGTGGATTGGGATGGATACACGGGCGTCATGCCCAAGACTTCTGCCACGGTTGCGGAAGTTTTAAAGAACTACGGTTATAAGACTTCTGCGTTTGGCAAATGGCATAACACGCCAGCGGATCAGACAACCGCGATGGGGCCGTTTACCTATTGGCCAACCAGCTACGGATTCGAACATTTTTATGGGTTTTTAGCCGGTGAGACGTCCCAGTGGGAGCCTCGGCTAGTCGAGAACACAACCGCCATCGAACCGCCTCACGATGAATCGTATCACTTGACAGAAGACATGGCGGACAAAGGAATCACATGGCTGAAAAAGCATCGAGCATTCGCGCCTGACAAACCGTTCTTCATGTACTGGGCTCCGGGAGGCGTGCATGGTCCACATCACGTCGCACAAGATTGGGCTGACAAGTACAAGGGTAAGTTTGACCAAGGCTGGGATAAGCTTCGCGAAGAAATCTTCGCTCGACAAAAGAAGTTGGGGTGGATTCCAGCGGATACCGAACTTACGGCTCGCGACAAAACAATGCCTGCCTGGGCCGATATTCCCGAATCAGAACGAGCTTTTCAGACTCGTTTGATGGAGATCTATGCTGGCTTTGTCGAACACACGGATCATCAAGTTGGCAAACTGATAGAACATCTCGACAAAACAGGACAGCGAGACAACACGATCATTTTCTACATTTGGGGCGACAACGGGTCATCTGCTGAAGGGCAAAATGGTTCTATTAGCGAGCTACTTGCGCAGAATCAAATCCCCAACACAATCGCTCAGCAAATCAAGGCACTCGATGAACTCGGCGGTCTCAAAGCGCTCGGTGGTTCATTGACCGACAATATCTATCATGCCGGCTGGGCGTGGGCGGGGAGTACACCGTTCAAAGCGACCAAACTTGTCGCCTCGCATTTCGGCGGAACACGGAACCCGCTTGTGATTTCATGGCCTAAAAAGATCAAGCCCGACAACACGCCTCGATCGCAGTTTTATCACGTCAACGATATCGCTCCAACGCTTTACGAAGTTCTCGGCATCAAAGCTCCAAAGATAGTAAATGGTTTCGAGCAAGATCCGATCGATGGTGTAAGCATGTTGCCGTCATTCAATGACGCCAAGGCACCGGACAACAAACATATTCAGTACTTTGACAACAATGGTAGCGATGGCATCTACAAGGACGGCTGGTACGCGTGCACGTTCGGCCCGTTAACTCCTTGGTTGAACGCACAGAAAGGGCTCGCGGAGTGGGATTCATCGAAAGACGTCTGGGAACTCTACGATCTTACAAAGGACTTTTCGCAAAAGAATGACCTTTCTAAAGAGCATCCGGAAAAGCTTAAGGAAATGAAGAAGCTTTTTCTTGCACAAGCAAAGGAAAATAAAGTATTCCCAATCGGCGCTGGCATTTGGCTTCGGATTCATCCTGAAGACCGAATCAGGTCACCGTATACCAGTTGGAGCTTCGACGGCACCACCACGCGTATGCCTGAATTCACAGCACCGGCAGTAGGAAACAGCAACAATACCGTCACGATTGAACTTGAGTGTGGCGAGAACGCCAGCGGAGTCCTGTATGCACTTGGTGGAGCTGGCGGTGGACTCACATGTTACATGGATAAGGGGCAGCTCGTATTCGAGTACAACCTGATGATCATCGATCGCTCGATTGCCAAGTCGCAAGAAAAACTCGCTGCAGGTAAGCATACCATCGTAGTGCAGACAAATTTAAAGGTTCCGCGACCGGGCGCGCCTGCCGACATCGTGTTGAGTGTCGATGGAAAGGAAATCGCGAGAACAAGTCCTAAGATGACGGTGCCAGCAGCTTTCACCGCAAGTGAAAGTTTCGACGTTGGTGTTGACCTTGGGTCGCCAGTGTCGAGAGATTACTTCGAGCGACGCCCATATCAATTCGAAGGCAAAATCACGAAGGTAGATGTAAAACTAAACGCAGAAAATGAATGAAGTTAGCTTAGGTTCCCCTCTTCAGAAGTGTTTGCCTTGGATACTCATCGAATAGCTCTCTGTAGGCAGCTGCAAAGCGTCCTGCATGATGAAACCCCCAACGAGCTGCAACTTGCTGAATGGAATCTTGAGGATCTTCCAATTGCAAGTCTCTTCGAACGGCATGCAGCTTGGCATTGATTATCCATCGCTGCGGATTTATTCCGTACACATCGTGGAAGTAGTATTCAAGGGACCGCTCGTTGGTTCCGATTGCTTGGGCAAGTTCAAGAATCGAGAACGAATCACACAAATGTTCGCTTAGAAACTCTTCGCATCGGCGTATCAACTTCAGTTTGCGTCCAGCTGCATTGAGAATTCGAAGGTCAGTTTCTCCAGTCGCTGAGGCAATAGCAATTGCAACTTTTTTCATCAACTGATTCTGAATGTACTCGACATGGTTGAGCAACTGCTTAGTGGAATTCAAGCGTCCTGCGTCCAGTGCCGCATCGAAAGCGGCGCGTAAGTCATCAAACACCGACGGGTGTATCTGAAGATTCACGGAACCGCATTTCGGAATGCTAATTGAGTAACCGTTGAATTCTAATGAGCATTGAATGAGATCTGCCGGACGAATTTGAAATGCATACCAGGCTGCATTAGGTGCAGATCGATAGTCTACGGATGCGCCTTCGGCATAGAGTTGAATATCATTAGTCTTTAGTTCGCTACCATTGACCCATGCAGGTTCACCGATTTGATGAGTGAATCCAAAATTGATCCAACCTTTAGGAATAGAGCCTCTTCCGAATCCATGCAAAGAGTACGAGCCTCTATCTAGTCGGCTCGCTGGCAAAATCAATCTATCCAGTTTTGCGAGAAATCTCCCACCCCGAAGCAACTTTTGTTCGAACTCAGCACCCGCGATGATTTCGCTGTTTCCAGAGCAGTCAAACGAATCAAACGCTAGTGCGTAATATGTCATTGTTCTATCGTTCCGCATCGATAAAGGAGCCAAGTGCCGAGTTCTCGAACGGGTTTTCACGGAATGTCCCTAAACGCCGGAGGGTGAGATTAGGCCGAAAACTGGATGACAGTTTCTGAGAATCGCCCGAGCTCGGCAAATCCGGAAAAAACAACCGGCTCTGGTGAACTCAACGTAAGGACGATACTCGATGGTCGATTTGTTCAATCCGAAGGATATGGCACATCTCCTCGCATCGGCCGTCAGGATTACCACGTCATCATGACTTACGATGAGCGCCAACAGAATTACCGCCGCTGGATGTTTCGTTCGGACGGCGTCGTCTCAGAATCAAAAGGCGTTTGGGATGCCGACAAGAAAACGATGACTTGGTCGACCATTGGTCTTCCCGCAAACACAACGTTCACTGTCACAACAACCATCACTGAAGACGGATTTCAAGAGACTTTACAAGGAAAACCCTTGAATCAACGCAAAAGGTGAGCTAACGCCAAGAAGCTGCAAGCGAACCTTCCAGCACGTTACACAGGATTTTATTCCTATGCGTACGATATCATTCGCCCGAGTCGGCGTGGTAGCTTTTCGCGTCGTGCGAGTCGCCAAAACATTGAGGTTTTGCATGTTCCGGTTCCGTCTCGATTAGCTACCGAGGAAGTGGCAGAATTCGAACTAGGGTTGTCTCCACCTGTTAGTTCCAAAAGCACCTGATTTTCCGCAAACGATAGGTTGTTCCATTTAGATGCGATATCATGACGGGGGTATATTCGCGGTAAGTTGCCAGAAAACACCGGTCTGTTATAGACAGATTACCAGCAGAAGATTTTGACGAAATCCGATACAGGAGCGGATCAAGTGGAGCGGTTGGTTCGAATTACGATTGCGGTGGTGTATTGCCTCCTGTATGGCTGTTCGGTCTGGTATGCAAGTACGAGACCTGATGCACCAGGAGGAGGTATGCAGTGGATATTCACCATTATTCTAGGAGCACCTTGGAATCTCCTTGCCTTCAGTATTTTGTTCCTTTCGCCTTTGGAGGGATATACACACAACGCTATTGTAAGAAGCCTGGCTCCATTTTTGGTGTGGGTCCTTCCCCCCCTAATCAACGTATATCTCATACTCAAAACACGTGGAGTTTTTTTTGCGTTTCCAAACATTGAAGGTCGCACGTCGAGAAAGTCCGGCATGCAAGAGTGACGAAGGGTACATTAAAAATTTAAATTTTTTTCTCGTGCCAATGCTTCTTTGGTTTGTTTTTTTACTCGCTACCGTGTCTCAATGCACAATATTTTGGTTCGTCGGATTCAACATGGGTGGTTCGAGCTCAGGCTTTGGGTTGTTTATCCTTGGAATTCTGACTATCGAGTACATCATTGTCTTTCTTTTGATCGTTTTTGGGGCAGCTATCGATTTTTTAACGCACTGGCGTCCAGACTATGATTGAGCACACGGACAATAGGAAAAAACCACGATTGAATACCTATAGCTCAAGAACGCTGTTCATTTTCACTGCCTTTGTTGCCTTGATGTTGGGCTCTTTGCCGTTTCTGCCAAGCGTCCCACCTATGAAAACCCCGTTCCCCCAATTTATCTTTGCTACATGCTGGATCTTCGCGACGTTCGGTGCTTTTCTTTCTCTCGCCGCCAAATCGCAACTCCCAAGCGAGCGATTTTGGTACTATCTGATGGCTGCTTCTGCGTTAGGAACCTGGGGTAGTTTCTTTCAGACCTGTTTTGCCTTTGCGAAAGAAGCCCAACTCCATCCTCAATTTCCAGGCGCAGGGCTGGTCTGGATGATTCCTGCAGTCGGCATTTATGCGGCAGTACTTGCCGCTTCGATGGCATGGTTGTTTCCCACGAATCACGTCTCAAGGCCAAGCGAGACAATGCCTTCTTCCTCTTCAATACAAGGAGCAAACTCCCCGTTTGTAACGATCGATTCCCTCAATCAACTAAGTGTGATTGATAGACTGCTCTTAGGGATCGCGATCTTCTATCTTTGCATATGCTTGTGGATGATGATCTACGAACCCTGTGTCGAGAAACTTGAGAATCTCCCATCGCCCGTTTCCTTCTTGCTAGGCCTCCCTTGGAGCCCGCTCGTCTACCTAAGCTTTTTGTTTTGCCCGACAAATTTTCGAGTACCACTCCTTTTATTTGTTTACACCGCCCC
>Ga0315906_10005612_pt1 | contig 15749 bp, 16 predicted proteins | sample LakEriMetagenome_4_FD_203526 | JGI IMG/M metagenome (GOLD analysis project Ga0315906, IMG submission 203526) | Freshwater fungal communities from buoy surface, Lake Erie, Ohio, United States - Buoy 2 MA122 | ecosystem: Environmental > Aquatic > Freshwater > Lake > Lake biofilm | place: USA...
CCACTCAACGCATCAAGCGAGAAAGGAAATCCACAAAAATATCCACAGAAGAAGCGTAAATTCGTACCAATTCAGGTGGGTCAAAATTCAATGCAATTGGTGGGTCAGATTTCGATGCAATTCAACATCATTGGACGAAGGGCCGTGCATTCTAGGCCGGACCGCGCTAGTAGAGACTGTCTGCGTGTGCGATCGATCATGGAGTGGCGCACCTGTGTGATGCTGAGCAATGCCCGTCCCCACCACGGTATGGATGACCAACTTTCGCCCGCACCAAAAGCGCTGACGTAAACAATCCGCCGAATCTACAGCGATTTCATGGCCTGCACGATCGCCTCAACGAATCGGGAGGCGAGGTTTAATGGTGCCACTGGCATGGCGAAGGGTGATCGACTTTGCCGCGGATATGCCCGGGCTGACCGCCGCCGCGTCTGCACCGACCAGTGCCAGAGCTACGTCCTTCGGCTGCGTGGGGTCGCCGATCGAATGTACGTATGCCGGGTCAAGTTGCGATGCTGCGGCTTGGGATCTAACAAATGCATGCGCCATCCAGCCCGCCTCATTCGCAAGCCTGCAGACATGTTCGCCGGTTGCACCCGACGCACCGAAGACAACCAGCTTCATAGCAACTCCTTAAACATCAGGAAGGACCACATCGAAAGTGCCGGCGGGATGGGCCCCTTCAACCGCCGCTAAACGGACCAGCATCCGGACGCGCAACTGCGGGTCGGCTATCCTGCTGACGAAGCTGTCGCGCTCATTGCCTGGGTCGCCAGCAAACCAGACTTCGGTTGCTAATGGAGACAGGCCTGCGCCAGAAACCCGAAGGAGAATATGGGCCGCGCGCTTGATCAAGCCGGCGTAGCGCGCGTAGCCCTTGGGCCGAATGGTGGTGAATCCGTAGCGACCTACAGCGTCGGTGCTGACTGCGCCGTATCCTGCAAAGCTCGGATCTTTATCGGTCGCAGTCTCGACGACGTAATGGCCGCAGGCGTCAACCTGCCAAATTTCCACTCGAACCCCGGAAAGAGCTTGTCCTGCTGTGTTCAGCACACGGCCGCTCAAACTGATTTTTTCGCCCTCGCAGTGTTTTTCGCTAGGCCCGATCGTCAAATCGCTTCCCTCCGGCAACGGATTCAGCGCTTTGGCCCCGAACAATTGCAATCCCATTGGCTGCGGCGGGTAGAAGGGGCCGACAGTGACCGCTGGTGAGGGCTTAAGCCTGGCCGAAGCGCCTGCAACCAGTGGTGCCAACATGAGTATCCGCGCGAGCCAGCGGATGAATTTGCGGCGATTGAGGCGGTTTCAAATAATTAGTGCAACACAATATTGTGAAGTCTACAAAGGAGTTTGCTACTTTGTTCTGCCAGATTGGCAGCTCGGACACCAGTAGATACCGCGCCCACCGAGGTTCTGACGCTGCACCTTCGTCTTGCAAATATGGCAAGGCTCGCCGTCGCGGTCGAACACCCAATGCCGATAGCGACCGAATGCCCAGCCGCAGCGTCGCAGGTGATCGGCGAGTGTCAGATCGTTGGTGATACCTGCGGTTTGATAAGACTGACGGGAGAGCGCTAAGGCGGCTTGCGCGAGTTCGCGACGCTGGTCTCGGTTGAGCTCTGCCATGCTGGCATTGGGTGTGATGCGCGCAATGAACAAAATCTCGCTTCGCAGGTAGTTGCCGACGCCGGCGAGAAACGCCTGATCGAGCAGAAGACCCGCCAAGGATTTTCGGCCGAACCGCGGCTGCTCGATGTGCGCAAGCACCCGTGCCTCTGTAGTTGCGTCGTCAAGTAACTCCACGCCCAACTTTTGGATGTAGTTGTGTGCGCCGATGCGCGCAGTCGGTAGAACTTCAATCGACGACGCACTGTAGAGAATCGCGATTTCAGCGCCGGTATGAATGGCGAGGCGAATCTGTTTGGTCGGGTGCGGACGCGCGCCGTTGGCAATCACGTCCCACTCACCGTACAGCTGGTTATGGCTATAGATGGTTTTGCCGCCCTCAAATTGCGTGAGCATTGCTTTGCCGCGCGGCGTAATGTCGAGAATTGTTTTGCCGGTCAGCGCACGCCCGTGCTGGTAGAGGGATAAGGCAGCGAACTCGACCAGTAGGGCGCGTTTGCCAACGAGCGCTGCGGCGAGAGAGTCAGCCGCCCTTTTGATCTCTGGACCTTCTGGCATCGCTTAATCAACTAGCTGTGCTTCTGAAACCAATCAATGAAGCCGGTCGCAGGAAGCGCGGGGCTGTATGCGTAGCCCTGCGCGAGGTCGCAGCCTAGTTTCTTTAATTCGCTGATGGTGGCGTCATCTTCAACGCCTTCCGCGACCACTTTCATCCCAAAATCGTGGCACAACGCGATCACAAATTTAACAATCTTCTGTTCGGCAGCCGATGATGTCAGCTTCTGGATAAATGGTTTGTCAATCTTTAGTTCATCGAGTGGAAGGTTCTTCAAGTAAGACAGGGATGAATAACCCGTGCCAAAGTCATCTATGGCAACTTTCGCCCCCTGCTCTTTGAGCCTGACGAGAATTTCCGCAGAGCGCACCGAATCGCCGACAGTGGCACCTTCGGTAATCTCGAAGGTGATGGTGGAAGGATCGGTATTCCATGTGCCAATTGCCTGCTCTACGGTAGCCGGCAGATCGCCGTCGGCCATGCTCAATGTCGAAAGGTTGAGGCTGAGCTTTATCAAAATCCCGCGTTTTAGCCAATCGGCTTGCTGCCTCAGGGCGCAGTTGATCACCCAAGTATTGAGGCTGCTGACAATACCACTCGCTTCGGCGATCCTGACAATCGTGAAGGGCGGCACCATTCCGAAGTCGGGGGCGTGCCAACGTAACAGCGCCTCCGCCGAGACGGGCTTACCCGTTGTAATGTTTATTTGCGGCTGAAAATGTAGCTCCAATTGGTTGGTGCGCACCGCCTCGCGCAGCGCGGCTTCCAGTCCCAAATAGATGTCGGAATCGCGCCTGTCTTCGGCTTGGAACACGTGTTGCGCGAGATCGCGGTGACTGGCGATGCCGACGGCAATGTCGCTGTGGACGATGAGCTCCTCGGCCAGCTCCGCGTGCTCTGGATAGGTTGCGATACCGACCACCGGGCGCACCTTCACCATTTCGCCGTCAACGGTGAAGCCCTCTTCCAGTGTTTGTTGCACTTTGCCTGCCGCGAGCAAAGCTTGCGCGGTGCTCTTCAGGTTAGGTAGCAGTATGACGATTTTGTCTTCGGAGACAGCGAGTGCGCGGTCAACCGCGCGTAATACGCTGGGCAGCCGGCGCAGCGCATGTTTCATGACTTCGAGCGTTGGTATGCCGACCACGGCCTCAAGTTTGTCGGGTCGCACAAGTTGCACCATCAGCAACGCAACGGAGCGGTTTGACAATCGCGCAAATTGAATTGCGTTACCAATTGCCGTGATCAGTCCGCGCCGGGTTACCGAAAAGTGCTCAGAGGGCGTACTAGTTGTTGCGGGGGCTGCCGCCCGCATTGCGGTCTCATGCGATGCGGGATGGGGCGGTCCGGGCGGTGTGGCATGATCGGTCATGAACGGCGGCAAGAAGAAATGGGGTGCCTCAGAGAACTGCTTGGTTGTCCCTGGTGGTACCGTTTACTAGGTGAGGTAGAACTCGCTTGGATCAATCCCAAAGGCATTGCTTGGCAGCCCGCGCCTGATAGAAACGGGATTTTCCGAAACATCATAGAGCAGGTCCTTGACACTTGGGTGTTTGCGCATTGTCGTGTCTGGATCAGTGACAATCAGCACTTTCGGCCGCAACCGTTTTTGCCTGTTGTGGGAAACAATCACCGCAACCTCTCCAGTTGAGAGCAATACAAGGCTGCCCACCGGGAAGACGCCGATCGATTGGATGAAGTGGTCGACCATATCGGCTTGGAAAAGGGTTCCGCTCCAATTAGACAGCATTTGCAAAGCATCATGGGGGGACGCCGGCTGGGCGTAGGGGCGTTTCTTGGTGATGGCAGCGTAAGTGTCCGCAATCGCCGACATCTTGCCGTAAATGCTTATGTTCTTTCCTGTGAGGCCATACGGGTATCCCGAGCCGTCCATGCGTTCATGGTGTTGGGCGACGCCCTCTGTGACATCTGCACTAACACCGGGAGTTTGGCCGAGTATCTCCATACTATACAAAACGTGACGCTTCATTTCTTTGAACTCATCGGGCGTCAGAGTTGTGTTCTTTTCCAACATCTCCTTCGGGATGCGAATCTTGCCTAAGTCGAGTAGCAGCCCCATTACGCCGAGACACCCCAGTTGCTCCTTCGGAAAACCGAGGTGTCGGCCAAATGCGACCAAATTGACCGCCACACTCAGGCCGTGGTCATAGGTCACAGTGCTCTGTTCTCGCATACGCGCAACCCACATCATTGCGTCCGGATTGCGCACCATGCTGTCGATCATATCCTCGATGACGTTTTCAACGACGTCTATTTGCATTTGATTGCCAGAACGAATGTCTTTGACAACGCGCTGCAATAAATCTTGTGTTTTGGCAAATGCAGCCGTTGCCGCCCCAAGTTCCGACTCGACCGCTTGTTTATCTTCATAGATGGTGAGTTGCACCGTTTCGGGGATGAACGAGGGGCGCGCCATCGGCGGCGGCGCGCTGGCTTTGGCACCATACTGATCGTAGTCGAACTCATCCTTTGGCGCTGATGAAAACAGGCTTTTCACATCCTGCTTGAGTTGACCAATCAAGCTGCGGAAACGACCAGTCCCCCCCGGCTCATCAGCCCGATCCTGACTCACAAGCGAACCCCTTGGGGGCATAAGGCCCTGAGCGGGTGAGTTCTCAGGAGCGTAGCGTTTTGCGTCGCGCTGGCTAATCGGCAGTGCGAATTCAACGGGCTTTGCGCGCTGTGGTCCTGCCGCAGCGGGTTTCCCCGAGCTCGAGGCTTGGAAGGGGCCGGTCGTATTTGGGTTCCCGGTATTGCTGGCAAAGCGCGCTGAAGCCTGAGATTGGTTTGCAGCCCGTATTTCGTCAATGGTGAGTGGTTTAGGCGCTGCGGTTCGGTTCACCACCACAATCGGGTCGGTTCCAAGATCGCGCTTTGTTGGCACCTCTTTCTTCTGCGGTTTCTGCTCAAACTCGGGGCCGCTGGATCGCACCGGATCGATCAATACCCACTGACAATGCGCCTGTAGTTGCGCAATTTCTTCCGCGTTTTCAAGGATGAAGCCTTGCAGCAAGAAGGGGGTATCCATCCATGGGCGATCAAGGTCGGCGACAAACATACCTACCTTTAGGTCCTTAACAGCCGTCTTTTGCAACATAGAAGCAGCAGTTCCCAAAAAGTAATGGACGTGGCGGGTGTACTGTCCGGAACCGGACATTTAACAATATTTCACATTATAGACAACGTGACGGAGATGGGCTGCTAAAAATGGGTGCACTTCTGTTCAAATTGGTGGATACCCGATAAACATTTGTCTGAACTGCTCAAATTCACTGCCTGCCGCTGCCCAAGACGGTTCGCATTGTCCTGTGGGCGCGTCCTGATCGCTGCATTTTGGAGAACCGATTGAGATTTACCCTGCTTGCCAACAGCACAAACCGTTTTGGCGTGGCCAGACGCGGCCGCCTTGAGTTATCACACGGCGTCATCGAAACGCCCGTTTTCATGCCCGTGGGGACCTATGGAACGGTGAAGGCGATGAGCCCGCAGGAGCTCGACGAAATCGGTGCCCAGATCGTCCTTGGCAACACCTTCCATCTATGGCTGCGGCCGGGCTTGGATGTGATCGCCAAACACGGGGGGTTGCACCGCTTCATGGCGTGGGAAAAGCCGATTTTGACGGATTCCGGCGGCTTCCAAGTATGGAGTCTGGGAGACCTCCGGAAAATCACGGAAGAGGGGGTTGCGTTTCAATCGCCGGTGAACGGCGACAAGTGTTTCTTATCACCGGAGGAGTCGATGCGCATCCAGCGTACGCTGAACTCCGATATTGTCATGATATTTGACGAATGCACGACCTATCCCGCACCCCTCACCGATGCCGCGCAATCGATGCGGCTGTCACTACGCTGGGCCAAACGGTCTCGTGATGAGTTTGACCGGCTGGCGAACCCAAATGCGCTGTTCGGCATCGTGCAGGGCGGTATGTATGAAGATTTGCGTGATGAGTCGCTCGCGGCCCTAACAGATATGAATTTCCACGGGTATGCCGTCGGCGGGCTTTCCGTGGGTGAGCCGAAAGAAGATATGTTGCGCATTCTCGACCATACCGCCCCGAGATTGCCGGCGGACAAGCCACGTTATGTCATGGGCATTGGTACGCCAGAAGACCTGGTCGAAGCGGTATCGCGCGGGATGGATATGTTTGACTGTGTTATGCCAACTCGCAATGCCCGCAACGGCTGGTTGTTTACCCGCTACGGCGACGTGAAAATCCGAAACGCCCGCTTTCGGGACGACACCCGACCGCTCGATGAGACTTGTCAGTGTTACGCCTGCAAGACGGCAACGAGAGCATATCTGCACCATTTGCAGCGAACCAACGAGATTCTCGGCGCGCGCTTCAACACGATTCACAACCTTTTCTATTACCAGCAGTTGATGAGCGAAATCCGCGTGGCGATAGAAGCCGACGCCTTCGAGGCGTTCCGGGAGCAGTTCTACGCGGATCGGGCGCGCGGAATGGATTGACAGAGGTTGCGGGGACTCCGGTCCCAGCGGCAACGACATTACGGGGGCGTTCTAGTGGAATCCGCTATAATCGCAGGCTAATTTTTTCGGGCCCAGCCCATGCTGTTTTTCGCGCTTCAGAATGACAATAGCCACCCAGCTTCGCGCCTCATTCTCAGGCGCTATTCGCCGAATATCCACCTTTAGAAACCGGAGAGTTCCATGATAAGCCTCGCGCACGCGCAAACCGCCCAAGCCTCAGGTGGCGATACGTTGATTGGCTTGTTGCCAATTTTCTTGATGTTCATCTTGCTGTACTTCCTCATGATTCGGCCGCAGATGAAGAAGGCAAAGGAACACAAGACCATGGTCGATGGATTGCAAAAAGGCGATGAAGTCATTGCGGTGGGCATCATCGGTCGCATCACCAAGGTGGGGGACGGGTATGTCGGTCTGGAGGTGGGCGAAGGCAAGGTTTTGCATGTACAAAAGCAGGCCGTCACGACTTTGCTGCCCAAAGGTACTTACAACGACGTAACCAAGTCGTGATGTATTTCCCGCCGCGTTGCGTCGAAGCTTGCTGCGTGGCGTGCATGATTTTGACTGCCCGAGGTTTTAATGAATAAGTATCCTGCCTGGAAGTACGTTCTGATTATTGGCGCGCTGATCGTCGCGTTTCTTTACACCGTGCCGAATTTGTTTGGTGAATCCCCCGCTGTGCAGGTCTCCGGCCTGCGCACCAACAAGGTCGATGCTGGCTTGCAGACGCGGGTGGCAGACGTCCTGAAAACGGCAAACCTCTCCAACGAGGGGGTTGAATTACAAGGCGAAACGTTGCGTGTCAAATTCAAGAACGCGGACACGCAGTTTAAGGGGCGCGACGCAATTCAGGCAGCGCTCGGTGAGGGATATGTTGCAGCATTGTTCAACCTGTCAAATTCTCCGGCGTGGTTGACAAAGATAAATGCGCTGCCAATGTATCTCGGACTGGATCTACGCGGCGGAGTGCATTTCCTGATGCAGGTTGATATGAAGGCAGCGATTGATAAGGCGGTCGATCGTTACCTCGGTGAATCGCGCGCACTGCTTCGGGATAAGAAGATCTTTTATTCAGGCATTTCGCGCGATGGAAATAACGTTGTTCTGCGTTTCAAGGAGCGGGCAGAAGCCGACAAAGCGCGGAAAGAACTAAACGCCCAGTTTGCTGATTTGGCGATTCGCGATACCAATCAAGGTGAAGAAGTCGTCATCACCCTGACCATGAAGCCCGAAACCGTATTCAAACTTCAGGAAGCAGCATTGCAGCAAAATATCACCGCGTTGCGCAAGCGCGTCAATGAGCTTGGCGTGTCAGAGCCGATCGTGCAGCAGCAAGGCCTAGATCGAATCCTTATCCAACTGGCTGGCGTGACAGATCCAACCCGTGCGAAGGATGTTATCGGTCGAACAGCGACCCTGGAGTTCCGTATGGTCGCGGAAGAACACGCCGCCGGTGGGCGCTCCTTTGAGCAGTTCCGCAATGAGCCTGCGCCGTTTAACACCGAGAAAATGATCGGCTCCAGCGGTGAGGTGGTGATTGTTCGCAAACAGGTCATTGTGACCGGCGACAAAGTGACCGACGCACAGCCGGGCTTTGATACGCAGCAGGGTAATCGGCCGAACGTAACTGTGCGGTTGGATGGTGCTGGTGGTCGCGCGATGACTTTGGCGACGCGTGAGAATGTCGGCAAAAACATGGCGGTAATTCTGATTGAAAAGGGCAAGCCCGAAGTGTTGAGCTGGCCCACCATTCAAAGCGAGCTCGGTGCGACCTTCCAAATTACCGGCATCTCTAGCTCGTTAGAAGCAAAAAACCTCGCGCTGCTGATGCGTGCAGGCGCGCTCGCCGCGCCGATGGAAATTATCGAAGAGCGAACCATCGGCCCGAGCCTAGGTGCAGAGAATATCGAAAAGGGCAAGAACTCGCTATTGTTTGGTTTTGCACTAATCACGATATTCATGGTCATTTACTACTCGCTGTTCGGCGTGGTTTCGGTTGTTTCGCTCGCCGCCAACTTGCTGTTCCTAATTGCGCTGCTCTCTATGTTGCAAGCGACCCTAACGCTGCCTGGTATTGCCGCGATCGCGCTGACGCTGGGGATGGCCATTGATGCGAACGTGCTGATCAACGAGCGCATACGTGAAGAACTGCGCAACGGCATGTCGCCGCAAATGGCGATCCAAGCAGGCTATGAGCGCGCACTTGACACCATCATTGACTCAAACATTACCACGCTCATCGCCGGTCTTGCTCTCTTGATCTGGGGTTCGGGCCCGGTGCGGGGTTTTGCGGTGGTGCATTGCCTGGGTATCTTGACTTCGATCTTCTCGGCCGTGATGGTCTCGCGGGGAATCGTCAACGTGATCTACGGTGGCAAGAAGAAGATAACGATGTTGTCTATCGGCAATGTCAAGTGGGCGAAAGCAGCGAAGGCCTAGTCCACAGCTTCGCCAACTTTCCATTCGACGGAGTCGCATTCGACGTCGGAGCAATATTCCGCAGTAATCAGAAAGGGCAATCGCCATGGAATTTTTCAAGTTTAAGAAGTCGATCCCGTTCATGAAACATGCGTTGTGGTTCAACGTGATTTCATTTTTGACGTTTTTGTTGGCAATATTTTTTCTTTGGAAAAATGGCTTACACCTGTCGATTGAATTCACCGGCGGCGCAGTGATGGAAGTCAAATATGCGCAAGCCGTTGAGCCGGATAAAATTCGGACGACGCTTGACAGCGCAGGTATTACGGGCGCGGAAGTCATCAAGTTTGGCTCGGCACAAGATATTCTGGTGCGCCTGCCGCTACCGACTGCGGCAAATCAGACTCAGAACAACGCGATGGAGGCGCTGAAGGGGCGGGTGATGACGGCGCTCAATGCCGCCGACAAATCCGCAGAGTTGAAGCGGATGGAATTCGTCGGTTCGGCGGTCGGCAAGGAGTTGGCCTACGACGGCTCACTAGCGTTGCTGGCGGTTTGTATTGGTATCATGATTTATCTCGCCATCCGGTTTGAATGGCGCTTCGCCGTTGCCACCATCATCGCGAACTTGCACGACGTCATCATTATTCTCGGCTTCTTTGCCTTCTTTCAGTGGGAGTTTTCGCTACCCGTACTTGCAGCGGTGCTGGCGATACTTGGTTATTCGGTAAACGAGTCCGTGGTTGTATTTGATCGCGCAAGGGAAAACTTCCGCAAGATGCGCAAAGCGACGACACCCGAGATTTTCGACGCTGCTATCACCGGGACGATTTCAAGAACCATCATTACCCACGGTACAACGCAAATGATGGTGATTGCAATGCTGATTCTCGGCGGGCCTACGCTGCATTATTTCGCCTTGGCGCTAACCATCGGAATTTGTTTCGGCATTTATTCTTCCGTGTTGGTCGCGTGTCCGATTGCGAACTACCTTGGCGTGTCGCGTGAAGACTTTGTCAAGCCCGTAAAAAAAGACGGCGAGCCAGAAGTTATCTCTGCACAGCCTTAAGCCCCCGCTCGTAAGCGGAAGTTGCGAATGGATTGGCTGTACCACCTTGCTGGCATGGTTCTTCAGCTCGACAAACACCTAGCCCTTCTCGTTGCGCAGTACGGGTTATGGATCTACGCCGTTCTGTTCGCCGTCATTTTTTCGGAAACCGGGCTGGTGGTGGCACCATTCCTGCCGGGTGATTCGTTGTTGTTCATTGCGGGGTCAGTTGCGGCGTTGGGCGGCATGAATATTCATTTGCTAGTGGTGCTGCTGTTCATTGCCGCTACCTTGGGCAACCTGACCAATTACGAAATTGGCCGTTGGTTCGGCACGCGCGTTATTCGACGCCCGAAGGCGGCGTGGCTGCGGCCCTCGCAAATTGACAAAACGCACCTGTTCTTCGAGACGTGGGGCTCGGTGGCTGTTATCGTTGCGCGGTTTGTACCGTTTCTCCGTACCTATGTTCCGTTTGTTGCGGGTATTGGCGCGATGCACCGCCCGAAGTACATCGCCTACACGTTGGTCGGTGCCGCCCTATGGGTCGGATCACTCTGCTACACGGGATACTTGTTTGGCAACTTGCCTTGGGTGAAGGCCAACTTGGGGTTGCTGGTGATCGGGATCATCGCGCTGAGTTTGCTGCCGATTGCGGTTGGTATGCTGCGTACGCGGTTTGGCAGGCGCAAACCGAGTTAGCCCTTGGCGAGGTGTGACGGTGTGTTGCGCACATAACTGACCGCGGCAACAAAGAACACTACACACAATGCGACCTGAATCGTCGCGAGCGCTTGGGAAACGGCGCTGATATCTGCCCATGCACGCACCACGCCTTCGGTGAAATATAGCCAGATAAAAAGTGTTGACCACTGGTAGGTGTAGCGCCGTCTGGGCGACGGGCTAAGAATGCCGGGTAACGGAATCAGCAGCGGTAGTGCCTTGAGCACCATCCATGAGCCGCCAGGCCGAATTGGGGCAAGTAACCACTCCCACAACAAACAATTCGCGATAAGCATACAAAGTGCCGCGACTGCGGTCACATGCGCTCGGTGTGCAGTTGCCTGGTTCATCATGCAGCAAGCTTTGCGGCAATCGTCGCCAAGCGTCTTCCAGCCGCGACTGCCAGTTGTTTTTCAGCGTTCGATACGGGTAGTGCGCCGTCGCTACCACCGACGTGGCTGGCACCGTAAGGAGTGCCACCTTGTTGTGTCGTGGAGAGGTCTGCTTCGGTGAAGGGTAGTCCGACGATCACCATACCGTGATGAAGAAGTGGGATCATCATGCTCAGGAGAGTCGCCTCATTACCGCCGTGCATGGTAGAAGTCGATGTGAATACTGAAGCCGGCTTTCCCGCCAGCGCGCCGCTCATCCATTCTCCGCCGGTGCCATCGAGAAAATATTTTATCGGTGCCGCCATATTGCCAAAACGCGTTGGTGAGCCTAATGCCAGCCCAGCACATTCGCGCAGATCTGCATTACTGACATATGGCGGACCATTGTCAGGTACTGCGGGTCCGGTTGCCTCGGCGATGGTCGAGACCCTAGGTACAGTCCGCAATCGCGCAGTCATGCCCGAGACACTTTCAACGCCGCGCGCAATGTGGGTAGCAAGTTCGCGAACACTGCCGGTATGTGAGTAGTACAAGACTAGAATGTCTGCCATGTTGGGGTCGATCGATAATTTGAAAAAGTACTGCGGCTGGTATTGTCGCTTGGTATTGCCATTATAAGAATTCGTCGGGGTACAAACGTCGCTATGTTTAGGCCACTACTGTTTTTTCTACGACACAATCTCTCGAGATCATTCAGTTACCTACTTTTTGTCTCGAGACGGGCGGTTGAGGACAAGTGCCTGACGGTTGCGGGAAGTTTGACGTTCACCACCCTCTTGGCGATCGTGCCCCTGTTTACGGTGACTATTACGCTGACCGCAAAGTTGGCGTTTACGCGCGACCTTATTCTGCAACTGAAGACGTTTGTCCTGAAGAACTTCGTACCCGAAATGGCGAGTCGGATGGTTGGTACTTATATGGACCAATTTTCGAACAACGCCTCCCGTCTTACCGCGATTGGATTGTGTATCGTTATTGCGAGTGCAGTTGCGCTGTTGTTTACGATCGAAAATAGTTTTAATGGCATTTGGCGTACTCGTCGAAAACGATCTTGGGGTCAGCGGCTGCGGTGGGCGGTGGTGTTGCTCATGGTCGGCCCGTTACTGATTGCGACCAGCCTTTCCATCTCGATGTTCTTTGTCAAGTTGTCGCGTACCTTTGAGTCGGCGCTGCCTTGGCTGGACGATGGGCTGTTGCGTTCAATTCCGGTGATCACAACTTGCCTGGTTTTGTATCTCTCGTACCGGTGGATTCCCAACCGCCATGTGCCTGCTCGGCACGCTTTGTTGGGTGCCACCATCGCCGCAATTCTCTTTGAATTGATGAAGGCGCTGTTTGTCTTGTACATCACGAAGGTGCCAACATACAGCTTGGTTTATGGGGCCTTTGCGAGTATTCCCATCTTTCTCGTTTGGATGTTTCTTTGCTGGCTGGTGGTGTTGGTCGGTGCCGAAATTTCCGCCACGCTGTCTTACTTCCGGCATACAGACGCGCAACTTGCCCCGCTCGATCAAGAGACATCAATGGCAAGATTGTTCGCCGCGATAAGTGTTTCCGATGTGCCGTTAACCCTAGAACAGCTCAGAGCTGCCGCGCCAATGCCGCTTGACGTCGCGGAGGATGCCCTGCACCTGCTGCTCGAACGCATGATGGTCGAGGAGGTTGTTGCTCGACCGGTGCGCTATGCGCTACCACAGATGCCCAAAGCATAAGGCATAAGGCGGCGTGCCCAGCACACAGATTGTCAGAATGGCTGAAACGGAAACAGATCGAACCTTGCAGTCTGCTCGATGCACCCGTCCGCCGCAGGCTTGGCGCGATGGGTCATAGGCAAGACGTTGGCTAGGTGTGGTCGGACTCAATGGCCTGGGTGCGTGATAGAGATTCGACACACGCCCGGGCGCTCTTGGAGTTGACCTGCAAGGTTTTTGGCGGTGGCTGTGTCGTCCGGGGTACTGGTGAAGGATGCAGCCTAGGTATCGGCTGCGTCGGTAGATATCGGCGACTTCTCACTCAATTGGTGGGCGAATGTAGCGGTAAGTCTAGTAGAGGCTATCATCAGCATTTTTCGTGGAGGAATTCAGATGCATGCATCACGAAAGTCGATACTTTTTGCCGGATTGTTATCGATGGTGGTTGTGCTGGTGCCCGCGCGGTGCTTAGCTTTTGACCTTAAGGACACCGATGGTGGTGTGCAGCGGCTAAAAGACCTCAAAGGCACTTGGGTGGTGGTGAATTTTTGGGCGACTTGGTGCGCGCCGTGTGTAAAGGAAATCCCGGAGATCGCCGAATTCGCAAAGGAGCAAGGCAAGAAGACCCGTGTGATCGGTATCGCTCTCGATTGGGACGAAAGTGGCAAGAGGGACGCCGACGAAGCCAAGCTCAAACGCGCGGCAATAAAAATCGGACACGCCTATCCGCTGGTGCTGGGAGACGATAAGACTGAAAAGGTGTTCGGCAAGATCAAGGGGATGCCGACCACGATTGTCTATGGGCCAGACGGCAAAGTCGCCTACAACAAGACGGGCGTAGTCACCAAAGAACTGCTGACTCGCGTGGTAAATGGCGAGAAGGTGAAATAGGCAATGATGCTGCGTCGTGCTCAGTCGCCGGAATTGGGCCGCGGCGTTAGCCAAGTATCTAGGTTTTTCTAGCCACGCCCGCTGGCGCTTTTCTCAAATCTGATTCACTGGCCGGGCGGCGTTGCGGTCTTTGTTGGGTGACGCAACGTTTCGCTGTGCACCGCAAAGTTTCCGGAAACACGATCCGCAAAATAGTGCCGCAGGGTCGCTGCGATGGTGCGGAATGCCAACTCGTCCCAAGGGATCTCTTGCTCCGTAAAGAGCGCGACTTCGAGGCTCTCGGTGCCCGCCATAAAGTTGAGGTCGGCCAGTGTGGCACGGTAGAGCACATACACTTGGGATATATCGGGCAGTGAGTGCACTGTGTAGAGGCCGTCGATGCGGATTCGTGCACCCGCTTCTTCCAGTGTTTCACGCGTCGCGCCCTCCTCAAGGGTTTCTCTTTCTTCCATAAACCCGGCCGGCAGCGTCCACTTGCCATAGCGCGGTTCAATTGCGCGTTTGCACAGCAACACGCGCTCACCCCAAGTCGGCAGGGCACCCACAACAATCTTCGGATTGAAGTAGTGAATGTGGCCACAGGCGTCACACACATCACGAACATGGTCATCACCATCTGGTATGCGCTGGGTGATGCGATCGCTGCCACATTGGCTGCAAAAGCGTGGCGCGATGTGTGACATCAAGACCTATCCAAGGAGAACGCAACCGCCAAAAAACGGTCGAACAACGTGTCAACACAGAGTGATTGCAGAACGTTTCTCATAGAGGGGCATGGTAGCATACGGCACTTTTTACAGTCACATTGAAGCGGGAATTTACGATTGAAAGCACGTACGTTTTGGGCAGCAGTATCGTTTGTCGGAGCGCTGCTCGTCGCGCCGGCGTTTGCACAAGTGGCAATTGTTTTGAACTCCGGTGATGGCACTGTTAGCATCATCGACAAAGCGGAAAAGAAGGAAGTCAAACGCATCCCGGTCGGCAAAGAGCCGCACCACTTGATGGCCGCCCCGGATGACCAGTTTCTAATCGTTGCCAATGCGGTCTCGAATGACCTTGTCCTACTCGATCCGAAAACCGGCGAAATTCGTCGTCGGGTCGACAAAATTTCCGACCCGTACCAGATTGGCTTTTCGCCCGACAAGAAGTGGTTCGTGTCGGTGTCACTCCGGTTGAACCGCACAGACATCTACGATGGTGACTTCAAGTTAGTCAAACGTCTCGCCACACCCAAAGCGCCATCACACGTTGCCTTTACTTCTGACAGCAAACTCGCATTTATCACCTTGCAGGATTCCAACCAACTCGCGGCCATCGATCTCGCCACCCAGGCGGTTAAGTGGACGATGCCGGTGGGGCCGATGCCGGCAGGCGTGTGGGTGACCCCGGATGACAAGTTCGCTCTCGTCGGCATGACCGGCGCAGATTACGTGGAAGTTATCGATTGGCGGACACAGAAGACAGTCAAAAAAATCAAGACCGGCAGGGGCGCACACAACTTCATCGCGATGGGAGATGGGCGGCGTATTCTCGTGAGTAACCGTGTAGAGAACACTGTGAACATCATTGATCAGCAGACGCTCGAAGTGGTCGATACCATCAAGGTACCCGGTGGCCCGGACTGTATGGAACTCACCGCCGACGGCAAAGAACTCTGGGTGACCTCGCGTTGGGCGAAGAAGGTGACAATCATTGACATGGCGACCAAACAAATCGCGAAGCAAATTCCAGTCGGCAATTCGCCGCATGGCATTTACTTCATGGGCCATGCTGCGCGGAAGTAATCGTGTTTACTAGCAGGCTCCTTGCGGCGATTGCTTCGCCCTCCCGCTCAAAGCCGCTCTGCGTCGTCCGGGTCGGGCTTGCCCACATGGCATTTACTTCATGGGCCATGCTGCGCG
>Ga0315906_10005614_pt1 | contig 15746 bp, 16 predicted proteins | sample LakEriMetagenome_4_FD_203526 | JGI IMG/M metagenome (GOLD analysis project Ga0315906, IMG submission 203526) | Freshwater fungal communities from buoy surface, Lake Erie, Ohio, United States - Buoy 2 MA122 | ecosystem: Environmental > Aquatic > Freshwater > Lake > Lake biofilm | place: USA...
AAGCAGCCGTTCCTAAAACCATGAAACCAATCTCCACCCAATTAGCCGACTTCGCCCATCCTTTCCATGATGTATCCGTTGTGCCACCCGTTTCCAAAGTTGGAGCGGTTTGCATCGTGGGTTGCATTGGTGGTTGAGGAGGTTGAGGTACCGAAGCACTCATATCGGCCATAGGGGTCATTGGTTGCATTATTTTCCGTTTAAACGTTTCAATGAAATAGCGATACCTAAAGCAAAGGCAATAGTTCCAATGATGAGATATCCCATGTAAACATGCTCCTTCCAATTCTTTTTACCAAATTGGGTGTTCTCTAGGTCTTTATCCTCGAGCAAATACACTTGCTTCTTCTCGCCATTTTCGGTATGTAAAAATCCTTTTTGCATTTTTTATACTTATTCGGGGCATTGAGCAGGTCCTACAAAAACCAAATCACCATCATCACCCTCATAATAATACCCACAAACTCCAGGGGCACTTTGTAACAACTCAACTTTTTTTCCTTTTGGAATTACGACTCCACCACCACCAATGGCATTTTTCTTTGGTTCGTTAGGATTCGTTGCTTTTGAGGATTGTTTTTTTGCCCAATTTTTCCAAATCATGTACCCCGCTATAACAACGATTACACCAATTGCAATATTTTTTGTGTTCTTATTCACTTTTATTTTTTACGAGTTAATAAGTAAACACCTCCCGCAACGAGTAGCAACCACCACCAATTAAAACCTTTTTTGGGTTCCTCTTTGGCACCACCGCCACCACCCGACCCACCACCAAATCCACCACCTTTAGGCAATCCTAATCCTCCCGTTGAAGCGGTAGCGATAATAGGAGTTCCCGTTGTAGTAATGGTTGTGATAGGGGGGGCTCCGACTTGTGATGTTGTGGTTGTTGTTTGTGTATCGGAGGATTGTGTTTTACCTTCACAATTATTCGTGTAATACTTTTTCCCATTTTGAATATAGGTAGGGATGTTTTCATAATTCTCTCTACCTAGTTTGTATGGGCCTGTTGCGTACTGATTTTGTAAGGTCGCAATCTCTTGTAAAACCGCTTCACATGATAAAGAACTCCACGTTGGCTCCGTAATTACGGGAGGTGCGGGTGGAACTCCATCGGGCGGAGGAGGTACTTCTATTTGATTTAAACAAGTAGAGTTGTAAACACTCCGACCTTCGGCAAGGATATTTTCGTATTGTGTGCGTATATCTTGAGTAAAGCGAGAGGTAATCATCAATTGCTCGATGTTATTAATCTCCGCTTGGATACTCGCACAATCCATGCTTCTCCAATTAGGTACGGGAATCACTACGGATGGAGGAGTCGTTACTTGAGAATCGGCAACAACTACATTGGGGTTAGTTACACTAACGGGTTCCAATGGTGCTACATCGATGTTTTCCGCATTTTGCTTATCAATAGCAACAACGTCGGCACCAACTGCGAGAATAAACTTCTCACCTTCCTTTGGAACCATAAATGATTCCTCACCCGAAAATTTTAATTTTTTCGGATTGTACCTTGATTTGGATTTCATGTTAGCCTTTTTTTAATTGAGCAGACGCTCTTTTAATAGCATCAGTCCACTTCTCGTTAGCCTTACGAATTTTCTTTGCTAATGCACTAATTTGTGCAACGCTGATTTTCTTTGCCATTTTAAATGGTTTTAATTATTAAGCGTTCTTTTGACCTGTTTTCCAAGCCTTAGAAACTACCCATACAGTTACTCCGAGAGCAGCAAGTCCTACTACCCATCCGATTACATTCTTTGCGTTCATTTTTTTGAATTTAAAATTTGAAAATGAGGTTTACTTGCTAATCCTAAAATCATCATTTCCAATATAAAATTAAAAAAATAATCAAACTAATCAAAAATAAAGAAAAGAATTTGAACCAATATTTTAAATAGGGGTAAGCCCCGTATTTCCTCAATTTAAAGGTCTTTTCCCCATTTCGATTAACATGTATGATTTCTCCCACCAACGTAGTATATCCCGAATATTTTTGAGCCTCGGCAAAACTTACCATTTCTTGCTCATCATCAAACGTCATTACCGAAACACTATCTCTACTAAGGTTTTTCCAAAAAACCACCGCATACTTGTTAGTGCTAATCATTGTTAATTCTACTTAGCCTCCGATTTTTTTTGCTTTATAGCATCAATACCCTCCGCCCACAACCATGAGAATAATAGAACTAAAAGTACGGATAAAAGTATATTTATCAACATATTAGACTAATAAAGTGTTAAACGTATTGAATTTGCTCAACCTATCCTCTAATCCATGGGTGCCACCATTTACCCTCTTTGTTACTTGGGTAACCACGTCGGGGGTATCTCCCTTATCGCAAATATCCCATAGTTTGTTCTTATCGAAAAAGAACGCGGCACTTGTTAGGGGGTACTTCGTGGCCACTAGGTCGGGATTGGCTACCAAATCCTCGCCTACAAAGGCTCCAAACTGCTTATAGTTGTCCTTTCCCGTAAGTTGGATATAACCTCTACCTCTAAATTTAAAGCCCTCTCCCGAAGCCTCATCCCCGTTTCCCATGCGATTAGCATACACCCGACTTCCGATTTTCTCGGGTTTACGGGCATAAGCCTCGGCTGTTGCCTTATCTTTAAAGTATTTTGGGAAAATTTTTAAAAGGCCATCCGCGGAGTAGTTAAGATTCTCGGTTAAGAACTTAAAGTTACCCGACTCATGGGCACATTGAGATAAAAAGTGAGATAGGCGAAGGTGGTTGGTTATGTTGAACTTCTCCACTATCGAAAACACCTCACCCATGATGGCGGGGTTCAAGGTTCTATTTAGGTTGTCCGTTTTCATCTTTCTTTTTTTCAAATATTTTTTCGGCACTTGTAAGACCTAGGCACCCAAAAGCTAATCCGCTTACCGCGAAAACTAGGGAATCGCTAGGATTATATTCTTTTAGCATAGCCCCACAAAGGAATGAAGCACACATAACTCCGACTAATCGTTTGCTAGATGCTTCTCCATTGCTAGAAAGAAAACCCTTAATCCAATTTAAAAGTTGTTTCATTCGTTTGTTTTTTTGTGATAAATGCTATCAACTTCGGCAATATGTAGTTTTAAGGTTTCTAGTTCTTGTTTTAATTCCTCATGGTTTTTTTCAACCACTTGTTCTAGGTCGTTATTTTTATTTACCGCGGTGGTGTGCTTTTGATTACCCTCGTACATGTAGATAGCCAATCCTACTACGATAACAAAGGAAGCAGCAACAGTTACTAACTCTTTCATTCGTTTTCGTTTTTGTTTTTATCCTCCGATTTATCCCCTATGATATTTTTGATTGAAGCAGCCATTCCGCCAAAAAGAACGGAAATGAAAGCAATCAAGAGTTCCCTATTTTTATCGGGCATCTCCGAGGACATCAAAGTAAAAAATATAAGTATAGCCAATAGTAATACTAGTAGGCTACCCAAAAAGTTATAAAGTCCGTTACCCATATCAATTCTTTTTATCCGTTGTTTTAGTACCAAAATAGTAAGAGAATATCATTAATACCAACGTTTTTATTAAATCGAATAGTTGATTGTTTTGTTCCTCGGGTAATAGCTTAATCTTAAAGGCTACGACCTTATCTACTATGAAAAGAGCAACCAACGAGGTGAATACTAGTATCACGAATCTTACTAGTACATCCTTTGTTTCTTTTACAAATATCTTATTGATAAAATATACGGATGCGGTAATTAGGCTTAATCCTAAAAGGATACCCACCAACATCATATATCCACCCGCACTAAACATTTTCCTTTGCTTTTAAGTAGTTATGTCCGTTATATATAAACGTAGCGACCCCTAGTGTAAACAAAGAAAGGCGAACCCACGAAGGGTTGCCTTTCAATGTAGATGTATATATAAGAAAAGGGGCAACTACGAATACATCAAGAAGCCGAACATTTTGTACGTCAAGTAGGTTCTTACTCATCTTTATTAATGATTACGGCTCCCGCGGTGAGAACTGCTACCACTAAACCTAGGGCAATCCATCCGAATCCACCTTTCTTTTTAGGGGCGGGGTCGGTTGCGGGTTGCGGTGGTTGAGGTGGCGGTGCGGCTGGTGTAACCACTACTCCCGCGGGTGCGGGGGCAGGTGTTGGTTCACTTGAGGGTTGGGCTTTAGCGACCTTAGTGCCACGTTTGGCAGCTGCGGCTGCTTTTAACTTCTCCGCTCTAGCTTCATAACCATCCTTGTTCTTTTCCCATTGAGCGATTTTCTTTTCAACGATAGCCTCTTGTTGTTCAATCGATTCCTCGAGAACTTCTAATTGCTCCTCGAGTTCCTCGCGTTTTCTTTCGGAAAGGTCGTCACGTTGTAAGGTTTGCTCGATTTTCTCTAATGTGCTTTGAAAATCATACAAATCTTTGACTGCCTTTTTAATCATGTTCGGCATATTGGAATTATCAATCCCAAGTGCCTCTAATTGTTCTTGCCAAGCCATACTTTTCTTTTTTGGTTTAATTATAAGGGTTTAATTTTCTCTAGGGGATTTATAGTTGCGACTTCGCATGTTCGAGGGCTTCCTCAAATGTTTCTCCAACACCTTGAGCAAGGGTATATCCTTCCTCGCTTGTAAGAGTAACAATGAATTGACCATCCTCGGTACGTGCGGGTTCTTGTACGATGTAATCTGCCATGGTTTTAAATTTAAATTTAAGTTTAAAGTTTACTTTTTACCTTTTTTCATTTCTTTGGCTCTCATGCTACCCGCTATTCGACGTGCAGCCTCTAAAGCCTCTTTCTTATTGTATTTCTTTCCGTAATCCTTGCGTAATCGCTTGGGTACTTCCTTACCCGTTAAGCTAGATGAGATAGCCTTAACCTTATCATCAAAGGTCGCACCGCCTCTAACATACTTATCTTCTACTATTTGTTCCGCAGACTTTAGAAGCATTTTTTGTTTGTTATTTGAAACTTTGTCCTTTGTGCTATCAATTACTTCTAAAGCAATTTTTCTTTTCTTATCCTTAATTTGTTTTTTTGTATAATCCTTTGCTTTTGAAAAAAAGGATGATAGCTTACCACCTTTGGCATATCCCGTAATTTTCCTTAATACTTGATTAAGTGCCATACCGCCTAATTCGACGTATCTACCCGCATCATTTACCCACTCGAACAAGAAGCCTTTACCAATGCTCGAACTCGCCTTTTTATCCTTGTTCTCATCGGCAAGACCGAGATACTTAACTTTAAGGGGTTCCGCACCTATTGTCCATTCGTAGGTTTCTCCCACCTTTAAATCTCTAGCGGAATATATACTAGGGTCAAGTATTTCCTTCTTTAATTTATCAAAGGATGCTCCTAGATTAACTCCACCGCGATTGAATTTAACTACACTTTTATCTTTTTTAACCTTTGCTCCACTTACTACACCTTTTGTATCGGTGATATTTGCATAATCGTATCTACCTATCTTTTCCTTTACAACATCAATAACTTGTTGTAAATCACCTTTAATATTCTCATGGGTAGCAAGTCTAGTCATCATTTCGCCACCGCGAGTAGGTATAGTTTCAAAATAGGCCACCTTCCATGTGATTGGTGTTTCTCCACCATCGGCCATGTGATTAGGCACTAGCTTGTTATAATCATCCATCTCTAGTGTTTCCCCGCTTTGGCTTAGGTCGATAGCATTATCAGCGAACTCATGTAAATCCGCATCGCTCTTTGCATCCTCTCTTGCGTACTCTTGGGAACGAATGAAAAGGGGAACATCCATTTTAATTACATCCTCACCATCGTTGCTATTTTCATTGTTTACACCCGCTAGGTAATGAGTTATATCACTTAGGTCGGTTGCAGCTCTCTCGGCCTTGGCAACTACCCACGCATCTACTCTAGGATTATTTCTTAAAGCCTCTTGTAGTTCTTTTGCGTGATGTTCAAATTGCTCGGCTTGATTCTTGAGCATGTGTAGGTTCCCTTCGGCAACCCCACCACCATGTTCTAGGTGTGCGGAGTCGGGCATGATTGTGCCATCGGGCATCTGGTGATACCCTTCGGGAATTGCACCGCCATCGGCATAGTTGTTGAATATATGGTAATCGCCATCCTCACCTTCTATAAAGATGTAATCGTATGAAACATCCTCGGCTAGTTTCTCATAATCAATACTAAACAAGCTATGGTTAGCTAGGTCTTGTGGAGAGTATCCTAGATTTTCAAAATACCCTACCGCATCTTTTTCTAGTTCCTCGGTTATCTCATCATTGGCATTACTCAAAGCATCATCGCGGATATCATCGATAAAATCCTCAATGCTTGACCATTCTATTTTATTATCTAATAACTCTTTTTGCTCCTTAGCATGTTCTAATTCCTCCTCATCGGATTGTATATCATCATCGAAATCATCTCTTTCCTCCTCGGTAGCATTTTCATGGTCGAAAGCATCCTTTTTTTCTTTTATATCGCTTTCTAATACATCAATCTCATCGTTTAACTCCTCGAGTCGCTCTAAATCCTCTTTTAGTTCTTCGTACTCATCGGATTTGCCAGCTAAATCGGCAATATCCTCATCATCCATACCATCCAAACGAGCATCGGCTTCCTCACCCGCCAATATCCTAATATCGGTGTCGGTCATGTATAGATAGTTAGATAAGTCGGTAATTAAACCATTATCTACTAAATGCTCGGCAAAATCCTCTTGAGTACCAAATGCACCATTGTAAGGGATATCATTTGTTAAATCCATGTAGTCGGTACCAATCTCATCCGCATAGCTTCTTAGTACATCAACGGGGATTCCCGTATCATCGCTTATGCTTTGTAGATGCTCCTCGATTTCATTCTCCTCTTTGTCCTCCTCCTCGATATCCATTTCACCACCCTCCTCTAGTAAGGTAGTGCCATGGCCATAGGCTCCCGACGTTAGCCCACCATCATGATAGTTGCTTTTAAAATCATCCTCATGGATAACCTCATCATCCTCATTAATCAAACGCATATCTACCAAATACTTTCTCAAGCCCTCGGTATCATCCGCGTGTTTCATAAAGCCATCTTCAAAGATGGTTGAGGATTCTAATAGTTCCCCCGTTTCATCATCCTCATAGAACTCGGGATAGTGCATTTCAAAGATGACGTTACCCATCTCATCCTCTACATATCCATGAAATTCACCTCTTTCCTCTAGATAGGAGTATTTTAAAGCCGACATACGATTCTTAAGTTTAAGTTATTGAGTAACGACAAAACTAGAAAGTTCACCACCTAGAGCCATGAAGCCATTTCCTTCTAGGGATTTAGCCATCATGTTATCCATTTCGTTACGTGATACCACTTGAGCATCATACGTTGGGCGAGATGCGGTGATATGACGTGCGGTAGTTTGAGAGAACTTGTCTTTGTTTTGGTACCACTTGTCCTCTTTCTTATTCCAATACCAAATTGGGTAGTATCCATAAGAAAGGACAACGTAATCTCCGTTCTCCAACGTCTTAGCTTCTAGGTTGTTACCTCTAAATGGTTGGTGATTCTCGGCATAGCTACTTGCTTCGCTATTTGAGATACGTGTTCCACCACCTTTTGCCATTTCGGTATCACCGCCATACTCAAGTTTACCACTAGGATTTTGGTCACTCTTATCGGCACGATTTTCCCAATAAACGTATTTATCCTTGTACTTTTCAATATGGGCTCGAGTCGGCTTGGCATAAGGATTTTTAATCTTTAATGCTTTTAAACCATCCTCATTGTATCGATAACCTACGGGTTTAGCTTTTTTCTCTAAATCGCGAAACTCGTTGTAGTTAGTGCTTTGAGGATAGTTTTGGTCGGTTTTACCACCCTTGGCATATCTATCCTTCCTAGAAATATCACTCTTATCCTTACGATTTTCAAAGTAAACACCATTACCTAGGTATTTTTCTATATGTTCATCGGTAGGTTTTGCAAATTGACTTACTCCTAGTTTATCGGCTCTTTTCTTTGTATATCTATACCCTACTCTTTTGGCTGCAAACTCTTTATCGTTCTTTTTTGAGTGAGCGTGACCGAAATAGGTTGATTTATAAGAATCCGCTTGACCCCCTTTGGCAAATGAATGAGAATGTAATTCTTCTCTTGTTCCTTCTTCAATATTTATTCTATATAATTTGCCATCATTTTTTACAATCATTGAGGATTTACTAGCATGGATTATTTTATCACCCTTTTGTAAACCATGCTCGGCAATACCACCTTTTGCATATTCGGTATCTCCACCACCCTCTAGCTTTTGCTTAGGGTTTTGGTCGCTCTTGTCGGCACGATTCTCCCAATAAACACCTTTATCCAAATATTTTTCAATGTGTGCTTGGGTAGGTCTGTCCGTTACATCCTTACGAAGCCTTTTTGCTAAATCATTGGTATAACGATAGCCTACGGGTTTAGCGGTTTTTGTTAAGTCGCGAAACTCATTGTAAGTATCTCTTTCTTGAGCATAGGTTTGCTCGGTTTTACCACCTTTGGCTAATTTACCACTTGGGTTTTGGTCGCTCTTATCGGCACGATTTTCCCAATAAACGTATTTATCCAAATATTTTTCAATGTGGGCTCGAGTCGGCTTGGCATAAGGATTTTTAATCTTTAATGCTTTCAAACCCGCCTTATTATAACGATAACCTACGGGTTTAGCTTTTTTCTCTAAATCGCGAAACTCGTTGTAGTTAGTGCTTTGAGGATAGTTTTGAGCGGTTTTACCACCTTTGGCAAGTTTATCCTTTGGCTTTACGTCGCTTTTATCCTTACGTGTTTCGGTATAAATGTATTTACCATTCTTTTTTCGGCCTAAATACTTTTCAATATCGGCTGCCGAGGGTTTTTTTGAAGGGTCTTTAATACCTAATTGCTTGGCTAGTTTATCGGTATAACGATAGCCTACGGGTTTGGCCTTTTTTTCTTTATCGGCACCTCTAGTGTATGAGGTGCTTTGAGGTTTGCTTTGACCATTTTTATCAACTCTTGCCATATACTTTTTTTAATGGGTTTTTTATTTATTTCTTGTTTCAAAACGTGCATCATCTCTACGTGAGTGTTCTCTACGTTTGTGAGAACCTACGAAATCCTTTGAGGCAATCTTACCATGCCTCATAGCTAGACGTTCATCTTCTCTATCATCATAGCCTTGCTCATGGGTAGAACCGCCATGCTTGTACTTTTTAAGGTCATCGTTATCAAAATTCATAGCCCAATTATCAAACTCGGCTATTTCTTTAGAATAATGACCATATTTATCTTGCAACTCTTGAACTTCTTTTTGTCCAAAATTTTCGTAGATTCCTCTAGCCTTTGCTTTTTTTATTAAGGCTTTTTTCTTTGCTTCAATATCTTTTACAATACCACCTTTGGCATACTCATCATCTAAACCTAAAACCTCAAATCTTTCTTCAACGTTAGAGGGGTCATTTAAACCATGATACTTGATGATAGCTTTTTCTAATTTGCTAAAATCATTTTTTTTCAAATCTTCTTCACTTACTCCATAAGTTTCGGGGTCATCATAAATATCATTGTTCAAATAGTAATCAATAACTGCTTCCTTTTTTGAGTATCCTTTATCCGTTGCACCACCTTTGGCATGTTGATTTGCATATTGCTCGGCAAATTTTTCTAATGTTTCCTCATCAATATCAAAATTTTCACTAGCCATATCGACCATTTCACTTATATTATACTCTCCTCCATCTTTCCAAAAATCTAATTCATTTTTTTCCTTGCTTTTAAAGTATGAAAAAACTTTTTGTTTATTGGTATCACCACCTTTGGCAAACTTATATGGGTCATGGTTTTTATCAAGGATGGCGGTTAAATAACTCCAACCCGTTGTACCAATTCTATTTACGGGTCTATCTAAAGCAAAACCAACTAACCTTGATGAAACTGTAATATCATCGTTCACCTCTTTAGAATAGATATAATCTTTTGCTTCATCATAAGTCGCAAATAATTTAAAAGTTTCTCCATCTACTCTTAAAGGAACACCTGACATATAACTTTCAAAAATATCTCCATAATTTATAGAACTCAATTCATCTATACCCGATGAATCCATAGCACTCTCAATGTGCTTTTTGTCTATATCCTTTAAAGAAGGTACAATTTCAAATGTTACCTCGTATGGTGTTTTTTCAAATTGCTCATCACCCGTAGCATCATAAATATTCATAATCTTTGCTAGGGCTACCAATTTTATTTCTTTATCCTTTCCTTTGACTTCTAATTCTACACTACCGAAATCTCTTATATATCCTTCCCTATCACCATAATCGTATGCTTCTTTAAACGTATGACTTAGCTTACCACCTTTGGCATACTCATCACCCTCGGGCACTTCCGCACCCTTCTCCGCGAACATGGTAGTGTTGTAGATATCAAAGCGAGGGTCGGCATTAACACCGCCTATCATTGGTTGAAGGATTCCACCATACTCTAAGATTGGTGTTTTTTTCATATCATCTATGACTCTTTCATAGTAGTAATTATTAGTTTTTGGATTTCTATTATACTCTATAATATCATGAACAATATGTCTGTGCATAGAACCATAAAAACCATTAACATTTTGATTTACTTTATTTAAAAAAGCGAGGTATTGACTTACTGCTTTTAATACTTCTCCCGTTGTAGCGGGAACACCCTCCTCCAATTCACTCACTAATGCTCCGTTCTTGCCATAGTAGTAAAATATATGCTCTTGAAAATCACGCACCTCTTTAGGGTCAAATACTACACCACCCTTCTCCATTTCGCCACCATCTTCAAATTTATTTAATGGTTTTCCATTCTCATCTTTGAGGCTATAAAATTCTCCTTCTACCCAATTATCCCAACCCTCTTGCCAATCCGATTTATCGTAATCAGTCCAATTTTCCGACCTATCTCTATTTATTACATCTAATACATCTTCTAGTGTCCAATCGTGTACTTCATTTTCTTCGACGTACCTAACTTTAATTTTACCACCCTTGGCATACGTTCCAATTCCCGTTGCTTTAGAAAGTTCATCTACACTTGGCCTTCTATTTTTGACCGCTAAAGGGCGAATGTAATAGTGAGCATTATATAGTTTCTCCTCTCCTTTTTTCCATCTTTCTAAAGTCGCTTTATCATTCACATGGATTCCATCATCATCTTGTAGTTGGTCGGTATGGATATTCCCATCATCATCAATTGCATAATCATTGGGGTTTTCACTTAAGTATAACTCCTCGGATAAATACTTAACTAAATCCTTCGCCAAAACTTGTGGGTCTTTTAACCAATTAACTTCATAGGAATTTACATTCTTTCCTTCACCTTGTTCATAATCATCTTCATAAACATCCACGAAAATTTTAAGTTCAAGCATCTCATCGGGATTATAACCACCGAGTTCTAGCTTACGTGCTTTGTTGAGGTCGGACTTATCCGCTCTACTCTCAATGTATAAATAACGGAATGAACCATCGCCCACACCTTTGGGGCCTGATTTATTTACCTTACCCTTAACTTTAAATGTTTGATTGCGGTACTTATCAATCTCCTCCGCGGTAGGTCTATCGTTTGGTTGCTTACCTAATTTCTTAGCACCTTCTTTTGTGAATCTATAACCCGTTCTTTTTGCGGGAACTGTTTTATCATTCTCTATATCGTATGCTTTGCTTTGTGGTCTGTTTTGTCCTTCAGGCCAAGCACCTTTCTTAGTTTTCTTGTTACCTTTTTTAGATACTAATTTCTTAGCTTTTTCTAAGGTCTTATTTACTTTAGCACGTTTAGTTGCCATATTTCCAATTTTTTTAAGGGGCACTAAGCCCTAAACAAAAATAGATTAAATACTTAATTTTTCCCTTTTTTAAGAAAAAAATACTAAAAATCGAAAAAACCTCGATTTTTTTACTCGTATTTAAATCCGACGTTTGCTAAAATTGGAATCGCTAAATCAACTAACCGATACTAAAAATATCGCATTTTTCTCGATATTCTGTATTTATTTCACTTTTAGGCGGTTTTCTCACCAACGACCCCACCATCGGCAAAAGCTACCCCACCACCGCTTTGGTTTATTTCGCTTAATACCTCTCGTTTGGTCATTTGTTTTCCTTCATAAGTAACGGGTTCGGGGTCGGATACCGCATCGCGGGTAATCACCACTTCGCCACCTTCCATTTCTAGGGGTTGCCCCGTACTCTTATTGATAGCTTTGATACCACCTTCGCTATGACGTTTACCTACTAGCAATCCACCCGCACTTCCGCTTTTATGCTCAAAGTAGTTTTTCACCGCTTTGTTGTCTGGGTTTAGTTCACCGCCCTTTTTGTAGCTACCCACAATGTTTTGTCCAAACGTAGTACCCATTTCCCGCCCCTTGTTGATGATGTTTCGGATAGGTCGGTTGATTACACTTCCCACTAATAAGGCGGGTGATGAGGATTGGATAACCTTTAAATTTAAGGTATCGGTTATACCCCCCTCGCCCATGCACTCAAGGATTAGGTATCTATCCCCGATGTGGCTCATAGTATCGCCTCCTTTGGCAAATACCGATTCCCTATATACGAACCGCTTACCATCGGCCATCTCACCCAAAGCGGGTAAATTTTGATATTGAGCATCATTCATGCTACAAACGTGGCATGGCTCATCTATATCTCCACCCCCCGCTTTCTTGTTGGGGTCATTTCCCCATATAAGTAAGGAAAGATACTTACGTGTTTTCTTACCATTCTCATCTACGAGTTTACCTTTATTCCCGCTCATGCGACTTACAAAGGATATTTGCTTTTTAGCCCACATCCACATGGTTGGTGTCCAATCCGCTACTTTGGTATCTTTCATTTTCATAATCCAACGGGCACTTTCGCGACCCGAGTCAATACCTGCTTCCTTGGCTTCCTCGGGAGTTAATCCCGCTTGTTTACCTTCCTCGCTATCGTAAAACTTTTGTAGTTCGCTCTTGGACATATTTACCAACTTTCTCCACTTGGCATATATTTCTTTTTTGTCCTCATTAGTTAATTCACCGCCCGAAGCATAAGAACTACTATCGGAACTAGAACTTGACCTACTTCTATCAACTAATCTTCCTAATTCTATTGATTTGGGATTTCTATATGCACAATCAAAGCACAATAATTTGCCTTTGAAAAATCCAATATTACCATCATGAGAATCACGTAAGTCTATTTTATTCTTTTTCATATCATTATTGATATCATAAAATAACTCGGTTAATTGATTGGCATATTTTATTTCGTTTGGCTTTACTACACCATAGTTTTCGGCTAACTTATTAATTACATCTTTTCTTTTTTTAAATAGGTAATTATTTCTAGCGATGTATTCAAACTCCTCATAATAATTTTCCAAAAAGTCGGTATAATTTTTAGATTTACTTAATACCTCTCCTTTTTCTTTTTCTATAAAAAACATAGGAGTACCAAATCCATATACAATAAATACATTATAAACTTTTGCTTGGCTTTTAAAATCATCTCCATTTTTCATTATAAGGTATGAAACATATCCCTCCTCACCATTATTGGTTACCTTTAGCACTGTATCGCGATTGGTTAAGTACGCGATTCCACTAGCCCCATCTCCCAATTGTTTTTTAGCTTTGAGATTTACCTTTATTTTTTTCAGTACGTTATTTACTTCGTTAATATCCATATAAGAACTTAGTTCCGCATCGAAATCTACAAACGTAGGTATTGCGGATTTTTGGGTAGTCTTATTTAAAATACCACCAACTTTTAAATTTTCCATGTTTTCATTTTTAAGGTTACCACCTTTATTTAGTTTTTTATTACCTAGATAAGCACAATCATAGCAAAGTAGCTTACCATTATTATCAAAACCGACGTTACCCGAATGGTTATCGCGTAAGTTTATTCCATAGGCTCTTGCTTCCTTATCCACATCCTTCGCTAGTGCAAATACTTGTCGAGCATAAATTGATTCTTGCTCGGACAAATTCTCATCCCTAATAATATTTTCTAGCATTTCCAACCTATCGTTATTGCTATACTTCGTTGCGGTTGCGGTTGCTTCGATATCATTATAAATATGGCTTATAGAACTAGCCTTGCTATCTTGGAATGGATTTAAGAATTGTTTTTCAATAAAATAGATACGTTGCACATCGACTTTAGAATAATCATTGATTATAAATATATTATATATCTCCGCTTGGCTTCTAAAGTTCTCTTGGTTTTTGAAAATGATATATGAGGAGTAGGCTTCGGCTCCATTTTTTGTAAGTTTAAGCACTGTATCATTTTCGGTCATCCACGCGGTTCCGTTAGCACCCTCACCTAATTCAAACTTTACCTTTATTGGGATACCAATATTTTCGAGGAGTTGATTTATTAAATCCTTGCTATGTATCAACTTAAACCAATTAATATCATCCTCATCAAACGTCGGTATTAAGTGTTCTACACTTTCTTTATTTACTAGCTTGGATACTCCATCCCTATATTGTGTTTTACCACCTTTATCATAAATACCTATTCCATCGTTAGGAACATCGGCTAATTCATTTAACGGTTCCGTTTCAAGGTTTGCTAGTGCATCGAATCCCGTATTAACCTCATCGTGAGTATCTCCACCTCTAGCCATTCCCTTTTTAGTAAGGTCATAACCTTGATTGCGTAATATTTCTTTTAGCCTTTCGTATTGAGAGTATGTATCGGGTAGTGCAATCATTTCTTTTGTTTTACCACCTTCGGCAATTTTATCACTATATATTTCACCACCTTCCTCATAGGTGCGTTTGATATTTGATAAATCCACAATCTTACCATGATTGATAAACTCACGTTCCAACGATGGTAATAGGTAGTGTTTCTTAAGGGTTGCCCTACCATGACCTACCTTTTCCGCTACATCCTTAACTATCTCGTTAAACTTAGTTTTTCGCTTTTTAGCATCGCCTAGTATCTCCCTATCCTTGACCGACTTTAATCTAGTGATAATCCACTTGTTAGCACTATAACCACGTAAATCCTTTGCACTTACATCGAATCGGTTTAAGTATCGGTTTACCCTATCGTTTTTAATTCGGAATCCATCGCTAGTTTCAAATACGTATTCGCTAGGGGAGTTATTAATAGCCTCACGCATCGCATTGGCTAGGGTCGAGTCATTTATCTCCTTCTCATGTTCTACACCGCTCTTACCCGTATATTTAAATTTAAGGTTTGAGCCATTTACCTTTATATGCTTCTTTTTAAGGCCTGTCACCCCGAAATGCCCATTATCGGCACTTACATCGTTACCGACTCTTTCCCCCGTTTCATCCATCACCTTAACCACAAGGGCGGTTAGCCTTTCCTTCTCATCACCTTCTTTTAAATCTTTTGATAGGTTCGTTCTTAACCTTTGAATATTGTTAGCTAAATTTTCTAGTGCATTTTTTTTCTTTGCCCATCGCTCTCTCAACACCTTGGGGTCAATCTCCCCACCTTTGGCAAATGATTCATTAATTGATACGAAATAATATTTTGGGCTATTATAACCATCAAATCCGTAATCCTCCCTTTCGAGTAAATATTGGCTACCATTTGTGTAAATCGCGTGAGGAGTTGTTCCGCGACCTTCACCTTCACTCCATTTTGCTATTACTTGCCAATTACTATCAAAGAAATTTTCTACTTCCTCATCCTCGGCTTCTCTTAAATACTCAAATTTAATCTCGCCATCTTTATCCACTAATTCACCTCCATACTCACGTTTAAGCAAATCATCATC
>Ga0315906_10005615_pt1 | contig 15746 bp, 13 predicted proteins | sample LakEriMetagenome_4_FD_203526 | JGI IMG/M metagenome (GOLD analysis project Ga0315906, IMG submission 203526) | Freshwater fungal communities from buoy surface, Lake Erie, Ohio, United States - Buoy 2 MA122 | ecosystem: Environmental > Aquatic > Freshwater > Lake > Lake biofilm | place: USA...
TGATGTCGCGGCAGATCCTGAAATCACGAAAGGTCGATACGATGCCGATCAGGATGAAGTCATAGACTTCGTCATCTATTTTCAGGATGGTTTTTCCCATGACGTACTACGAAGGTAACAAGTATCCGGCGGTTTACCGACGGCTACTGCCGGTAGTTGTCAGGTTTCGGTAAGGTGTAGTTGTTGAACGGCCTTTTCGGCGGCGATCTGTTCGGCCCGTTTTTTGGAATAGTCTTCGCCCCGGGCGATTTCCTGACCGTCAAGCAGGAGTCGTACGCGCAGCAGGCGCTTGCCGGCGTTTTCCACCTCTTCGATTAGCTCGAATTCGACCGTTCGGCGCTCGCGCTGTGCCCAGTTAATCAGACGACTTTTAAAGTTCTTGTCGACTTGCTCAAGTTCGTCGAGATCGACGTGGTGGCGTACGATTCGAGTAAGGACAAGCTTGCGGGTGGTGCTGTATCCTTTGTCGATATACACTGCGCCGATCAATGCTTCGAAGGCATCTCCGTAGGCCGACCGGCTTTTTGCCCCGGGATCTATCGAGCCGTCCATGAACTTGTTGATGCCTAACTTAAGCGCTAGCCGGTTCAGATTTTCGCGATTGACAATTCGGCTCCGCATTTCGGTCAGGAAGCCTTCTTCCTTGAACGGGAACTTTTTAAAGAGGAGTTCTGCGATAACCGCACCAAGTATGGCATCGCCGAGATATTCCAGGCGTTCATTGGAAAGTTTGATGCCTGTAGGATGTTCCGTAGCGGTTGAACGATGGCTGAAAGCAAGGTGATAAACGGACAGATTGCCTGGTGTAAATCCCAATAGGTTGCGCAGGGAAGAAACGAATTTCTTGTCGCCGGAAAAGTAATAGCGGATGTGTGAGAATAAACTCAAGCCAACCTGTTTTTCAGGTACGCCGACCGACCGCTTTTCAACGTTTAGCCGATGTACTTACGGAAGATTACGGAAGCATTGTGGCCACCGAAACCGAACGTGTTACTCAGCGCAATATCCACTTTACGTTTTTGTGCGTGGTGGAAAGTGAGGTTCAGTTTAGGGTCGAATGCAGGATCGTCAGTGAAGTGGTTGATGGTAGGCGGTACAATATCGTGTTGTACAGCCATGATGCTCGCCATCGCTTCAATAGCACCGGCGGCACCCAACAAGTGGCCGGTCATTGATTTGGTCGAGCTGATATTCAGGCGGTAGGCATCTTCGCCAAACACCGTCTGAATAGCTTTGATTTCCTGCGGATCACCGATTGGCGTAGACGTACCGTGTACGTTGATGTAATCGATGTCTGCTGTGGTAAGATTAGCATCTTCGAGCGCAGCACGCATAACGTTGGCAGCTCCTAAACCTTCCGGGTGCGGAGCTGTCATATGGTACGCATCGGCCGACATACCTCCGCCAATCATTTCCGCATAAATTTTTGCACCACGTGCTTTGGCATGCTCGAGTTCTTCCAGAATGATACAACCGGCACCTTCGCCGAGTACAAAGCCATCACGATCGAGGTCAAACGGACGAGATGCCGTTTTCGGATCGTCATTACGCATGGAAAGCGCTTGCAGTGCATTGAATCCTCCTACACAAGTTTCGTTCATGGTCGATTCGGAGCCGCCGGAGATGATCATGTTGGCTTTACCAAGACGGATGTAGGTAAATGCATCAATCAATGCATTGGTGGAAGAAGCACAGGCAGAAACCGTGGTAAAGTTAGGTCCGCGGAAACCGAATTTCATGGAGATGTGTCCCGATGCAATATCGGCGATCATCTTAGGAATAAAGAACGGGTTGAAGCGTGGAGTTCCGTCGCCGCGACCAAAAGCGATCACTTCGTCCTGAAACGTTTTCAGTCCGCCGATTCCGGAGCCCCAAATCACCCCCACGCGATCGTGGTTGATGGTCTCCAGGTTGATTCCGGCATCTTTGACGGCTTCTTCCGCAACGACAAGCGCGTACTGCGAAAATCCGTCGAGCTTGCGGGCTTCTTTGCGGTCAAAATAATTATTGGGATCGAAGTCCTTGACTTCGCAGGCAAAACGTGTTTTGAATTTGGAAGCGTCAAACTTCGTGATAGGACCCGCGCCACTGACGCCGTTGATCAGGCCGTTCCAGTAGTCAGCAGGTGTATTTCCGAGGGGCGTCAATGCGCCCATTCCGGTTACGACGACTCGTTTCAGTTGCATTCGTCTGCAGGATATGAAAAATAGGAACTCGTCCGGGTAAAAAATAAAAGCAGGATCCGCAAAGCTGTTTTCAGCGACCGGATCCTGCCAATGAGTAACGTATTATTTTACGTTCTTTTCGATATAGTCAACGGCCTGACCAACCGTGGAGATTTTCTCCGCCTGGTCATCCGGAATAGCAATGTTGAATTCCTTTTCGAATTCCATGATCAGCTCAACGGTGTCGAGTGAATCCGCACCAAGATCGTTGGTGAAAGATGCTTCCGGGGTAACTTCTTTCTCGTCGACGCCCAGTTTGTCCACGATGATGGAACGTACTTTTGATGAAATGTCAGACATGATTCTCTGATTTAAGGTTAAGTGGGTTAGAATAAGGCTGCAAATTAAAAGGGAATCTGCGGAAATTCAAAATCGCTCCGCTTAGTTATTATCAAGATTATCAACTAGTTGGGTTATTTCTCGACACCCGCCCACCTGAACCCCTTGATTTATCGGCATTTCCGCGGAGTTCTCCTCAAAAAAAAGCCCCCTTTAAAAGGAGGCGTTTTTTTATAAAGAGCTATTAATCAGATTATTGATTAAAAATCGACGGCATTATATGAAGAGGCGTACAATTTCGTAGAAAATGCCTGCCAGGATGGCCGAAACCGGTATGGTTAGAATCCAAGCCCAGACCAGACTAACGGTCACGCCCCAACGAACCGCGGAGAGTCGCTTGGTGGCACCGACACCAATGATGGAACCGGTAATAGTATGCGTTGTACTTACAGGAATACCCTTAATGACTTCGCCGCCGATTTTCCAAGGGAATTTTAAGCCTTCGGTGAAGAAGAGGGTGATGGCACCGGCAGTTTCTGCAGCGACGCCTTCGAACGGCGTTACTTTGGTGATTTTTCCACCCATCGTTTTAACGATTTTCCAGCCGCCACTCATCGTACCCACAGCAATAGCCGTGTAACAGGCCAGTGGCACCCAGTTAGGTAATTCCTTCATACTTCCGATTTGTCCGCCGGCAATCAAAGAGATGCCGATGATACCCATTACTTTCTGTGCGTCGTTACCACCGTGTCCGATGGAAAATGCTGCGGAGGAGAACAACTGCAGGCGTTTGAACAGAGCGTTGGTTTGCGTATTACTCATCGAGCTGAGCACTAATGTGGTCACACCGATTACTACGACAATGAAGCCCAAGAGAATCCATTTGAAATTGGCACCGTGGAAAATCACTTTCAACCAATACGTTTCGAAGTTATTTTTCAGGTTAGAGCTGTCGTATCGCTCTTTGCTGTTGGCCGTTGCACCAATACGGTGCGCATCGGAAACAGTATATGCGGTTTCTACTTTCGCCAGGTTTTTCTCCACCGCAGCCGTAAGGTCAGCATTTACCACTTGATCACCGACTTTCTTCATATAATCGGTACGAACCACGTAGATCGTTCCGGAATTGTCGGGATTCCCAAGACTGTCTTTTCCGGCATTAATCACAGGTACAAATTCTTTAAGTTGGTCGTCCTTAAAGGTCAATGCTTTCTTCAACGCATCTTTACTTACTTTCTTTTCGAAAACCAAGGTGTAGGAACTTCCGCCATTAAAGTCTTTTTTAAATTCCAGCGCACCGAAAACTGCCCAACTCACGAAGATGATGATGGTAAGTGAAACTAGTTTCATCCAGATTACTTTCCGGAAACTGTTCAAGAACCAGATGGAAATCAGGTAAGACATAATCATACCCGCTACCGGTGCCGCCACTATGAAGATGGCGGTTGCCCAGATAACTCCGGAGCGAATGGCTTCAAAGCCATACGCAGCAAGGAACGCTCCGGCGAATCCGCCAATCAGCGTATGCGACGATGACGATGGGATACCGTACCACCAGGTAAACAAATTCCAGGTGATGGCGGCCATCAAGCCGGCGAAAATCATCGGCAGGGGATGCATTTCCGGAGAGGTGAACTGGTCTTGTACCGTTTTCGCGATCGTATTGGCAACGCTGTGATCTTTGAAAATGAAGAACGCCACGAAGTTGAACAGGGCCGCCCAGATGACGGCGCTCAGCGGGGAGAGTACTTTGGTGGAAACTACGGTTGCAATTGAATTAGCAGCATCGTGGAATCCGTTGATGAAGTCAAAAGCAAGCGCAAGAACAATGACTACGATAAGTAGTGTCATGACAGAATAACGTATTAATCCTGAGTAATCAGGCTTGTTTTACAATGATGGTCTCCAGAACGTTAGCAACGTCTTCGCACTTGTCGGTAGCTGTTTCCAGCGCCGAAAGAACTTCTTTGATCTTGATAATCTCGATAGCGTTCTTCTCTTCTTCGAAAAGACGTGCTACGGCGTTATCGAACAGATCGTCCGCATGATTTTCGATGCTGTTTACTTTCACCAGTGCTTCACGAATCTGGGCCATATTGCGCATGCTGCGCAAACTTCCGACCGCATTATTAAGCTCCTGCGAACATTGCTGAATAAGCTCTGCCAGTTTCACCATGGAAGGGTGAATAGGATCAATCTTGTACAGTTCGATACGCTTAGCTGATCCGTGGATGTAATCCAGGATATCATCCAAGCCGGAAGCTAAGTATTGAATGTCTTCACGGTCAAATGGTGTAATAAAAGTACCGGCTAGTTCATGAAATATAGTATGAGTAATCTCGTCACCCTTGTGCTCCAGTTGCTCGATCTTGCGGATGAGTTCGGTGCGCTTGGAACGGTCCGACGTGGTCAACATTTCATAAAGCACGTTGGAAACGGCGACCAGGTTGGCAGAAGCCTCTTCCAGCAAGGGAATGAATTTACGGTCTTTCGGTACCAGGTATTGAAAAATACTGTTGAGTGACATGATTTTGGAGCTTTTCGTGAGTTAATTTAGCGCAAGGTAATGCAATTGAAAGGCTCCATTGTTAACTCAGTGTTAATTCGTTTAGCCATCAATTGTAAGAATTATGAAGAAAATCGCCATTCTGGCTTCCGGTTCAGGTTCCAACGCCGAACAAATTGCCCTGCACTTCAGGAACTCTTCCCAAGCGTGCGTAGATATCATACTCACCAACAACGAGAAGGCGGGCGTTATCGATCGTGCCGGCCGATTGGAAATAGCTTGCCAAACGTTTCATCGGGATGAATTCAGGAATCCAACGGGAGTTCTTCAACTACTGATCGATCGCAATATCGATATAATTGTATTGGCCGGATTCTTGTTGTTGGTACCGGAACATATTGTCCAACACTTTAAAGGAAAGATGTTGAATATTCATCCGGCATTGCTTCCCGACTTCGGTGGCAAAGGGTTTTACGGAAATCACGTCCATCAGGCGGTAGTGGATGCTGGCGCTATCATGTCCGGCATCACCATTCACCAGGTCAATGAACGATTCGATGAAGGCGATATCGTGTTTCAGGCAGCCTGCTTCGTGGATCCGTCTGATACGGCAGAGGCGCTGGCCGTAAAAATTCACGCACTGGAACATGCTTACTTTCCGGTGGTGATTGAAAAATTCTTACGGACTCAATAATTTAAACCGGCAACACGTGCATAACGTCTATCGCTCTTCTATTCTTTGGTTGTTTGCCGCCGGAGTAAGTTTGCTGGTGATCGCCTGGATCGCTGGTACTTTCCCAGGGAACTCACCCGTCGAAAAAGTTCGACAGGCAGAACAGCTGTTCCGTGAGCAGGATAATCAATTGTTCGCCCAGCTGAAGGAATCCAGCAGGGGCGTGGAAAATTTTCACGATGAAGTCCTGCACGATGAACAATTGAAGCCCGGGATGTCTATGTTCGTTTTCGACCGGGGGTCACTGATTAAATGGTCCGACAATGGTCCGGACCTGGAAGGTTTGTCACCCGACACGTTGAAGGACGCATCCTTGCTCCGCTTGCCCAATGGAATCTACTGGCAACGACTGATCCGTAAAGACTCTCTTACGTTTGTCGGACTACTGCTATTTCGCCATCAGTATACGTATGAGAACAGATACCTGCAGAACGGATTCAATCCTATTCTCGGATTGCCCGAATCCTCGACGACGGGTGCTGCTGTCGATTTTCATGGCCCGAACGGAAAAGTTATAGACAGGATTCTGTTGCCGGCTTCTTCTACCATGGCCATCAGCGATTCGTGGTGTCTCATACTCTGGCTTGGCGGATTCATCCTCACGCTCACCGGCGCATTCTTTTTCTTGCGAAGGAAATCCGTAGTACTTCGTGGAGTCGCAATAGTATTGTTGCTGGCAATTCGCGGCACGATGCTGTACCTACAGGCGCCGGTCTTTTTATACGAGACTGCACTGTTTGATCCCGCTTTGTACGCAAGCTCCGTGATATTTCATTCGTTGGGGGATTTTATACTTAATGGATTGGTCGTACTGTATGGTTGTTTGTTGCTGAGGTCGGCGCACACTTCGATTCGCCGCAACCGTGCACAAAGCGCTGCATTGGCTGTTTTGCTGGCAGGTGCTGTTTTATACTTTACGGATTACCTTATCGACGGATTGGTTGCTGATTCGCACATCTCCTTTAGCATTGAGGATTTAGCAGCAGCGGATCTCAACACGCTTTTGGGTCTTTTCGGCTTGTCATTTTATTTTTTGGCGGGCGGTGTTGCCATTACTCCCTTTTTAAAACGCTGCGTGGAACGGTTATCATCACGGCACGCTTTCTTGGCCTTGTTATTCGTCACGATATTTACGTCGCTGGAGTTTCAGCGGTACAACGAACGTAAAGAACTGAATCAGCGACTGCAAGTAGCGCAACGTGTTGCGGTACAACGTGACCCGGCTGCTGAATATTTTTTACAGGCAGCGATGAATGGATTGCCGAACGATTCCGCCGCGTTGTCGTCGGATTCTTCCGGCTTGGTGAAAGCTGTTGCTGTATTGAAAGAGCAGTTATCGCACGATTATCTCTCTCGTTTTGAAGCAAGCATTTACCGGTTCGATGCAAAAGGAATACCAGTGGACGGCACAGAACCCTTGCAGGAATTCATCGCCGCTGCACAAGCCGAAGGAGAATTACTGCTTCCTTCCGGTATCTACTTGCTACCGGCACAGGCTGGACGTGTTCAATATATTGCGATTCAAACTATTCAGCGCTACATGAACGATACAATCGGAACGATTGCAGTAGCTATCCGGTCGCGCACCATTGGTACCGGTCAGGGCTTTCCGGAATTATTTATAGGCGGAAACTATCGTGAACGCAGTATTCCGGAGCAGTACAGTTATGCCAGTTACCGGAATGGAAAGCTAGAGTATGAGTTCGGACCATTTCCATATTCCTTCGGCGCTGCCGATTTTACAACTGCTACCTCCGCTGCGGTAGTACACCTGTCACGCGATGGCTTTGATCATTTGGTCGTCAAAGGAAATCCGGAATCCTTTGTAGTCGTCTCCAAACCGACATCTACCTGGATGTCGTCCGTTACTCTATTTTCCTGGCTATTTACTTTTTTCAGTATTGTTTGGTGGTTGTTGGTAGTTCTGCTTCGCCTGATGAATGGTCGCAGCTTGATCGGTTCGCTCACACGGCGTATTCGAATGTCGGTTTTTCTGATGGTAGTGCTGTCGTTTCTGGGAATAGGAACGGGAACTGTATTGTATATTTTTAAAAAATACGATGATGACCAACGGCGCACGGTGGCGGAGCAACTGAACGGATTGTGGGTCCTACTCGGAGAAAATGCAGGTATCGGCGTACCGCTTTCACGTTCTGAAAAAGTTGAACTACCGCTGGAGCTGCAGCAAATTGCAGCAAATACCAATTTTGACTTCAACGTTTTCGATGAAGCAGGCAGACTCTATTATTCTTCGCAACCTCGGATTTTCGATCAAGGGGTAGTATCAATGCGCATGAATGCTGAAGCGTATCATGAGCTCAATGAATACCAGCGCACACAATTCATTCACCGGGAAACTGTCGGCAACCTGAATTATATCGCCGCCTACGCACCGTTCATTGGTGCAAAAGGTGAAATGACAGGCTATCTCCATCTTCCTTATTTTGAAAAGCAACAGGAACGTAACAGAGAAATTTCCGGATTTCTTTCGGCGTTGCTGAATATCTATGTACTGCTGTTTGCTATAGCTGTATTCCTTACCGCCTTCGTGTCATCGCGTATAACGCAACCGCTGTCGCTGATTCAGGAACGCCTGGCCGGTATTCGTTTCGGGCGTAAAAGTGAGCCTATCGAATATGCGGCGAAAGATGAAATCGGACAGCTGGTCGTTGAATATAACCGGATGTTGAAAGAGCTGGCCGATAGTGCCGATAAACTGGCGCGCAGTGAGCGGGAAACGGCCTGGCGCGAAATGGCCAAACAAGTAGCCCATGAGATCAAGAATCCGCTGACGCCCATGAAACTTTCGGTGCAGCAATTGCAGCGGGCATGGAAAGAACATCGCGACGATCGCGAAGCGATGACAGAGAAGATGGCGCAAACGCTGATTCAGCAAATCGATACGCTTTCGGCGATTGCGACGGAGTTCTCCAATTTTGCAAAAATGCCGCAGGCAAATCCGGTGGAGCTCGACCTGAATGCGTTACTTACTTCTACGGTGGCACTCTTCAGTAGTTCGTATCCCCACGAGTTTCGTTTCAGCTGTCCGCAGGAATCGCTTCCAGTCATGGCCGATAAAGACCAAATGAACCGTGTGTTCTCTAACCTGATTAAAAACGCTGTACAGGCAATACCGGATGACCGTAATGGCATCATCGAGGTGCATGTGGTTCGTCAGGATGAGTCGGCAATCGTTACGGTGCGCGACAATGGTGTGGGAATTCCGGAGGAGTTGATCGGAAAGATCTTCGTCCCGAACTTCACGACCAAATCGGGTGGGACCGGATTAGGACTCGCCATGGTAAAGAATATCGTGGAACAGAGCGGAGGCGAGGTCAGCTTTACGAGTATTCCCGGCGAAGGCACGACATTCACCGTTCGATTGCAACTGGCTTGACGCCTTTTTAAATGTAATCCATTAACTTTGCCGCATGACAGCTAATCGTCCATTACGAGTACTCATCGCTAAAGTCGGGCTCGATGGCCACGATCGCGGCGCCAAAGTGATCGCTTCATTTCTGCGTGACGCAGGTATGGAGGTCATCTATACCGGATTGCGTCAAACCCCCGAAATGGTGGTGAATGCAGCGTTGCAGGAAGATGTCGATGTTATCGGCGTAAGCATTCTTTCCGGGGCACACATGACTGTATTCCCGAAAATCATTCAACTGATGAAAGAAAAAGGGATGAACGATGTTTTGTTGACCGGTGGAGGGATCATTCCGGATGCCGACATGAAAAAACTGATAGCATTAGGTGTCGGACAACTTTTTGCGCCGGGAACAGAGACCAATGTAATTGTAAATTATATCAAGGACGAAGTAAAAAAGCGTCGTAATTTCTGATACGATCTTATTTCTGTTTTGCATTCAATACGTCGACCAACCATGAAAACCTACACAACTATTTTACTTCATATTGAGCAGGAAGTGCTGACTATAACGGTCAACCGTCCAGATAAACTGAATGCCTTGAATCACGAAACGATTCAGGAAATCGGAGATGCGGTACAGGTAGCAGAAAAAGAGCCGTCGATCGCGGCAATCATCATCACCGGTGCCGGACAGAAGTCGTTTGTGGCTGGCGCTGATATTGCAGAGTTTTCCAACTACAGTGTAGAAGAGGGTAAAAAATTGAGTGCCGACGGCCATGCAGTTTTTAAAAATATTGAAACGTGTTCCAAGCCGGTGATTGCTGCGGTGAACGGCTTCGCCCTCGGCGGAGGTTGTGAGTTAGCCATGGCGTGTCACCTTCGTATCGCGTCCGACAATGCAAAGTTCGGTCAACCGGAAGTGAAACTCGGTGTTATTCCGGGATATGGCGGTACACAACGTTTGGTACAGTTGATCGGGAAAGGCAAAGCGATGGAATTGCTTATGACTGCTGATATGATCGGTGCGGAAGAAGCACATCGGCTCGGTTTGGTGAACCATGTGGTGCCACAGGATCAGCTAATGGCGAAAACCATGGAAGTCATCACAAAGATCAAAGCACAGTCTCCAAAAGCTATTACCGGTATCGTGCGCTCCGTCGATGCGTATTTCACCGACGGAGTCGATGGATTCAAAACTGAAATAGAAGAATTCGGTAAGTGTTTTGGTACCGACGATTTCAAGGAAGGCGTATCGGCATTTATGGAAAAACGTAAGGCGGAATTCATTCGTTCGTAAGTGCCGGTTGTACGCCGTCGTGCGTTGATAAAAATCAGGCGTTCGTCGCCTGTGCATTGATCTAAATGGGTTATTTCGTCTGTTCTTACTGACGCCTTGTCTCTACTTAAAAAACTCGCAGGCCAAACGGCTATTTACGGACTCAGCAGTATCCTTGGACGACTGCTGAATTATTTGTTGGTGCCCCTCTACACGCGGGTGTTTGATACCGGTGAATATGGTGTAGTCACACAGTTTTACGCCTACGCCGCTTTTCTGAATATACTGTTCACTTATGGACTGGAGACAGCCTTTTTCCGTTTCAGTCAAACAGAAAATAACCGCCCGCAGGTCTATTCCACGGCCTTGATCTCCCTGCTTTTTTCTTCTGTTGCTTTTTTTGTCACCATCACATTATTTGCACAGCCGATTGCCGCATCGTTTGTTGCGGCCGATCAACTGGATAGCCGGTTACCGTTGTATGTCATCTGGTTTGCCGGCATTCTTGCCGCCGATGCAATTACTGCCATTCCGTTTGCACGCTTACGTCAGCAAAATAAAGCTATGCGATTTGCGATGATCCGCCTGGTCAATATTCTACTTAACATCGGCTTCAACTTGTTTTTTCTGGTAGTTTGTCCGAAGTGGACGGCGCAGCATCCGGAAAGCTGGATGACCAGTGTGTACGATCCTTCGCACGGTGTCGGTTATGTGTTTCTTTCCAACCTGCTGGCATCTTTGTTCACGTTATTACTATTGTTGCCTCAACTTCGCCCGGTGACCACTGGATTCGATCGTGCGTTATGGAATAAGATGTTGCGCTATGCACTTCCGTTGATGGTGGCCGGTTTCGCCGGAATGGTCAACGAAACATTTGATCGCATCATGCTGCCCCGTTTAGTCGCCGATCCTTCGACGTCATTGGATCAATTAGGGATTTACGGAGCGTGTTATAAGTTGTCGATTCTGATGACACTGTTTGTCCAGACGTTCCGTTATGCGGCAGAACCATTCTTTTTCAGTCAGGCCGGAAAAGAAGATGCGCGAATGATCTATGCACGCGTCATGGATTGGTTCGTGCTGGGCTGTGCTTTCATTTTTGCAGCGGTAATGCTTTTTATGGATGTCTTTCAGCTGTTCATCGGCGAAAAATTCCGGACCGGACTACCGGTTGTTCCGATCTTACTCCTGGCCAATCTTTGCCTCGGCGTTTACCTGAATATTTCCATTTGGTACAAGATTACCGGAAAAACCGGCTGGGGTGCCTGGTTTTCTATTTTTGGGGCGCTGATCACTATTATTCTCAATGTTCTGTTCATCCCGAAGATGGGCTACGTTGGTGCCGCCTGGACGACATTGGTTTGTTACGCGGCGATGATGGTAGTTTCTTATTTCGTCGGTCAACGGTATTACCATGTACCGTATGATATCTTCTGGTTCTTTTTATCAGTAGGATTGGCATTGGTCGTTTGGGGTTCCGGCAGTTATTTTTCAGGATTTGGCTTGCCGCCCGGCATCCGTTATGCGATCAACAGTGCACTCTTGATGCTTTTTCCGGTGATGGCCTGGCTGCTGATGAAACAGAAAAGCCGTAAATTCGTTGATCACTAAGCGTACTTGATCGTCTATTACGCAGTTTTAATAGTCAAAATTCGATTTCAATGATAATCCGTGTTGTCAATACCTCCGGTCATCCACTGCCTGCTTACGAAACACAAGCTGCTGCAGGGCTCGATCTGCGTGCGGATCTTAAAGCGCCGGTGACGTTGCAGCCGCTGGAACGCGCTCTGATTCCCACAGGACTTTACCTGGAAATCCCCATAGGTTATGAAGCTCAGGTGCGTCCGCGCAGCGGACTGGCGGCCAAGAAAGGTGTAACCGTGCTGAACTCTCCCGGCACCATTGATGCTGATTATCGTGGTGAAATCAAAGTCATTCTAGTGAACCTATCCAACGAATCCTTCGTAGTAGAGAACGGCGAACGTATCGCCCAGCTGGTCGTGGCCAAACACGAGCGGGTGGAGTGGGAATCCGTCGAAGTGCTGGCAGAGACCGCCCGTGGTGCGGGAGGATTTGGTTCTACCGGAAAGAGTTAAGTATACGTCTAACCCGATTTACCTATGAAAATAATAGTACCGATGGCCGGAATGGGCAAACGCATGCGTCCGCATACGCTCACCGTTCCGAAGCCGTTAATTCCCGTAGCCGGAAAGCCGATTGTGGAGTGGTTGGTGGAAGACATCACCCGGACCTGCAAAGAGAAGGTGGATGAAATCGCCTATGTTATTGGCGACTTCGGACCGGAAGTGGAAAAGCAGCTGGTCGCCATTGCCGAGCGGTTAGGAGCCAAAGGAACCATTCATTATCAGGACCAGCCACTGGGAACTGCTCATGCTATTCTTTGTGCGGAATCGGCACTGACCGGTAAGGTCATTGTTGCTTTTGCAGATACGCTGTTCCGCGCTGAATTCAAGATCGACGAAAACCAGGACGGAGTTATTTGGGTTAATCGTATTGATGATCCTCGCATGTTCGGCGTAGTAAAAGTTGATCAAAATAATGTCATCACCGATTTCGTGGAGAAGCCGCAGACGTTCGTATCGGATATGGCCATCATCGGAATCTACTACTTCCGTGACGGCGATAATCTCCGAAAAGAACTCCAATATCTGATCGATAATAACGTTGTGGAAAAAGGGGAATATCAGCTGACCAATGCGCTGGAGAACATGAAAGCTAAGGGGATGAAATTCGTTCCTGGCAATGTCGAAGAATGGCTGGACTGCGGCAACAAAGATGCCACCGTACACACCAATCAGCGCGTGCTTGAACATCATCGCGGCGACAAGCTCATTGCCGATTCTGTTCGCAATTCTGGTTCTGTTATTCTGGAGCCTTGCTTCATCGGAGAGAATGTTGAACTAATTAACTGCATCATTGGTCCGCATGTGTCCATTGGAGCCGGCTCACGTCTGGAACAGGTGGTCGTTAGCAACAGTATTCTGCAAACCGGTACACGGATCACTCATGCCGTGTTGACCAATTCCATGATCGGCCATTCGGCTGAAGTTGCAGGTCGCGCAGCCGAACTCAGTCTGAGCGATTATTCCACTCACCGCGCCTGAACGTACAGTCACGCCTAATACGCCTTCCATCAATGCACGCCTCAATTTTTCGTTCCTCCTTTACGCTGCTGATGCTCTTCGCCGTATTATCGGGTTGTGGCGGAACACGCAAGTCGACCACGTCGGCACCGGCTCCGAAGGACGGAATGACCGATGTGCAACGCGCTGATGTTACGTATACATTTTTGAATGCCAGCAAGGAAAAGATTCTTGGCAACTGGAATACAGCCGCAGAACTATATGCCGATGTCATTCGTAAGGATCCGCAGAATGCCGCGGCCATGTACGAGCTGTCGAATGTATATGTTGAACAGAAGAAATTCACGGACGCCTTATTCTTCAGCAAGTCTGCCTATAAACTGGATTTGCAAAACGACTGGTACGCGCAGCATTACGCCTATGTCCTGCAAAGAAACGGACGCTTCAAGGAATCGGCGGAAGTATACGTACAGCTGATCAAACGTCATCCGAATGAGGAAATGTATTATCTGGAATTAGCGGATGCATATGTTTACGCCGGTGAATTCGAGGAGGCGATAAAAGCATACGATCAGCTGGAAGCTAACTTCGGTATTACAGAAGAGTTTGTCATCAATAAATGCCGTATCTACCAGCAACTCAAGAAACCGGAGAAAGCTATTCAGGAGTTACAAAAACTGATTACCGCTGACCCGCGTAATGTAGAAGTGTATGGCATGCTGGCGGAATTATACCAGGTGAAAGGCGACACGGCAAAAGCGCTAGAGACCTTCCTGCAAATCGAAAAGATCGACCCTGAGAATCCATTCGTCCATCTTTCATTGGCCGATTTCTATCGTACCGCCGGAAATAAAGAGAAGTCGTTCGAGGAACTGAAGTTGGCATTTCAGAACCAGCAACTCGAAATAGAAACCAAAATAAGTATACTGGGCTCATACTATTCGCTGGTGGAACAGTATCCGGAATTGAAAGATCAATCGGTGATGTTGTGTGAATTGCTGGTTGTGGCTCATCCGTCTGACCCGCGGTCGTATGCTGTCCGAGGTGATTTTCTGGTACAGGAAAAGAAGTACGAAGCCGCGCGAGTCGATTATCGAAAAGCACGAGATCTTGGATCCAAAGATTATTCGGTATTCAGTCAGCTACTCTTTCTCGATTCGCAGTTGCAAGACTGGCAATCGATGCTGACGGATAGCGAAGAAGCGCTTTCGTTGTTCCCGGATCAACCGTTTGTTTACTTCTTTAACGGAATTGCGAAGCAACAAAACAAGAAATATGCGGAGGCGATTGCCGTGTTGAATACCGGCCTTAATCTGGTGGTGGATAATCCGGAGCTCGAGTCGTCATTTAATTCTAGTATGGGTGAAGCTTACCATGAACTGAATGAGCATGCCAAATCAGACCAACGTTTTGAGCGCGCACTCGAACTGGATCCCAACGACGCAACGGTCATGAATAACTACGCTTACTTTTTGAGTCTGCGTGGCGAACGACTGGATCGTGCGGAGGCGTTGTCTAAAAAATCCAATGAGCTCGAGCCGGATAATACTTCTTACGAAGACACGTACGGTTGGATCATGTTCATGATGGGCAATTTTAAAGATGCCAAAACCTGGATTGAAAAATCCTTACTGCACGGCGGAGAAAACAGTGCGGCGGTACTGGAGCATTACGGTGACGTATTGTATAAATTAGGGGATACACAGCAGGCGCTCGACTATTGGCAACGTGCCAAAAGTGCCGGCGACGGCGCATCGGATCAATTGGATCAAAAAATTCTTCAGAAAAAATTCGTCGAGTGAAGAAACTGACTGCTCGTCACCGCTTCGTAGCTGTCCAGCCGTTCGCGCTGCTCGTTGTGGCTATTCTGTTGCTTTTGGGAAGTTCCTGTAAAGTGGCCAAGCCAACGGTTGCTGCGCCTCCGCCGACGGTAACTGCCAGAGGAGCAATTGTCAACGAGGTCTTCGATAGTGTATTGTCCAAGCAATTTGATTTTGAATGGTTGTCGGCCAAGGCGCAGGTCGATTATACCGATAAGTCGGGGGAAACGAACTCGTTTGATATTAATCTGCGCATGCGCAAAGACAGTGTGATCTGGATTTCGATCACGCCATTACTCGGTATTGAAGCGGCCCGTGTACTCATTGACCGCGACAGTGTGGTACTGCTGGATCGCGTGCACAAGGAATGGAAAGTGCGCAGCTATGATTACCTCGGAGACATGTTGCGTACACCGATTGATTTTGAGAT
>Ga0315906_10005619_pt1 | contig 15738 bp, 20 predicted proteins | sample LakEriMetagenome_4_FD_203526 | JGI IMG/M metagenome (GOLD analysis project Ga0315906, IMG submission 203526) | Freshwater fungal communities from buoy surface, Lake Erie, Ohio, United States - Buoy 2 MA122 | ecosystem: Environmental > Aquatic > Freshwater > Lake > Lake biofilm | place: USA...
GGATCCACGACGCGCTTCAGGCTACCGAGGGAAACGGGCCCATCAATCTCGGCGCAACGCTTCGGAAACTCTGCATATCGCTACAAACCATGGCGGGAGACACGGATCACATCGAGGTAGTCGTCGACTCCGACGAAGTCGAAATCCCGGTCGCGCTGGCGCAACGCGTCGTCCTCGCGGTGAACGAGCTGGTGTCGAACGCCCTGCGACACGCCTTCTTCGAAAGGGAGAAGGGGACGGTCAGCGTCAGCCTGCGCCGCACCGACACCGGCATGACGATCTGCGTCGCCGACGACGGGATAGGACTTCCGCCTCATCATTCCACCACTGAGGGATACGGAACAACGCTCGTCCGCATGATGGTGAAACAGCTTGGCGGCACGCTGCTGATGGAGACCAAGTCAGGCGCGTGTTTCACGATCCTGGCGCCGCTGGATCAGGCCTGAGCCTGCCAGCGCGCCAACCGGCGCCGATTTCGGCCACCTTGCCGCGATAGTGTTTCAACGCCCTCGCCTTAGCCGTTTCCGGAACAGCGCCTGCGCCAAGGCCCGAGAGTTTTGCTTGCAACTGTTGGCCGGCTTCGACTTTCTCTCTCATCATGAGTTCGTTCTCGCGGTCCGCCCCTGCTCCGCCGCGCGCAACTCTCGCCATGCGCGTGGCGATTACCGAAGACGCTTCGAGACCCAGCATCCAGGTCCGCCACCCGAGGTCGAACCACGGATTCGACGCCCCGCGGCTTGCCACTAGGAGGCCTGCATGGTTTCGGGCGACTGCACGGCGCTGTCCGTCAGCAACCCGTCATCGCCGGGAAGCGAACTCACCATCGCGAACGTCAAGATGGCCGCGACGAACGCCAGGCTGAGAATATGCGAGAGTTTGAGACGGCGTTCTGTCACTGCGAGTATCCTGCCGGTCCGTAAGTGCTGATCATCCCATCTGCGCCGTTTGTCCCGCAGGCGACTTGGCCTTGTCGGGCGCCGGGCCCTTCAGCGAAACGGACGCAGGCCGGTCGCGGCCCATCGTCCAGTTGGATTTCATCCGCACGAGCGGGTTCGGCGCGCACCAGATTTCCGCAGACTCGTTGAGCGCAGTGACCCAGATCAGGTTGTGCTCCTGACCATAGTCGATGACGGCGACCGCATAGCCATCGCCCTTGCCGATGACGGTGACGGGGATCGAAGGATTCAGCTGATGGAAGGACATGTAAGCTCCGCGTGGCGTCATGGTGAAAGCGATGAACCAGACCTTCGTTCCATGACAACGCACCAGCGAGCAGCGCCTCGCATGATGCGCATCAGTTGATTTAATCCACGATAACGGCGCGCTAGCCGCATTGATCCCGGGCATGCGACGTGTCTAGAACATATGCAGAACAAACTGCGAGGGCGCGCCGTGACGCATCTGAAGATCGACTATGTTGAACTGGCCAGCCGCGACATCGGCGCGACGCAGGGGTTTCTGGCGAAGGCGTTTGGCTGGACCTTCGTCGATTACGGCCCGGGCTATCAGGCCTTCGCAAATGCCGGCCTCGACGGCGGCGTCTTCCAGGCCGGCGAGGAGGCGCTCACTGCGCCGCTCGTGATCCTGAAGGCGGACGATCTGGAAGCCGCCCTCGCCGCAGTGACCGCGGCCGGCGCGCAGATCGTCGAGCCGATCTTCGCATTCCCCGGCGGCCGCCGATTCCACTTCCGCGAACCGGGCGGCAACGAGATGGCTGTCTGGAGCCAGCGTTGAACTAGGTGCGCTTCGGCGGTGTCGTCGCCGCAATGTGCTTGCGCGCCTCGTCCATCCACCCCGGCCCTTCCGGGAAGGTGACATCGCCGACCCAGAAATCGCCCTTGCACCTGGCGCGCGCGGCGTCATCTGCCGACGTGCCCCACACGATCTCGCCGAACTTCTGGTCGTCGTCGGCCACGATCTCCTCGCCGCCTGGCGCATAGCGCGTGCGCGGGCCGACCCGCACCGTGTTCTTGGCGCAATCGACGGTCATGGCGTGGTATTCCTGCCAGGCCACCTCCTTGCCTTCATGCTTCACCTCGCCCGGCATGTAGACGAACCGCATCCGGAATGTGGCAAGCGTGTCCTCGCGCACGCCGGGTTCGCTGACGAAAACCGCGAACCGCTTGTCAGCCTGACCAACCTTGCGCCACGCCTGAAGCGACGGATCGCCCCCTGTGGTCGCGCACGCCGAAGCCAGCGTCGCCCCGGCCAGCAGGGCCGCTGCGAGCCGTCCAGGAATACCGATCGCCATGCGCTCTCCCCGCATCAATGCTTCCCAGTATTGCGTGATTTGCCGTGCATGAGAATCCGCCAGCGGCGTCAGCTGTAATCGCAGATCCGGCTCAGCTTGTTGTCGCGCAACTCGAACATGGTGGCCCCGCGGATCGAGACATGCTCGCCCTGCCGCACATGCTGGCCCAGTTCAGCGGCGGCGACGCCCGAGAACACCGTTTCGGCGGCCGCCCGCTGCCCATCCACCAGGATGGTCACGACTTCGTGTCGCCGCTCGCGGAAGGCCCGCGTCGTCGCCTCGATCACTTCGCGCATCTCGTCCTTGCCGCTCAAGCGGATCGAGCCGCCCGGATTTGAGATGGTCTCGAACACGACGTCGTCGGCGCAGCACTCCAGCATGCCGTCGACATCGTTCGAATTGTACCGCTCGACATAGCGGCGAACGAGGGTGGCGACGTCGGACATTCTGACTCCTGAGGGGCGCGCAGCCGCACGAATCGATCCCGCATCCACTAGGCCTGCGGACTGATTTGAGGCAACTGGACCCGGCGTTTCTGACAAGGCGGCAATACGCGCCGCCCACGAGACGGGCTACTGCGGCAAAGAAACCGCACGAATGTGACCATAAGACGACGGACGCCCCCATATGGTGAGCGTTCACAAGGAGAATTTCATGGCCCTCAAGGTCGCAGTCCTCGGCGCTTCCGGCATGGTCGGCCGCGAGATTCTCGGCATCCTCGCCGAACGCGGCTTCCCCGCCGCTGAGACGGTCGCCCTCACCTCGCGAAAGATGATGGGCGCCGAGATCAGTTTTGGCGACGCCACCCTGAAGGCGAAGGACGTCGACGAGTACGATTTCTCCGACACGCAGGTCTGCTTCATGGCGACCGCCGACAGCGCCGCCCGCAAGTACGGAAACGCCATCGCCGCCGCCGGCTGCATTGTGATCGACACCTCCCGGGCCTTCCGCAACGACCCGCAGGTCCCGCTGATGGTGCCCGAGGTGAACGGCGCCGCGATCGACGGCTACACGCGCCGCAACATCATCGCCGTCCCCGACGGCGTCACCTGCCAGCTGGTCCGTACACTGAAGCCGCTGCACGACGCCGCCGGCGTGGTGCGCGTGGTGGTCGCCACCTACCAGTCCGTTTCCGGCGAGGGCCAGCGCGCCATCGACGAACTCTGGACCCAGACCAAGGGCATCTATGTCAACCAGGCGCCCGACCCCAAGGAATTCCCGCGCCAGATCGCCTTCAACGTCATCCCGTCCGTCGACGAGGTGATGGACGACGGCTTCACCGAGGAGGAATGGCGCCTCTCGAACGAGACAAAGAAGATCATCGACAACGACATCCAGGTCGTCGCCACCTGCGTGCGCGTGCCCACCTTCGTCAGCGTCGGCGAGGCCGTCCATGTCGAACTCGCCCAGCCCCTCTCCGCCGCCGACGCGCGCGCGCTCCTGCGCGAATCCCCCGGCATCCTGCTGATCGACCGCCGCGAGGAGGAAGACGGCTACGAGACCCCGATCGGCGCTGTTGGCGAATGGGCGACCTATGTCTGCCGCGTCCGCGACGACGTCACAGTCGAGAACGGCCTCGCCATGTGGATCGTCGCCGACGATCTTCGCAATGGGGCAGCCATGTGCGCGGTGCAGTGCGCGGAGCTGCTGCTGAACCGGGGCGTGTTTGCCGAGGCGCTTGCCGGCTAGCTCCGAACCGCTAGGAGAAAATCTCCGTACCCGTTGAGAAACTATCGCCCACGCCTCGGCTTACGGCCCGCGTCAAACCGGCCTACTTACCCGCCATGCCCATGAACGCCGACACACGCGCGGGACTGTTCGCCGCCATCGCCGCCTATGGGCTGTGGGGCTTCCTGCCGCTGTATTTCCAGTTCCTCGGCGACATGCCGCCGCTGGTGATCCTCGCCCATCGCATCGTCTGGTCGGCGCCTACCGCGCTGATCCTCGTGATCGCCGCCGGCAAGTGGGGCGAATTCGCCGGCGTCTTCCGCGCCCCGCGCATGCTGTTCACCCTGCTCGCCTCCTCGATCGCGATCGCCGCCAACTGGACAATCTACATCTGGGCCGTCACCAACCATCGCGTGCTGGAAGGCAGCCTCGGCTACTACATCAATCCGCTGATCGTCTTTCTCTTCGCGGCGATGTTCTTCGGCGAGCGCTTCCGGCCGCTGCAGCTTCTCGCCGTCGGCATCGCCGCCGCAGGCGTCCTCAACCAGACGCTTGTGGTCGGCCAGTTCCCCTTCGTGTCGCTCTCGCTGGCGTTCTCGTTCGCGATCTATGGCGCGATCCGCAAGACGACCAATGTCGACAGCCGGATCGGCTTCGGCCTCGAGGCGCTCTGGCTCTTCCTGCCCGCCCTCGCCTATCTCGTGTTTTTCCTGCCGCCGGGCGTCGCCGCCTTCGGCTCGGGCGAACCGGGCTTCATCGCGCTGCTACTGCTCGCCGGCCCGCTGACAGCCACGCCGCTGATCCTGTTCGCGATGGGCGCCCGCCGCCTGCGCATGTCGACCATCGGCGTCCTGCAATTCATCGCGCCGACCGTTCAGCTCTTCATCGGCATCGCGATGGGCGAAGCCTTCACCGGCGGCCACGCCGTCACTTTCGGCCTGATCTGGACGGGCGTCCTCATCTTCACGCTTGCAGGACGGCAGCCGCGCCTCGTCGTCCCGACGGCCAGCTGACAAGAAAAATCCCCGCCGGGATGGTCCCGCGGGGATCAGTTGAGGTGATTTGCCATGCGAAGTCGCGAAGAGCGATTTCGAAGACAGGATCGCAAATCCGGCGCCAGCCCAAATTGGTGCGCCTTAACCGGAAATCCCCAATATCTGCGCAGCTGCAGCACCTGCGCGTTAAGGACTGTCTTAAGACTTCAGCCCGATGCTTCGCGGCGGCACAGATGTCCGATCTTTTTCGGACATCTCGTAGATTGGGGGGAGGCGCTTCACACCTGTGAAGCCCTGCCCGTGATCTGCAGCGGCGCCGGGGTCGTTGAGTGAGACATCCGCGGGGGCGGCGCGCGAGGCAGGCGCGACAGATTTTCCAGGCTGGAGGCAGGACAATGAGTGCATCGACAGATCCCATGCAGTCGCCCGAATGGGAGGTTGCCCGCCGTGACTGGTATGAACAGGCCCGGACGCAGCTCGAAACACTTCAGCAGGCCGTGAACTCCGCCGTCCCAAGCTCCCTCGCGCTGGAAACAATCTACGGACCGATGCACGACATGGCGGGCCTCGCCGGCGTGTTCGGCTACGACATGCTCGGCAAGATTTCCCGCAGCCTGATCGAGACGCTCCGCAAGGGCGCAAACCCGCTCGACGACCGCATGCTGATGGTCGCCAAGGCCCACCTTGCCGCCCTGGTCGCCCTCCACGCCCGCGACATGCGCGGCGACGGCGGCCCGCAGGGCCTCGCCATCCTCGCCAAGCTGGCCAGTATCCACGCCTGATCTGGCTGCTTACAAACACCCATATAGCGCATCGATGATCCGCGACCGGCGCGCATCCTCCAGCAGGTGCGTCCCCTGCTTGTTCATGATGTAGGCGCCAGCCAGCCCCGTCGCAGGATCGCCGAACGCGCCAGAACCGCCCCAGCCCGAATGGCACAGCGTCTCCGGGTTCGGCCCGTAGATCAGCGACGGATTGCGCATCACGCCCGCGCCGAACGCCACACGCCCAGGCAATACGCGATCCTCGCCCGCAACACGCTGGCGCGTCAGCTCGTCCCACGTCACCGGCGCGATCACCCGCGTCTCGCCGATGCGGCCCTTCTGCGCGAACGCCGAATAGAGCCGCGCCATCCCCGGCGCCGTTCCATGTCCGTTGGCTGAGGGAATCTCCGCCATGCGCCAGGCCGTCGTGCCGCGCGGCGCGGCTGCCCACGGCGTCAGGAAAGCCGCCCGCGTCTCCGCATTGCTGTGCGGAAACTGCGTCGGCGCCTTCGGCTTCAGCAATTCCGCACAGCGGCCATGTTCGCTCTCGGGCAGTCCGATCCAGAAATCGATCCCCAGCGGCGCGCACACATCCTCGCGCAGAATCGCCCCGAGCGACCGCTTCGACACGCGCCTCACCAGCTCGCCCGCGATGTATCCCCATGTCAGCGGATGATAACCCGACCCATCGCCCCTGCTCCACATCGGCGAAAGCTTCGCCAGCTCCGCCGACAGCGCCGGCGGATCCAGCCACAGCTGCGGCTCAATCGGCTCGGCAAACCCCGGCACGCCCGCCTGATGCGACAGCGCCTCGGCCACCGTGTACCCACGCTTCCCCGCAGCACCGAACTCCGGCCAGTAGTCCGCGAGAGGAGCGTCGTAGTCGACAAGCCCGCGCTCGACGAGCATCGCCACGACCAGCGCCGCGATCGGCTTGGTTGCAGAATAGACAGGGCACAGCGTCCGCTCATCCCACGCAACCGTCCCCGCCCGATCGGCAAACCCGCCCTGCAGGTCAACAACAAGCTCGTCGCCAAGATACGCCGCGAAACACGCGCCATGCTCCAGCGCGTCCGCGAAGTTCGCCTCGAACGCCGCGCGGACAGGTTCGAATCCGGCGGCCGTAAATCCGGTGATGCTCATGTCCCTCACATCGTCTTGCAGCGGTTGCGCGTCAACCAGATCGTGCGCAATGATCCGGCAGGCAACGCATTCAAGGCTTGGACATGATCGAGATCAACGGCATCGCCCATATCCAGATCACAGCCGGCCGCTACGACATCGCGCGCGCCTTCTACATGAAGCTCCTGCCCTTCCTCGGCCTGAGGCAGGTGCTCGACAACGAATACGGCTACTACTGCGTCGGCGGCCGCACCGGCGTGCTGATCTCGAAGCCCGCGCCCGAACACGAGGGCGAGCGGTTCATGCAGCAGCGCGTCGGCCTGCATCATGTCTGTTTCCGCGCCCGCTCGCACGAAGACATCGATGCCGCGCATGACCTCATCAAGTCGCTTGGCGTACCCATCATCCGCGCCCCACAGGAAGACGGCTGGGCGCCCGGCTACTACTCGATCCTGTTCGAGGATCCCGACGGCGTCCGTCTCGAGATCAACTTCGTTCCCGGCAAGGGCGTCTTCGACACCGCGGAAAAAGCCTTGAACCCGGCCTACCCGAACGCGCCGTCACGCGACTGACCGCACTGGCGCTGCAAACCGCTGCGCCAGCCGATCGCTGCACGCCGCCAGCGACAGCTCCGTCCCCGACCATTCGATTGTGCGCGCAATCACTTCATGCGTCGCGCCCGTCGCATCGCCCAGCGCAGCCTCAGCTCCAAACCCCGACACCAGCCCGCCCGCAAAGCGAAGCGTCAGTGTGTCGCCCGTGCCATTGGGAATCCGACCCGCAACCTTCGCCGTCTCCGCGAGCATCGCCGCGTCGACATCGACATGCAGCACGCCGATCCCCTGCGGCGACGGCACGGACGAGATCAGCCACCGCCCGCCCCGCGAACGCGCCGCGCGTGCAACATCCTCCGCCGTCCGCAGCGCCGCGATATCCGTACCCGTCAGCCGCGCGAACTCCCACAGGTTCGGCGCCAGCACATCCGCCAGCGGCACGAGGTCGGCCAGCAGCGCCGCCTCCGTCTCCGGCTTGATGTAGAGCCCCGGCGCCACATCCCCCATCACAGGATCGACGATCACGATCGGCCGCTCCGGCGCGCTCGCATGCGCCTTGCGGCGCGGCGCCGACCGCACGCGCGCGATCGCATCCACCGCCACCTTCACCTGCTCCGGCCGCGAGAAGTGACCCGTCACCACGGCATCGACCAGCGAGAAGAGCCCGTTCGCCTCGACGCCCTCCAGCATCCCCGCCATCACTTCGGCCTCCACAGGCGCGCCGCCCGGCGTCCCCCAGCCCGGATGTCGGCCGAACAGGCAGGTCGGCACATGGACATGATCAACCTTCATCGGCCCCAGCACGTAGGGCGCTATGCCCCCGCCAACCCGACTGGCGGCGACGAAGGATGAAATCACGAGCACGAGAGGCATGGCTGTCCATTCGCGCATCAGGAGTGCGCGCGACGACATTACCCGGCCCGCGGCTTTCCTCCAGCTTGATCTTGCGGGCTGCCTCCGCCATGACCACCGCGACTTCAAGCCCCGACTTCAAGCGAGAGGCCTCCCATGTCCGCCATCCGCCCCCGCCGTTCGGTTCTCTACATGCCAGGCGCAAACGAGCGCGCGCTGGAGAAAGCGAAAACCCTCCCCGCCGACTCGCTGATCCTCGACCTGGAGGACGCCGTCGCGCCGGAAGCCAAAGTCGAAGCCCGCGACCGCGTCTGCAATGTGGTGAAGGCGGGCGGCTATGGTCCGCGCGAACTGATCATCCGCATCAACGGCCAGGACACCGAATGGGGCAAGGCCGACCTGCGCGCCGCTGTCCAGGCTAAACCCGACGCCATTCTCGCCCCCAAGGTCGCGACTGCGGAAGACATACGCTGGCTCGACGAACAGATCTCTGAAGCCGGCGGCGCCACCGAACCGCGCCTCTGGGTGATGATCGAGACCCCGCTCTCCATCCTCAACATCAAGGAGATCGCCGCCGCCGCGAAGACGACGCGCCTCGCCGGCTTCGTCATGGGCTCCAACGACCTGATCAAGGATTTCCGCGCCGAGCCGATGCCCGGTCGCGAGAACCTCGCCGCCTGCTACACCCTCGCCATCGCCGCCGCGCGGGCCTACGACCTTCTGGTCTTCGACGGCGTCTACAACGACATCGCAAACGCCGACGGCTTCGCAGCCGAAGCCAGACAGGCACGCGCCTTTGGCTTCGACGGCAAGACGCTGATCCACCCGACGCAGGTCGAACCCTGCAACACCATCTTCGCCCCCGCCGCCGACGCTGTCGCACAAGCCCGCGACGTCATCGCCGCGTTCGCCGATCCCGCCAACAGCGGCAAGGGCGTCCTGAAAGTGAACGGCAAGATGACCGAGCTATTGCACCTTGCCCAGGCAAGGCGCACCGTCTCCGTGGCCGAGGCCATCGCCCAGAGAGAGGCCGCACAGTGACCCTCAAATCCGATCCCGGAAATTTCTTCGAGGATTTCGTCGTCGGCGATGAGCTGGTGCACGCAACGCCGCGCACCGTCACAGAAGCAGACGCCGCCATCTACACCGGCCTCAACGGCTCGCGCTATGCGCTGTACTCCGCCGATACCTTCGCACAGGACATCGGCCTCGAGGGCGCGCCGATCGATCCACTGCTCGCCTTCCATGTCGTGTTCGGAAAGACGGTGCCGGACATCTCCCTGAATGCGGTCGCGAACCTCGGCTATGCTGACGGCCGCTTCCTCGCGCCGGTCTATCCCGGCGACACGCTGCGCGCCGTCTCCGAAGTCATCGGCGTCAAGGAAAACTCCAATGGCAAGACAGGCGTCGTCTACGTCCGCACGCACGGCTACAATCAGCAGGACACGGAAGTCCTGAACTATGTCCGCTGGGTGATGGTCAACAAGAAGGACCATGCGAAGCCCGCGCCCGCAGCTGTCATTCCCGAACTCCCCAAAGCCGTCGATCCGCGCGACCTGCCGCCGCGCGCCTATGCGCTCGAGGACTACGACTTCACGCTTGCAGGCTCGCCCTTCGGCTTCGAGGATTACGAAATCGGCGAGAAGATCGACCATGTCGACGCCTTCACCGTCGAAGAAGCCGAGCACCAGATCGCCACGCGCCTCTACCAGAACACTGCCAAGGTCCATTTCAACGAGTTCGCGCAGCGCCAGACGCCGCGCGGCAAGCGCCTCATCTATGGCGGCGTCGCCATCTCGCTGGCGCGCTCAATCGCCTTCAACGGCCTCGCCAACGCAGCCGAGATCATCGCGATCAACGCGGGAAGCCACGTCAACCCGCTGACCGCCGGCGACACCGTGTTCGCGTGGTCCGAAGTGCTCGACAAGGTCGATCTCGGAGATGGCCTCGGCGCCCTGCGCCTGCGCCTGGTCGCGACCCGGAACCTGCCCTGCTCGGAATTCCCCTACAAGGACGCCGAAGGAAAGTACCTCACCGAAGTCATCCTCGACTTCGACTACTGGGCGGCCATTCCCAAACGGGGGTAGTCCTCCCTACATAGGTGACATGAGCATCGCCGACTTTCCCCAGTTCGCCGCAGCGTGCGCCATCCTGTTCTCGGTGGTGATCCGCTGGCTGCGATCCGGCGCGTCGTGGGAGTCAGTCGAGCAAGGCAGCGCCACGGCCAACGAGCTGCGGGAGCTCACCGGCATTCTCGATTACGACAAGCTGCAGGAAACCTTCGGCCCCCCGCGCCTTGAGGACGGCGCCTTTCGCGTCACCCGCCGCGACGTGCTGCGCGAACGCACCGGCCTCGGCTATCTCTTCGGCGACCGCTATCTCGACGGCGCCTCGGCGCTGGTCGCCATCGCCACCCTCCTCCCGCTCTGGCCCACCTGGAGCACACGCTGGTGGCTCGACACGCTGCTGGCCTTCGCCTGCATCTACCAGGTCGCAGGCTGGGTCGCGTCAGCACGGTTGTTCAAGCAGAAGTAGTCGCGAGCTTTACCGCCCACCCCGCAAGAACCTCGCCATCCATCGCCCGACCATCTCGTTGTCATGCCGCTCAGCCAGCGACGCGATCGCCCCATCCACCTGCTCATCCGACAGCCGTCCCCGCCGCGCCGCATACAGCGCCGCGACAAAGTCATCGCCGAACTCCGGATGCCCCTGCATGCTCATCACCGGAGCGTCCGTGTACTCGAGCATCGCATGATCCGTGTGCGCCGACCGCGCCAGCGTCACCGCGCCCGCAGGCGGGATGACCACCTGGTCCTGATGGCTCACCGCCAGCGACACGCTTGCGCCGGCGCCAGCCATCCACGCGCGACGCTCCAGCACCTCATACATGTGCCGTCCCACGCCCCAGCCCTTGTCCGACTTGCGGACATCCCCGCCCATTGCGTCCGCGATGATCTGGTGGCCGAAACACACACCCACCATGGGTGTCTTCACGCGGAAGGCCCCGCGCACGAAATCCCGCAACGGGTCCATCCATGGCGTGTGGTCATAAACCCCTGCAGGCGACCCCGTGATCACCACCGCCTCGCAAGCCGCCGGATCGGGCAAAGCGTCACCATCGACCAGCTTCACCACCGCGAACGACAGCCCGGCATCCGCCTCGCCCAGCAGGGCCGCGAACATATCCGGATAGAGCGGATACGCCTCGCTCAGCTGTCCTGGCGCCCGTCCCGTTTCGATAATCGTTACTCGCATCCCACGATCAATAAGGCCTTTTTCCCCAAGGCCAAAGCGTCGCGTCCCGCCGCGTTGACAGCACCGGAGGCGGGTCTAATACCGGGTGCGGCGCAGTCAGGCTTGCGCCGGGGCGAAAAGGAAAACCTCGCAATGTCCAGCTGGACAGACAAGCGGCCGATGTCGCCGCACGTGCAGGTCTGGAAATGGCATCTCACGATGGCCTCCTCCATCCTCCACCGCGTAACCGGCGTCGGGAACTATATCGGCATCGTCCTTGTCATCGCCTGGCTCTTCGCCACCGCCGTCGGGCCTGACCTCTACGAACCGCTCGCCGGCCTGATCGGGTCGATCTGGGGCCAGCTCATCCTCTTCGGCTTCACGTTGTCGATCTGCTACCACCTGCTCAACGGCCTGCGTCACCTCGTGATGGACGCAGGCGCGGGCTTCAATCCGAAATTCGCGGGCTTCACCGCCGGCCTCGCCATCGTGCTGGCCGCTGTTCTCGCCGTCGCCATCTGGTACCTCGCCGGCCTCGTCCCGGGCTTCGACCCTCTCAACATGACGGGCGCTGCATCATGAGCAAGCCACAGCCCACCATGCGCACGGCACTCGGCAAGGTCCGCGGCCTCGGCTCGGCGAAACACGGCGCCGGTCATTTCATCGCCCAGCGCGTCACCGCCATCGCGCTCGTCGTCCTCGTCCCGCTCTTTCTCATCACCCTGATCAACGCCGTCCGCGGCGGCTATGACGGCGCGCTCGCCTATGTGGCCGACCCGTTCAACGCCGTGCTGATCCTGCTTGCGATCGGCGCCGCGCTCTACCACATGCGACTGGGCATGCAGGTCGTGGTCGAAGACTACATCGCCAAGCACGGCACGAAGGCCGTGCTGCTCATCCTCAACACTTTCATCTGCGTCGTCCTCTTCGCCGCCGCCGCCTACGCTGTCCTCAAGGTCGCAATCGCATGACTGCCCCAGCTTCACCGAGCTATGTCTGGAACGACCATACATATGACGTCGTCGTCATCGGAGCCGGCGGATCCGGCCTCCGCGCCGCGCTCGGCTGCGCCCAGGCCGGCCTGAAGACCGCCTGCATCTCGAAAGTCTTCCCCACCCGCTCACACACGGTCGCGGCCCAGGGCGGCATCTCCGCATCGCTCGGCAATATGGGCCAGGACGACTGGCGCTGGCACATGTACGATACGGTGAAGGGCGCCGACTGGCTCGGCGACCAGGACGCGATCGAATACATGGTCCGCGCCGCCCCCGCCGCCGTCTACGAGCTTGAGCACTGGGGCGTGCCCTTCTCGCGCACCGAGGAAGGCAAGATCTACCAGCGCGCCTTCGGCGGCATGACCAAGAACTATGGCGAAGCCTCGATCCAGCGCACCTGCGCCGCGGCCGACCGCACCGGCCACGCCATGCTCCATACGCTCTATGGCCAGTCGCTGAAACACGCTGTCGACTTCTTCATCGAATACTTCGCGCTCGACCTCATCATGCAGGACGGCGCCTGCCGAGGCTTCACCGCGCTGAAACTGGACGACGGCTCACTGCACCGCTTCCGCGCCCAGCGCGTCATCCTCGCCACCGGCGGCTATGGCCGCGCCTACTTCTCCGCAACCTCCGCCCACACCTGCACAGGCGATGGCGGCGGCATGGCGCTGCGCGCTGGCCTGCCCCTGCAGGACATGGAATTCGTGCAGTTCCACCCCACCGGCATCTACGGCTCGGGCTGCCTCATCACCGAAGGCGCACGCGGCGAAGGCGGCTACCTCACCAACTCCAAGGGCGAACGCTTCATGGAGCGCTACGCCCCCACCGTGAAGGACCTCGCCTCGCGCGACGTCGTCTCACGCGCGATGACGATGGAAATCCGCGAAGGTCGCGGCGTCGGATCGCAGAATGATCACATCCATCTGCACCTCGATCACCTCGACCCGAAGATCCTCCACCAGCGCCTCCCCGGCATTTCGGAGAGCGCAAAGATCTTCGCCGGCGTCGACCTCACGAAAGAGCCGATCCCCGTCCTGCCGACCGTGCACTACAACATGGGCGGCATCCCCACGAACTATCACGGTGAAGTCCTCACCAAGACGGCCGGTGATCCCGATACCATCGTGCCCGGCCTGATGGCCGTCGGCGAAGCGGCATGCGTCTCCGTCCATGGCGCGAACCGCCTCGGCTCCAACTCGCTGATCGACCTCGTTGTCTTCGGCCGCGCCGCCGGCCTGCGCTGCGGCGAAGTCCTCGAAGCCAACGCCAACCAGCAGGACCTGCCCAAGAACGCAGGCGATGATCACCTCGCCCGCTTCGACAAGTTCCGGAACGCCAAGGGCTCAACCCCCACGGCGAAACTCCGCGCCACCATGCAGCGCGCCATGCAGGAAGACTGCGCCGTCTTCCGTACCGGGGAGACGCTTCAATCCGGCGTCAAGCGTATCGCCGAAGTGGTCTCCGGCGTCGCCGACATCGGCGTCACCGATCGCGGCATGATCTGGAACACTGACCTGATCGAGACGCTCGAATTCGAGAACCTCATCATCCAGGCCGCCGCCACGGTGAACTCCGCCGCCAACCGCCAGGAAAGCCGCGGCGCCCACGCCCGCGAGGACTTCCCCAACCGCGACGACGCGCAGTGGATGAAGCACACCCTCTCCTGGGTCGACGCCAAGGGCGGCGTAAAGATCGACTACCGCCCGGTCCACGCCTACACGATGTCCAACGACGTCGAGTACATCAAACCGAAGCCGCGGGTGTACTGAGCCCGGCCCGTCTTCGAAACGTGGTGAATTTTCATCCTGCTGGTCGAGTCTATCCGGCAGCATCCACGCAATGGCTGAGCTGATCTGAGCCTTCTGGCGCCATTGTGGCATGTCCCGATCCTTGGGCCCTTCTGGCCGGACCTGCGGACGTTGCGATGAAGCCCGTTTACCCTGATCTGCTTGCCTGCCCGGTCACCTCCGGCGAGCTCCTCGAAACGGGGTCTGGCGTTCTGGGCGCGACCGGCGGGCCACAATACCGCACGGTAGACGGCGTGAACTGCTTCCTTGGCGTCCCGACAGCGGATGAGGCGCCAAAGGACGACCCGAGCCGCAGCGTGCGCGACTTCTACCAGGGCGACGGGTGGGATGTCGGCGAGGACGGTCTCTACCGCGACTCGCGCGCCTTCCTCGACGCGCGCCCGATCGCGCGCGAGTTCAGCGCCCACTGCATGAAGCGGCTGGGTCGCTATTTCGCGGGGGGCGGAAAGTACATTCTCGACGCGGGCAGCGGCCCGATCCCGCACGACGAATTGCTGCCTTTCAGCGATGCGTTCGAAAAGCGCATCTGCGTCGATCTCTCGCTTCAGGGGCTGCAGGCCGCCCGCCGCAAGCTGGGCGACCGCGGCATTTATCTTCAGGCAGACATCACGAGCATGCCGCTGCGCGACAACTCCGTGGACGCCATCACCTGCAACCACGTCATCTATCAGGTGCCGGCCGAAATCCAGAAGGACGCCTTCATGGAGCTGTGGCGCGTGCTCAAGCCGGGCGGCGTCGCTGTCATTGTCTACTGGTGGCCGAGCCCCACACTGCCGCGCCATCTCGGCCGCGCCGCAAAGCTGATGAAGCTCCTGACAGGCATGCGTGGCGTACCCCCAAGGCCCGGCGTCTCCTGGCCGGAACTCTATCACCACCCGTTTGCGCCTGACTGGCTGAAGGCCCAGGATTGGCCCTTCACCTACAAGCTCGACGCATTCCGCATCGTCAACGACAACTTCGTTCGCGATCACCTGAGCGATGATTGGCGGGGCCGCCTGTTCATCAACGCGATCAAGACGATGCAATCGATCGCGCCGGAGTATTGCGGCCGGAATGGACAGATGCCCGCCATCATCGTCCGCAAGGAATCGTAGGCCAATTGACGTTGCTTCTGGAAGCGCGTCTGATCGGTCAACGAACGCGGATCCTTCCATGAAACTCTACAACGCCCCGATGCCTGCGCCGAACCCGCGCCGCGTCCGCATCTTCCTCGCCGAGAAGCAAATCGAGATCCCGCTCGTTGAAGTCTCCATCATGACCGGCGACATCAAGAAGCCCGATCACCTCGCGCGCGATCCGCTCGGCCAGCTGCCGACGCTTGAACTCGATGACGGCACTTTCCTGTCCGAGACCGTCGCCATGTGCCGCTATCTCGAAAGCCTCTGCCCCGAGCCGCCGCTCTTCGGCCGAACTGCGCTGCAGACCGCCCGCATCGACATGCTGACACGCCGCGTCGAATTCCAGATCGGCGCCCCCGCCGGCATGTTCTGGC
>Ga0315906_10005622_pt1 | contig 15734 bp, 14 predicted proteins | sample LakEriMetagenome_4_FD_203526 | JGI IMG/M metagenome (GOLD analysis project Ga0315906, IMG submission 203526) | Freshwater fungal communities from buoy surface, Lake Erie, Ohio, United States - Buoy 2 MA122 | ecosystem: Environmental > Aquatic > Freshwater > Lake > Lake biofilm | place: USA...
GTTGATGTCAAATTATGCATACCGTATTGTAAAAGCCAAATGGACCGGACAGCAGGAAATCGCATTCCTGGCCGGAGTGCGAATGACCGGAATTGACGATGTAGGAGTCGTGAATAAGATCTCCAAGGTTATTTCGAGTGAACTCAAAGTGAACATGCGAAGTATTAGTATCGACTCCAACGACGGTATTTTTGAAGGAACGATCATGTTATTCGTGCACGATACGCATCACCTGGACAAACTCATAAAAAAGCTGAAGGAAGTCCATGGCATCCTTACCGTCAACCGTATCGACGGCAAATAAGTATCTTTATCCGGTAAAATTATGAGCTCCGCAGAAACCATCAACGCCGCCAAACAGGTATTCACCGGGTACCTGGAAAAGCAAGGCCACCGTCGCACGGTTGAACGCTTTGCCGTATTGGAAGAAATCTATCTGCTGAACGATCACTTTGATGTGGAGTCGCTGTACATTCACATGAAAACGAAAGGCCACAGAATCAGTCGTGCCACACTGTACAACACCATTGAGCTACTCCTCGACTGCGATCTGATCACTCGCCATCAGTTTGGTAAAAATCTTGCCTTATTCGAACGTTCTTATGCGTACAAGCAGCACGATCATCTGATTTGCCAGGATTGTGAGCATATTTTCGAGTTTTGTGATCCACGAATTCAGCAAATTCAGTCTATGATGGGTGAAATTCTGCGTTTTGATATACATTCACATTCCTTGCACCTGTTTGGAAATTGCCGGGAACTGAAAGAAAAAGGAAGCTGTCCGCATCTCCCTAATCCGACCGCCTGAAAAGGGTAATTTTCACCCACAATGACCCGTTAAAAACTCTAAATCAACCTTTTGAAACAATAACGCATTAATCGTACTTTCGGAGCATGGAATTTACTTACAAGATCAACAATCAAGGCAACTATACCGTAGTGGATATGAACGGTAACCTGATTGATAAAAATCAGGCCACCCCGTTACTCGAGGAAATTCAAACGCTAATCGATCAGGGCAACAAGAACTTCGTTATTTCTATGGAGAACTTCAAATACCTGAACAGTAATGGCCTGAATGTCCTGGTAAATATCGTCACCAAAAGTCGCAAGAATGGCGGTGATTCGACGATTTGCAATATCAACGACAAGATCATGGAGTTGCTGATCATCACTAAACTAAATACCGTTTTCACCATTGCCGAAGACCTTACTACTGCAGCTCGGCAATTCCAGGTCTAAAAACAACACTAAATAAATATACCATCCCGTGACACCGCGGGATGTTTTGTTTTATCACACACCAACAGCCGGAACAATTCCGGATTACCCGCAAGCATGTCTGTAGACGTATTACTTGGCCTCCAATGGGGCGATGAAGGAAAAGGAAAGATTGTTGACGTATTAACGCCACAATATAATGTAGTAGCCCGTTTTCAAGGCGGACCCAACGCCGGTCACACTCTGGAATTTGAAGGTATAAAACACGTACTTCACACTATTCCCTCCGGTATATTTCGGGATGAAACCATTAACGTAGTAGGTAACGGCGTGGTCATTGATCCGGTGACACTTAAAAAAGAAATCGATGCCTTGCTATCGATGAAAGTCCCCGTGTCAGAACGACTTTTCATTTCCCGAAAAGCCAATTTGATTCTTCCTACGCACCGTTTGCTAGATGCCGCATCAGAAGCCTTGAAAGGTGCTGATAAAATCGGCTCTACACTGCGTGGAATCGGTCCAACCTATATGGATAAAACCGGACGAAATGGCCTTCGCGTAGGTGATCTGGAATCCAAGGACTTCAATAATCGGTACGAAAAGCTCAAGCTCAAGCATACGGAACTATTACGTTCCATGAATTATCCGATGACGGCTCTTGCTGATTTGGAAACGGACTTTTTTGCGGCCATCGATTTCATGCGTACGCTGAACTTGGTAGACAGTGAGCATTTGATCAACAAGTTCATACAATCCCACCGCACTATACTTGCCGAAGGTGCTCAAGGATCTTTACTCGACATCGACTTTGGATCGTATCCGTTTGTGACTTCTTCCAATACCATTACTGCCGGCGCTTGCACAGGACTTGGAGTTGCGCCGCGCCACATCAAGAAAGTATACGGAATTTTCAAAGCGTATTGTACGCGTGTCGGCAGTGGCCCCTTCCCGACCGAACTTGATAATGCTACCGGCGAAGCCATTCGTAAAGCCGGAAATGAATTTGGCGCAACAACGGGCCGGCCGCGCCGCTGCGGATGGCTCGATCTTCCTGCTCTACGGTACGCTATCATGATTAACGGAGTCACCGATCTGACCATGACCAAGCCCGATGTGCTGAGTGATTTCGATACGATTCAGGTCTGCACGCACTATGAGATAAACGGTGAGCGGATGGATTATATGCCGTATGACATCGTCAATATGGACGTCAAGCCGATTTATATTTCATTACCCGGCTGGAAAACGGATTTAACAGGAATTGATTCCGAAGACCAGTTTCCTGTTGCACTTTCAGGTTATATCGCCTGGCTGGAGGAGCAATTACATGTTCCGGTATCTATCGTTTCTGTAGGTCCTAACCGAAAGCAAACCATCATCCGTAAGCGCTAATCAATGCTGATCCTCACAGATCCTCTCCTTTAGTATTTTCAAAAAACTTCCCGCCGTTTCATTGTCCATTATTGATTCCGTCGAATCAGTTTGTGGCATTGAAAATAAATGAGGCTGACCGGCGTCTACCCACGCGGAATACCAAAAGGAACCCACGCGAAGAATGGCCAAATACATCCGTCGTTCTACCTGACCATCAAGCATCGTAAGATATTTTTTTGCGTAAGCGGCGGAATAGGTTTTTACCGTAATATTACCCCGATCTTCAAAAGCAAATTTCTGATCCGGCGCAGTAGAACTATCCAGCTGCCGTTCAAACAACAATACCGAATCTACTGCCGCGGAGCTCTCCCGAAGAATATCCCATGCCTTCTGCAAGGGATCATCCAGGTATTTACAAGGCCCCGGAGCAAGGTCAAATCCATCACCAAACAATTCCGGCAGGCGGGATTCCCAAAATCCGTGAATACCTTTTTGACCCGTAAGTTGTCCGTTGTAATTACGTGTACAATGTAACGGAACATGTGCATCACCCACATAATGACCCAGCACCGCGGAATAGTAAAGTATTCGCGCTTGATCCCGCTCCGTAAACGACCTGACAAGAGCATAATAAAACCGCTGAATAGCCCATGGAACAATACCGTGTTCGAAGAGCGTATCTTCCGAATATTTCTCAACGGCTTCGTTCCAGCGGTGCGGTACCGCATCCACTCCGCCGTAGCGATCAAGGTCCATGTAATGACGTGGCGCCTCTTGCGGGTCGGAATAGCGCCTCTTATCGGGATCTACGGCGTGCTCAAAAACATAGCCAATGTTTGGCTTATAAAAACCAAACAATTCCGGCGGCAATGTGAAACACGCCATATAATTGATACGCTGATGAGCCCAGAAACCCCAACCGCTGGCTGATTGACCGTACAGAAAACAAATGCAATAAAGAAACAGTCGCATACTGCAAGATCAGCACGTCATACTGTCAGCACAATCAACTGATTCGGGAACTTTTAAAAAACAACAGGAAATAGAAAAACAATCACAATCGAACCAGAACCCCGTCACGCAAAATCGGTATGACTGTAGTCTGATTCGGTGTTAGGCAATACTTGATATCTTTCTTAAGATTTAGTTTTGCCAGTCGCTCTTTGTGCGAGGAATAATTCAAAAATTTAACCGGATCCTTGTACGCCATCTGATAGAGGTATTTCAGTGCCAGGCAGGCGTCACCGTGCCAAAAATCACTCGAACGTTTTGAAATTTCTTCCATCACTGCTCCGGCAAAAATAGAATCCTCCAGATTAAACTTATTCTTCCACCCGGAACATAGCAACAAGATGTTTTTCTGTTGATCCACCAGGTAATCACACAACGCATCGATATTCAGGAAGGATCCAATAACAACCTGATACGCATTGCGCGAAACTTCAATCGCCTGGGTTCCATTGGTTGTAGTGATGACTATTGTTTGTCCTTTGATCCGTTCATCCATATAATGAAACGGTGAATTTCCAAAATCAAAACCATCCACCTGAATCGCATCGCGCTCAGCGCCGGTAAGATAACCCTTCGCTTTCCAGTCGCGAGCTTCTTCTACGGTGGCAACCGGAATTATTTTTTCTGCGCCCCATTCGAATGCCGTGCACATGGCCGAAGTAGCACGAAAAATATCAATGATAACAACGATTGTATCCGGCTCGGCATAGACCGGATACAGAAACGGAGAAAAGCAGGCATCGATTTTCAGATGGGCCTTATCGTTCATAGTTTATATCAGACAAGCAAGTGTAGTATAAAGAAGCAATACCTGCTATTGGATTTATTTTTTGTAGAACGGAATCTTAACAACCTGCGCTTTGAGTGCTTTGTCGCGAACTGGAATGAAAATCGTTGATCCCTCTTTGGCATAAGCGGCATCAACATATCCCATTCCAATGGCTTTCTGCAAGGAAGGCGACTGTGTTCCGGAAGTGACTTTCCCGATCAACGCACCCTCTTCATTCCGGATCTCATAATCATGACGCGGAATTCCGCGGTCGATCATTTCGAATCCCACGAGTTTACGACGAACGCCTTGTTCTTTTTGCTGCTTCAGCGCGGCAGCATTGGTAAATTCTTTTGTGAACTTAGTAATCCATCCCAGACCGGCTTCGATGGGTGAAGTGGTATCATCAATATCGTTGCCGTATAAACAAAAACCCATTTCCAGTCGCAACGTGTCACGAGCACCCAAGCCAATCGGTTTTATTCCGTGATTTTTTCCGGCTTCAAAAACAGCGTCCCATACTTTGCGAACGTCTTTGTTATCTACATAAATTTCGAAGCCACCTGCACCAGTATAACCTGTCGCTGAAACCAGAACATTTTCAACACCGGCAAAAACACCTTTGTCGAAGGTATAATACTCCATGTTAAGAAGATCCATTCCGGTCAACGGTTGCAATACTTCCGCTGCTTTAGGACCTTGAACCGCAAGCAATGAAGTACGATCAGAAATGTCGTGCATTTCCACATTATGAGTATTGAAGCGAGTGAACCAATTCCAATCCTTTTCAATATTCGAAGCATTGACGACGAGCATGTACGTTTTTTCGTCGATACGATAAACGAGCAGATCGTCTACAATTCCGCCATTTTCATTCGGTATACAAGAGTATTGCACTTTTTTATCGACGAGCTTCGCCACGTCATTGCTGGTAAGGCGCTGAATAAGCTCCATCGCACCTTCTCCCTTGAGAATAAATTCCCCCATGTGTGACACATCGAAGACTCCAATTCCGTTACGAACTGTTTCGTGCTCTACATTGATTCCCTCATAAGAAACCGGCATCAGGTAGCCCGCGAAGGGAACCATTTTAGCTCCTAATTGTGCGTGCACATCACCCAGAGCGATGTGTTTAAGTCCTGCAACTACTTCCATATTCGTTTTTTATTTAAAATAGCCAGTTTGCCGGCTATAATTGTGGTCAAAAGTAACAAGTTTCAGCGTTTTTCCGGCAATTCGAATAAGGAAATAAAGTTCGCCGTATTAGCGGAAACCGAATAATGATCCAGCACCTTACGTCGTGCTCTACTTCCCAGTTCCAAAGCAAGCTGCGGCTGCTGAATGAGCTGCTCCAGGGAGTTTTTCCAATCCTCCGTCGTGGAGCACACAAATCCGTTTACTCCGTGATCTACAATTTCAGCATTGACACCGATATTCGATACCACTGCCGGAACGCCGACAGACATATATTGCAGCGCTTTAAAGCCGCACTTTCCTCTGGCCCACTCATCATCCGCCAGCGGCATGATTCCGACATTGAATTTGAGTAACTCCCGAACTTCCACCTCTTTACTCCAGGGAATGAATCGCAACGATCGCAATCTAAATTTAGGCGGCGCATCGCAGATGACATGTAACTCGAAATCGTATTTCGATTCAAGATATTGGAATACCGGAAGCAATAATTCCAACACCTGCACCGTAGAGTGTGAACCGGTCCAGCCAATAACAAAACGAGTGCTTTCCGGAGCAGCAACAGCATTATGCCAACCTTCCGTATCGATGGTAGTCGGATTGACTATTGCGTTCGAATTATACTTAGAAGCATAGTCAGCCAGGTAACGGTTTCCGCAGGAAATTACGGTGGACCATCGAACGATGGAAGCTGTCTTGGAAAACGACTTCAACAGTCGCGTGGTGTAGTAATTCGTTTCGGATGCATTCGGAATCCAAATCGCATCGTCAAAATCAAAAACCGTGTATTTACGAAAGACCTTTGTGATTAACCATTCCATCCATGGCGGACCGAACGGACTCGCTTCACGGTGAATAAAGACAACATCGTACCGAAAGAGCGATACTAAATCAATCAGTCGTCGAAAATATCCGCGAAAGACACCAAGCACTTTCGGTAAAAAATGTCCTTTACGATAAAGAACTGCCCAGGCGCTATCATCCAAAAAAGGAGAAACGCGAAACGACCAACCTTTTTTTCCGAGTTCGCCCAAATATTGCTCGAAGCGAAACCGCTGGCTCGGCGCTTTATCGTATGCATAGGGAACTAAGAAGAGGATTTTCATAGGTACTTCCGACAAAGATAAAAATTCACCCGAAATCGTCATTTTTACGCTACCTTTGGAATACCCGAGGTACTATGCTGATTCGTTTTTCCGATAAAAACACCCCACGCTGGATCATTTTCCTGATCGATACGTCGATTTGTCTGGCCGCCTTTTTCCTTGCCTATCAGGTCCGGTTCAATTTCAACGTTCCGGAACAAGAAATCTCGCATTGGCGTTATGCACTTCCCGCGTTGCTGGGCGTCCGCTTGGTGAGTTTTTTGTATTCGCGTATTTACCAGGGAATCATCCGTTATACGTCCAACAAGGATGCACTACGTATTTTTTATACGATAACAACCGGATCTGCACTGCTTGCCCTCGCGAATATTTTCTCCTTTTACGCTCTTGGATTTTTTCTGGTCCCCTACTCGATTATCATCATCGAATATTTCGCGTCGGTGTTTTCCATGACAGCATTCCGAATTCTGGTAAAGTCTGTCTACATGGAAATCCGAAACCCATCACGTCACCGCAAATCAGTGATCATTTACGGTGCCGGTGAATCGGGAGTTATCACCAAGCGCACACTCGACCGGGATGCCGGGAGTCGTTATAATGTCGTTGCCTTTGTGGATGATGATGCCGACAAATCGGGGAAAACACTGGAAGGCGTTCGTATCTACCATGCCGAATCCGATCTTGAAGATCTTTTGCGTGCTAACGATGTAGCACATCTAATCATCAGTATTCAGAATGTACCTCCGGCTAAAAAGGAAGCCATCATTGAACGTTGTCTGACGCATCAAGTGCACGTCTTGAATGTTCCTGCCGTTTCCAGCTGGATCAACGGTGAATTAAGTTTTAGCCAGATCCGGAATATCCGTATTGAAGACTTACTGGAACGCGAGCCCATTCAATTGGACCTTGAATTGATTCGAAAGGAACTGACCGGCAAAGTCATTCTGGTCACCGGAGGAGCCGGCTCAATCGGCTCTGAAATTGTCCGGCAATTAATCCCCTTTCAACCGAAGAAAGTGATTGCCCTTGACCAGGCCGAATCTGCATTGTACGACCTCGAATTGCAAATTCAGGAACGCTACAAATTCCATAACCTTGAAACTGTTATTGCGGATGTTCGACAAGCAGACAGAATGCATCGCGTATTTGAGGCTTTTCGTCCCGAAGTAATCTTCCATGCTGCAGCGTACAAGCATGTTCCGGTAATGGAAAACAATCCGTCGGAAGCTATTCTCACGAATGTTCACGGAACGCGAATCGTAGCCGATCTTGCACTTGAATTCCAAGCAGAGAAATTCATTCTGATCTCGACAGACAAAGCTGTCAATCCGACGAACATTATGGGTGCGACAAAGCGCATTGCCGAAATCTATTGTCAATCGCTGGGAAAAAACACTGCAACACGATTTATCACAACGCGCTTTGGCAATGTACTTGATTCTAACGGCTCCGTTATTCCCCGCTTTAAAAAGCAGATTGAAGATGGCGGACCGTTGACCGTTACGCACCCGGAAATCACACGCTTCTTCATGACGATTCCGGAAGCCTGTCAACTGGTCTTGGAGGCCGGATCGTCCGGAAAGGGCGGCGAGATCTATATCTTCAATATGGGACGAAGTGTACGGATTCTTGATCTGGCAAAAAAGATGATCCGCTTAGCAGGACTGGAAGAAGGAAAGGATATCCAAATTACTTTTTCCGGTTTACGTCCGGGAGAAAAGATCTATGAAGAACTACTCGCTGATGCTGAAACAACACTTCCAACGCATCACAATAAAATATTGATTGCAAAAGTTCGTGAGTATGATTTCAAAATCATCGAGAAAGAAATCGACGAGCTGATCGGAATGTTCAAAGATCAACGTAATGATCGCATTGTAACAAAGATGAAATCAATTGTTCCGGAATATGTATCGGCGAACTCCATTTACAGCTCGCTGGATCAACCGGCATAAATCTGTTTCCTAGAAAAGTGAAGCACTACTGGACTACAGAACCTTGTTCTTCATACGCCAGTATTGCTCTCCTCCATTCTTGCGGAACTTCAATCGGATTTTTCTTGGTATAATCGAACGCCACCAACACTGTATTGGCATCTGCCATAAGGATTTCTCTACCATTTTCCATCTTCACGATACGGTATTCAAGGTCCAAACTTTTAGTGCCCAAGCGGGAACACCGGGTATACACCGTTATCTCGTCTTTGAAACGAATCGGTTGAATATAATCCAGTTCAGCCTTTGCCAAAATGATTCCTTCGTTATTCCAGTCGTAAGGCCAATTCACGATGTCGTCAAAATACTTTACACGCGCCTGTTCGATATAGCTTAGATAATTCGCATTATTGACGTGACCAAAAGCATCAATATCAACAAAACGAACTTCAACGGGAGTAGAATGCCTGAACGACATGATAGCAGGATGTAAGAGGATTTAACCGTGAATCGTTTCTTTTTTACCGTACCGGCGGATAACTTGGTCTTCGTAGGCGAGAAATTCCTGCCAGCGAGCCTCTACATCAATTCCGTTCGCATATTTACGGGCAAAGCCAAGAAACATCGTATAGTGACCTGCTTCGCTGATCATCAACTCGCGGTAGAATTCGCGCAACGAAGGATCAGAAATGTTTTCAGAGAGCACCTTGAAGCGCTCACAGCTTCTGGCTTCCACGAGAGCACTAAACAGCAACTGATCTACCAGTACAATATGTCGCTCGTGACCTTTTCGGATGAATTGATTAAGCTCCCATACATAATCATCCCGGCGTTCGCGTCCAAGTACACTACCACGTTCTTTGATGCGATCGTGCACCATTTCGAAATGCTGAAGCTCCTCCCGAGCCAATTCTACCATGGCCGAAACCAGGTCTGAATACTCCGGAAATTTGACCATGATAGTGATAGCATTCGTAGCGGCTTTTTGCTCACAAAAAGCATGATCGGTGAGAATTTCATCAATATTACGCTCTACTATATTGACCCAATACGGATCTGTCGGAAGTTTCAGTCCAAGCATCTTAAATAACTTTCTGTAGGTAAAAATAAATAAAACGGGTCAGAACATCATGACAATCGTCACTCTTTGCCGCTAATTCATCATTCCGCGGGAACTTCAGCGGTATCTTTGGGTAAAACCATCTCCAATGCCGGCCCTTTCAACGTTACATTAGGAACCACTGCATCGTATTCTTGCTGCGTGATAAGTTCTTTTTTCAACATAAAATTGGTCATTATCCGAAAATAATCGGCCAAGTACGGCTTTAACACCGCTTCAGAGTCGAACTGAAAACGAAATGCTTTGGGGCGCGGCAATAGTCCGGCGAGAAAAATACCTTCCTGAAGATCAATTTGTGAGGGTTTCTTGTCAAAATAGAAACGCGATGCCTCACCGATGCCATAGACACCCGGACCAAGTTCTATGATATTGAAATAAACCTCCAGCATCCGCTCTTTGGAAATCAGTCGACCCGACTCGATCAGCCAAACAATAAGTGCTTCTTCCGCTTTACGGGCGACTGTTTTTTTACGGGTTAAAAAAACATTCTTAACCAGCTGCATGGTGATGGTACTTCCGCCGCGCACGAATTTACCGGCCCGATAATTTGCAGCAATTGATTTTCGAAATGCCTCTTCATTGAATCCGTTATGAAAAAAGAAACTTCCGTCTTCACTGGTCAAAACTGCATTCCTGAAATACGGTGACACCTGATCCATTGTTGTGTAGTCCGGATTGGATGGACCTACTGCAAACGAACGTACCAGCCGGTCTTTTTCAAATACATCATGCACAAATTCACCATTCAGCTTCGGAATTCCCGTAGAGCCGAAATCACGTACCCGGAAACCGATCCGCTTCATCGAGCAATCGAATAGCACCTGATCCGGCCGTGCCGAATTCAATTCGAAAATCAGTGAAAAAGATAGCTTACCATCGCCTCGAATACTGCGCACCTCGTCGAACATTCCCTCGGGCAATGAGCCAAAGAAATCATTCGTTGCCGAAGTATCGGTCTTAACACGCAGGGAATACACCGTTGACGAGGATTTGTCGTATTTTACATAGGGCCGAATAGTCAATCGATTCACTTCGGCAAAAGTCGTACTGTCGAGTGTCACGGAATTCTGATCAATCAATACACTGTACTCGAACCGAGCGTGATTAATCCTAACGGTATCGGAAGCAATCTTAGCATGATAGCCGAAGCCTCCCTCCAGATCAACCAACCCACGCAATTGCACTTCTTTTCTATCTCCTTCCAAGCCATTGAGTACGACGTGAAGTGAATCAAAACCCATGGTGGCGCCAATTAATGGTTGAAGCAACGGGAGTCGATGCTGACCGGTCATCGGATAAACCGTCACATCGAACGCACGCTTCCGTTGATGAAAACTACCCAGCATTTTCCAGGAAGCACCGGCGGATTGATCAATCAACGTTCCATGCAACTCATCCGCGGTAGCGACAAATTCAGTGACGGCGAGGTCAGCATTCAAAGTATCTGAACGGAGTTGCAACCGTAAGTCGTGCAATTCGGCCTCTTGCGGCGCCAAATCAAATACGCGAATAAGCGTGGAGCGTACTTTTCGTGCCAAATCAGAACCATCCGTTGACCGTGTCGACTCTGCAGCAGAAGAATCGTTCAGATTTTTTAACCAACCGGAATAATTACAACGGCCGTTTACGCATTGCAAGCGGAGCAGCGCCCTATCAACAGCCACTTTACTCAGTTGTAGCCGTCCCACAATCATCGGTAGCAAAGAAGGTCGGACTGCTATTTTATCGATAAACAATAACGTATCCTGTTCCGGCGCGAGCACCAACACTTTGTCCAAAGTAACGGTAGCCAGTCCGGTAAAACCCTTATCGCCTACAGCAAGGGTACATCCTGTCTTTTCTTTGATTTTTGAGCCTACCTTTTCAACGGCCCAACCCAATAGTCCGTTGCGCAAAAGGAAAAACAGAAATAGCAGTACGGCCAAAGCGATTGCCACTACCTTAAATACCCGCTTTATTTTTACCATAGCCGACACAAATATCCGTAAAAACAAGAATGTTTAACGTGCCAATTCATACACATTCCAACGTTAATAATTCAATTCCCGTTGAAAAAGGAGTTTCGCGCACACCTTCTATCTTGTAACTCGTCCATGAGAACCATGTGTAACCCATTTTACGTGCTGCTAGCGCTGCTCTTGTTTTTGTCAAGCGGAAACCTGCGTGCCGAATTTACATCGGCCTACCATAACCAGCAACACATTGAACGGCTCGAGTCTCTTCGTGCCAAAGCTGCCAATCAAGTCAGTAAGAACCTTAATAGGTTTGGATTGGAAACACTGAAACAGTACGATATTCTTTCAGACACGCTGTTCGCAAATGAACTGCGCGATACGGTGGCGGGGATTGAAGAAGCATTCGAACGTAAATCTGCTTCGACTCAACAAGAAATTGCTACTAATCGTGGCGCCATTTCCCAAAACGACATACAGCAAGCTGAAGCCCAAACCAGGTTCTTTAGACTTTTCCGTAAATCCTTACTCGCCCTCGGTGTCTGGTTGCTTATTGTTTTTATCATTATCCGTATCCGTAATAAAAATGTTCGAAGATCTGAGGCAGCTCTGGCTGTTATCAAATTACAATCCCAACACATCTCTTCTTCTCATGCTTCAGGATCAGCAGCACTTATTAAACTGGATGAATCAAGTACTGTGTTCGCCGAAAAAGCCAGCGAACTGGCCGACGTCATCACTAGATTAGGCACTTATCATGAGCAGTTACCGGCAGGAAATCCTGCTATCGATACCGTAGTCGCCTACTTACCACAATTAGAAAAAGTCGCCACAGCTCTCCACCGTGAAGCCGAACTTACGCAGCGCTTTGCAAGTCAGCGGTTGGAGGCTGAAAGTGAAAAAGTCAATACCTCTGTCAATACTGTATGCGACCAGATTATGGAAATTGCGTATCGCGGACATTGTTGCGACCCGAATAATCCGTTCACCTGTACTATCACACGCGATCTTGAAAAGAACCTTCAACCGATGCAGGTACTTCCGATACCACTGGGTGCCGTGTTACTGAATGTACTCGACAATGCATTTCTTGCTGTAAAAGACCGTGCTGCGAAAGGTGAAAAAGGATACGAGCCTAAAGTAGCCATCAGCACACGAATACTTCCCCGTTTTTTGCAGATTCGCATTAAAGATAACGGCGACGGTATTCCGGAGTCTATTCGGGAAACTGTTACCACACCGTTTTTCACTTCACGTCCGGAAGGTCGCGGTGCAGGTATTGGGTTATCCGAAGCGAAACGAATTCTCACCCAATTGCAACAGGGAGAATTAGTCATCGAATCCGAAACCGGAAAAGGAACGGATGTTTACATCAAATTATTCCGCTGATATGGTAAAACGATTTTTTTTACTGCTGCTGCTGGTCAACGTATCCTCGATGTGCATCGCTGATATAGACCCAGCGTTCATGGATGAAATCCGTAATAAAACATCTTCAGCCGTCACCAAGCCGGAGGATTTGGACCGATTACTGAACCGCTTACGTGATACTCCGCTGGCGGAAGGCGCTGACTATCGTAACAAGATTACCGCCTATCAATTGATCAGCGACAGCTACGCGAAGCGAAATCATTTCCGTCAGGCGTATACGACCTACCTCCAATACCTCGAACTTAAAGAGCAATTGTTTCGGGAGCGAATGACTACCGCTATCAGTACCGCACAAAGTTCATCGGAATCAAGGCAATTAAAACTTACGGAAGAAGAAAAGACCACAGGCGAACAAGCCGACGAACTTCTTCTGAGTGCTGATCGCTTCACTACTTCGACATTTGTCTACAAGAAATTTTTCTCGTTGGGGATAATCGTACTTACCATCATCTTTGCCATTTCACTGGTTCGCTCCGGTGTTCGGTTATTGAACATGAAAAAAGAAAATGAGGTTGTCCGAAATAACATTCTTCAACTTCATCGAATTGCTTTGGCAGGAAATCTCATGGAAGGCAACATTGCCGGAAACAAAGACGCCGTAAAATCCATCAGCGAAAGCTCGCTGGAAGCCGCTAGAGAATTGTCTAAACTGCCGACAGACACATCGCTACAGTCGATTACAAAATCGCTGGAGAAATCAGGGAAATCAATCTCCGCCTGATCTGCTAAAATTGTGCAATCGTTTTACGAATGATTGCCACACACTCCATCAATTGTTGTTCGTTGATAATGAGAGGTGGTGCGAAACGGATAATATCGCCGTGTGTAGGCTTCGCCAGGAGTCCGTTTTCTTTTAACGCCATACAAACATCCCAAGCTTCCTTTCCGTTCTTCGGCGAAATGACCATAGCACAAAAAAGTCCTTTCCCACGAACCTTCCGAATCATCGGATGTTCAATAGCAGACAATTCCTTCAAGAGTAGTCGTCCAAGTAGCTCTGAATTTTCCGCCAGCTGCTCATCACGTAAAACTTGAAGTGCTGCGATTGCTACACGTGCGGCCAATGGATTTCCACCGTACGTGCTGCCATGCTGACCCGGACGAATGCACAACATGATCTCATCATCTGCCAGAATAGCAGAAACGGGCAACAAACCGCCGGAAAGCGCCTTACCAAGAATTAAGATATCCGGCCGCACACCTTCGTGATCACAGGCGAGCATTTTCCCGGTTCGACATAATCCCGTTTGTATCTCATCGTCGATGAAGAGTACATTACTTGCCTTGCAGACATCGTACGCTGTTTTCAGGTAGCCGTCATCCGGCACTACCACACCGGCTTCACCTTGTATCGGTTCGATCAGGAAACCTGCTACCATGGGGTCGCTGACCGCTTTTCGCAGCGCTTCTAGATCATTATAGGGAATCTTTACAAAGCCGGGAGTAAAAGGGCCAAAATTACCATAGGAATCAGGATCGGACGAAGCAGAAATAGCCGTGACGGTCCTGCCGTGGAAATTGCCTTCGCATACAATTATTTTCGCCTGATTTTCAGGAATACCTTTCTTTTCATAGGCCCACCGGCGACAAAGTTTAATTGCCGTTTCGACGCCTTCGGCACCCGTATTCATTGGAAGTACTTTGTCAAATCCGAAAAACCGGGTGATAAATTCCTCGTACTCGCCTAACAAGTTGTTATGAAATGCACGGGAAGTCAACGACAGTTTCTTCACCTGATCGATAAGTGCATTGACAATTACCGGATGATTGTGGCCTTGATTCAAGGCGGAATAGGCGGATAAAAAGTCGTAGTAACGTTTGCCTTCGACATCCCAAACAAAAACACCTTCTCCTCGCTCCAAGACTACCGGCAAAGGATGGTAATTATGCGCACCATAACGGTCTTCCCTGGCTATCGCAAGTTCTGATAAGGTCTGATGTACTGTAGTAGAGCTCATAGCTGATATGGACTTCCGGTGAGGATGACCTGTAGGGCGGCCAACCATTTTGATCTATAGTGCAAAGTTAATCAATGATTTGCCCGAAATTGTTCTATTTCTGCCAACTGCTTGTTTTAAAGGATAAGTTGCTCGAATTATCCCGGAAAAGTCGTTTAATAATCCTCCTATTCGGGGTAAAACCGAAAAATGACCGTAATTTTACACCGTGAAATTACCATTTAAAAGAGGAGACGTACTTGAGCAGGTTCGGGTAGAAGACCTGACCACCGAAGGACATGGTATTGCAAGGGTAGATCGTGCAGTGCTATTCATTGAAGGCGCAGCACCGGGCGACCTAGTCAATGTCCAGGTTTACCGTACCAAAAAAAACTACGGGGAAGCCAAGATCGTTGAGCTATTGGAAACTTCGGCAGACCGCACCACTCCACGCTGTGCGCACTTTGGAACTTGTGGCGGTTGTAAACTACAACATATCGTTTACGAAAGGCAGCTGGCGTTTAAACAAAAGTTAGTCACCGATGCCTTTGAGCGTATTGGCAAAGTGGAATTTCCTGAATTATTACCGATCCTGGGATCCGCCGAAGTGTTCGCCTACAGAAATCGATTGGATTATGCTGCTGCCGACCGGCGTTGGCTAACTGCTGAAGAGATCGCATCCGGC
>Ga0315906_10005623_pt1 | contig 15733 bp, 15 predicted proteins | sample LakEriMetagenome_4_FD_203526 | JGI IMG/M metagenome (GOLD analysis project Ga0315906, IMG submission 203526) | Freshwater fungal communities from buoy surface, Lake Erie, Ohio, United States - Buoy 2 MA122 | ecosystem: Environmental > Aquatic > Freshwater > Lake > Lake biofilm | place: USA...
GGCGCCTCCGCGGCGGAGATCGATGCGATCTACGGCAACCCGGTCGAGGTGATCTCCTCCTGCATCCGCCAGTTTGTCCACGTGCCCGGCGAGCAGATGTTCGACGCGGACTACAACGCCATCGAGGCACGCATCGCGGTGTGGTTGTCGGGCGATGACGAGTTGATGGACGAGTACCGCAAGGGCGTGGACCGCTACCGTGCGATGGCCGCCCTGATCTTCAACAAGCCAGCTGCCAGCGTCACATCCGACGAACGTGATCTGGGGAAGCAGGCCATCCTTGGCCTGTCGTATGGGATGGGCGCCGACAAGTTCCGCACCAGCTGCGAGGCCAAGGGGATGAAGGTCGGTGAGGAGCTGGCCGAGCGGGCAAAGGATGCGTTCCGCCGCCGCCACTACCGGATGGTTAGGCTCTGGAGTGAGCTGGATCTGGGGGTGCGCCGCTGCCTCGCGGGTGGGGCGTCGGGAGTGGGGCCAACGGTAATCTTCAAGGGTATCTCCATGCGCTGGCATCACCCCGGCGATCTGCCCCCGTACATCGCGCTCCGACTCCCGAGCGGGCGTGACCTGTGGTATCGCGACCCGCGGTTGGGGACTCCCTTCAACGGCCAGCGAACGGAGATCACGTACGAAGGTCAGCTGCCGATGAGCACGCAGTGGGGGCGGATCAAACTCTACGGGGCCAAGATGTTTGAGAACATCTGCCAAGCCATCGCCGCTGACCTGATGTCGCACGGTGCCCGCGAGGCCGAGTCCAAGTGGATGGTGCCCTTTGCATTGATACACGATCAGGCGCTGACTATGCAGATGCCCGGCCAGACTCCTGACCAGTTCGCTTCCGCCCTCACCCAGCTTCCGCCGTGGGCAGACGGACTTCCCCTCAAGGCGGAGGCAAAGTCAGTCCAATACTACAGCAAATGAGCACCGACGCAAACGACCCAGCCTATCCCGACCGCAACAATCCCGGCCTCACCAAGCGTGAGTACTTCGCCGCCATGGCCTTGAAGGGGATCCTCTCGGACCCCGAGGACATGCCCCGTGAGAAGGGCGAGATGGAAGACGAGGACGAGATGGAGGGCGAGGAAGGCGAGGAGGGATACGGCGAAGGCGACAACTACCGCAAGGATGGCGAGAGCTGCACCGAGTGCTGCTGCCGCCTCGCGGTCGAGCACGCCGACGAACTGATCCGCCAGCTGAACAAATGAGCATCCATCGCCGATACCAGATCTTCGACCGAGAGGTCGTCATAACCGACAAGGATGTTGAACGGTTGAGGATTCACCTGTGCAACTGGCAGCGGCTGCACGAGATCCTGCTGCTCGGCGTCAATGCCGAGGATCTGCGTCGGCTTGTCATCTTGGAGCTGGCCGGGCACGACCGGGAGACGATCATCTCCCGGCTGCTCGGCCGGCTGGCCAAGGTCGAACGTCGTGAGATGAAGAAGCGGATAGCCGAAGCCCGGGAGCGCAAATGACTGAAGCCGAAATCGAAAGACGCGTGGTCAGCTACTGCCGTTGGAAAAACCTGATCACCTACAAGTTCTCCTCCCCCGCGCACCGGGGAGTACCCGACCGTATCATCATTGCCCCCAACCAAGTGCTGCTGCTTGAGCTAAAGCAGTATGGGAAGAAGCCTACCCCGCTGCAGCTGCGGGAGATTGACCGGATCAACACGATGTCCGGCCCCAATCTGTGGGCCGGCTGGACCGCGGGATGGGACGACACTCGGCGAGTCATCGACGATCTTGAGACCTATTTCTTCATTGATGACCCCCGCGCCCCTCTCCCTTGAGCCCTACCAGATGGTGATGAGGGAGTTCCTCACCACCAACCGGCTGGCCTACTGCACCGTCGGTCTGGGTCTGGGCAAGACCGCGACCACCCTGTCCGCCCTGAACGAGCTGTTCCGGGACGGGGCCATCCGGGCTGCGCTGATCGTGGCGCCGATGCGGGTAGCGCGGATCACGTGGCCGAACGAGGTACGCAAGTGGGGCCAGTTCAACTGGATGGAGATCGAGCACCTCAAGGGGCAGGAACCGTCGGGCAAAGCCCAGCTGTACCTGATAAACTACGAACGTCTTCACCAGTTGAAGTCGTTGGACTTCGTGGACGCAGTGGTGTTCGACGAGATTACGCGCGCCAAAAACTACGCCTCCAAACGGATCAATGCGTTCCGCCCCCTGCTGAAGAAGCGCCACTACCGATGGGGCCTGACCGGAACTCCCCGCCCAAACAGCATCCTCGAACTCTTCGGGCAAGTACGTTTGCTGGATGAGGGGGAACGGTTGGGCGCCAAGTTCGAGGCATTCAAACGCAAGTACTGCTACCCGACCGACTACATGCAGTACAACTGGGTGCCCCGGCCCGGGGCGGAGGAGCAGATCTACTCCAAGATCCAAGACATCACGCTGACCCTGCGCTCCAGCGACTACCTCGACGTGGCGGATACCGAGGTCAACGACATCCCGGTCCCGCTCGATGACAAGACCGAGAGGGTCTACAAGCGGTTGGAGAAGGACTTCCTCGCGCAGATCAACAGCCGGGACATCACGGCGGTGAACGCCGCGGTCCTTGTGAACAAGCTGTTGCAGGTTTGCAGCGGTGCCATCTACGCCGAGGACCGCTCGGTGCAGACGATCCACGAGGACCGGATCATCGCGCTCAAGAGCCTGATCCGCAAGCTGGCCGAGCCCGTGATCGTGGGCTGCCAGTATGTCCACGAAGCCAAGCGCATCTGTGATCTGGTGCAGGGGGCGGTGCATTCGTCCCACGTGAAGGGCAATTTGGAGGACGAGTGGAACAGCGGGCGGATCAAAGTGCTGGTCGCCGACCCCCGCAGCTTGGGCCACGGGCTCAACCTGCAGCAGGGTGGACGCGACATCATCTGGTACTCGCCCACGTGGAGCCGCGAACTCTACGACCAGTTCAACGCCCGGGTTGCTCGCAAGGGGCAGGACCGTGTGCCCCGGGTGCACCGGCTGTTTGCCCCCGGCACCATCGACGAGGTGGTGATCGAGTCGCTGCGGGAGAAGGGCGACGCGCAGAACGCGATGATGCGGATCATGGCCAACTACCAACGCATTGTGGAGGACGCGGAATGATCCCGATCCCGACCATCCTGTTGTCCGCCCTGATCATGGTGGAGAGCAGCGGCAACGACTGGGCGGTCGGGCGGATGGGGGAGATCGGCCCGCTGCAGATCATGCCCGTCACGCTGCGGGACATCAACCGGATCTCCGGCCGGAGGTTCACCCGGTCCGACGCGTTCCACCGGGAGACCGCCATGCAGATGGCGACCATCTACCTCAACCATTACGCAACTGAGAAACGTCTTGGCCGGAAGCCAACACTCCGTGATTATGCCCTTATCTGGCACCATGGACCCAATGGTTGGAAACGCACCGGACCGGACCGTTACTGGACCAAAGTCCAGCGACACTTATGACCGACGACCCGGAGTTCCCCCAGTGCCCGAAGCGCCGCGATGACTGCCTGTTCGTGCACGGCGAAGCCAAGCGGACGTGCATGCACAGTCCGCTCGTGTACAACCGGAGGGGTGAACCCGTCGGGGGAGGGAACAACGTGTCAACGCGGGTGCTGCACTGCACGGTGTGCCACCGGAACTGGACTGCAAAGCAGACGGAACTCGAAGCCACGCTCGGGTTCCCGCTCAAGTGGGAAACTCTACGCCGATGAAAAAGAAATCCACAGTCAACGCGGCTGGTAACTACACCAAGCCATCGATGCGGAAACGCATCTTCGAGAAGGTCAAGGCGGGCGGCAAGGGCGGCAAGCCCGGCCAATGGTCCGCCCGCAAGGCACAGATGGTCGCCAAGGAATACAAGGCCAAGGGGGGAGGCTACACCTCATGAAGCGCCAACAGAAAAGCCTGAAGGACTGGACCGCCCAGAAGTGGCGCACCGCCAGCGGCAAGCCCTCGCTCAAGACGGGCGAGCGTTACCTGCCGGACAAGGCGTGGGCCAGCCTGAGCGCCGCCGAGAAGGCCGCGACCAACGCGGCCAAGCGCAAGGGCATGCGGGCGGGCAAGCAGTTCGTCGCCCAGCCCAAGTCCATCGCCAAGAAGACGGCGAAGTTCCGGTGAGGCTGCCCTACGCCTACGAGACCGAGCAGGGGCAGGAGGCGATCCGCCGTCGTAATGAGACGGCGGAGATCTACGCGTGCATCCGTGGGTGGGACGTCCACATAGACCCCAAACCACTCAGCCCTCTGGCCGTGTCGTTCTACCGGGACGACCGGCTTCTGGAGTTGGCCATCGTGCGGAACCGCAGCGAGACGTACGAGGGGTACCGCTGGCCCAGCGCATTGGTGACTACCAAGAAGCTGGAGTTCATGATCGACCGGGCCTTGCGATTCAATGTCTCCGCAGTGGTAATCATCGGACTGGCGGACAATACGTTGCTCACTTGGCCCGTGGTCGATGGGCGCGGCAACGTCGCGAGCTTTGTCCGCTACATCAGCGAGACGAGGGGCGACTGTATGGGGTCGCACATGGCCAACCGGGAGAACTCCCACCTCCCGATCGAGGAGGCACAGGTGTTGCCCCCGACACTGCTAGTCTAGGACATCCAGCATCCGCTGGATGATCTGCATCACCTCGTCATCGTCCTGAGTGGGGCTGGGGGTCCGGTTCTTTTTCGGCTTCCCAGCCCCACCCCCGCCTCCGCCGGTCACCACCCCCTCCGTCAGGATAAGCCGATCCGTCCCGCTAAGCAGGAAGTAGTCGGACCCATCGAGCAGGAGGTAGTCGTTCATCAGCGGTTAGGTTCCCAGCGTCGGCGAGACAATCGGGACGAAGGCGAAGAACAGGGAGTTGAGCGTGGCATCAGTGTCCTCACTCCACGTTGTCGATGTAAGCTCCTGCACCCACGAACAGGTCATCCCGTTAATGCCGCCGAGCAACGACCGCAGGTCTGCGTCCATCCCGGCATACGCAGTCGTCTTGGTCGGGCCGTTGTTGTTGTTGTCCGGTTTCCACACCAAGAAGTAGGTTTCACCGGGTTGGAAAACGTAACTCTCCTCCTCGGTAATCGGATACCCGATGGTGACGCCAATACCGGAATGGAAAGTGTTATTGGGTGAGATCGTGTACGTCTTTTCCGGCGTCGTATTCGGCAGGGCGCCCGAACCCTTCAAGATTCGCAGCACGCCCAAGGCAGGCCAGTTTATCGCCGCCATCTTCATTTGCGGCCCGTCGGCACGGAAGCTGAACTTGATGCCGCGAAGCGTTGTGTTGCTTGTGTTGGTGACAGACGCACGCAGTATTGCGCTTCCGATAACCGTCCCGTCGGTGAACTTTAAGGCGCAACCGGGTTGATACCCTGTGTCAGTCGGTGCGGTGGTAAATCCGTTTGTAGTGGTGCGGGCGTTGATAAAAAACGGAGAGCCAGTTTCGCGGAGGCTTTGCACCACCGTGACGAAATTAGTTGCCGATCCATCCGCGTCAGCAATCACAAGGTCGTACCGTTTGTAGGCGGTAATTGTTTTAGATGTTGGCAGGGTAAGTTTGTACCAAGTATTTGCAGCCAAAGCCGACACCGCGATGGTGCCGCTGGCGACCACGGTTGTTCCCGGCACGTTGGCCACGGCGGTAGTACCCTCCCGCAACTCCCAGTTGATGTTCCCGTCGGCGCTTCCGGTTCCCGTAATTGAGATCGCGACGAAGTAGAACGCCTCCAAGGTAAGCGTTTCAGGGAAGATGAAGCTCGCCGAAACGGCATCGCCTCCGGTGCCATAGGTGTATGCGCTATCCAACGCATACGTAGTGATGGTGGAGAGTAAGCCGCCGACCCGCGTTACACCCGCAGGGACAACCGAACTTTGACTCCGTGAGGCATAGTATGCCGGAAGACTCATACCGTCACCTCCTCCACAATGACCGTCACCCGGTAGGTCTTGCCGGTCATTGCCACAAACGCCGGGCGGTCCACCGAACCGTTGACGATGACGGTCTGGATGAGGTTGTCGATGGACGCCTCGATGGTGGTCGGACTGTTGGCGTCTTGCAGGAAGGTCTCGTCGTTGGGCCAAATAAGCCCGGCCCGCATATCTTCACTCGCCGGGTTGTAGGTGTAGTCCAGCGCCAGCGCCTCGCCATCGAGCGAAGCCGAATTTACTTTGATGATGTTCGTCACGGTGTAATGTGGTTCAACCGCCAACGCCGCCGACCGTTGGCGAGAGTACGGGAGTTACGCCCAGAGAGCCTCCTGCGACCGTTGCGTCCGTGTCCTCGCTCCACGTTGTCGAGGTGACCTCCTGCACAAACGAGCAGGTCATCCCATTGTAGCCGCCCAGCAGGGCTCGCAGATCCGCATCCATCCCACCGTAGGCAGTTGTCTTGTTCGGGGCGCTATTGCTGGGATTCGGCTTCCACAGCCCGAAGTAGGTTTCGCCGGGCAGAAAGGTGTACGACTCCTCCTCAGTAAACAAGTAAGCCGGTGTAGCGCCTATTGTCGGCCAGTTACTTGAGAACGTCCACGTTTTTTCCGGCGTGGTGTTTGGTAAGGCACCAGCGCCTTTCAGAATTTGGAACGTGCCGGGGCCATTGTAGGACGCGCCAACCAATTTCATTCGCGGGGCCGTCGCCGGAAAACTGAATTTGATCCCGCGAAGCAATGTGTTGTTTGTGTTGAAGGTGGTAGCACGTATGGTTGCACCGCCAATCAGCGTGCCGTCGGTGAACTTCAGCACGGTGGCCGGTTGATACCCGGCATTTGAGCCAGCCGTCGTCCACCCATTTGTGGTGGATAGGCTGTTGGTCATAAACCATTGACCATTTTCACGGATTTGCTGGATGATCTGGATGTAATTGGTACCGCTTCCATCCGCATCCCCCAGCACAAAGGAGTACCGTTTGTAGGCGGTGATCGTCTGGGACGTTGGCAGGGTAAGTTTGTACCAAGTATTTGCGGCCAGAGCTGACACCGCGATGGTGCCACTAGCAACAACAGTTGTGCCGGGTACATTGGCTACGGCAGTTGCCCCTTCCCGCAACTCCCAGTTGATGTTCCCGTCGGCGCTTCCGGTCCCGACGACTGCGGAAATACAGATGTAGACAGCCTCCAGCGTGAGGGTTTCGGGCAACTGAAACGTCGTTGAGAACGCAATCCCGCCCGTGCCGTAAGTGTATGCACTACTTAGATTTGCTGATGTGATTGAAGAAACCAATGCTCCGATCCTGATAACCGCCCCCGTATTGGCCGTGCTCTGCGAGCGCGCAGAGTAAAATTTAGGCATACTCATAGCGCCAATCAGGTTGTCAGGTTGACGCTCACGCGCTTCACCGTGGTGATCGTGCCGCCGGTTGAGAACTCCAGCACATCGCCCGCCGTCACGGTCTTAGTCCAGCCGGTGAGCGTGGTGTCGCGGTTGTGCTGCGTGGAGGACAGAGTAACATCGCCCATCGTGGTGGCGCTGCCCAGCGAACCAGCCGACGGGGTGTACCGCTTCACGGAGATCGTGATGGCGCCGCTAGCGTCGCCCACGATGGCGGATGCCGTAATGGTTCCGGTCGCGCAGACAGGTCGATAGACCTTGATGCCGCTTGTAATCAGCACGCCCTGCCCGTCGAAGGTGACGTCCCACTTTTCGCCCCCAGTCGCGGTCGAACTGAGCGTGGTCCCACTCATCGATAACCCCGTACCGATGGTGATCTCCTCGACGTCGCCCGATCCCGCTGCCGACCCACGCCCCAGAAGCCTGCTGGCAGCAGACACGTTCTGCATCTTGGCGTACGTTACGGCGTCGTTGTCGATACTCCACGACGTGCCGCTCACCACCGTGATGTCACCCTTGTCCCCATTTGGCGGGTTGCGGGTGTCGGACAGCCGGCTATCCGTCGCCTGCACCACCGTGCCCGCCGTCGTGCCGCCGCTCGCGGCCAGCTGCACCACACCGTACGCCCCCGTCGTCGCAGCCAGCGCGGCCGAGTTGAGCGCATCGCTCAGCGCCACCTTGTTGGGCCGGTCGGTGCCGCGCCCCACCAGCAGCAGGTCCGTTGCCTCTGACGGCAACGTCAGCGATGTCAGGTTTGAGAGTGTCGAGTCGGCCATGGTCAGTCGCTGGTGGCGGTCACGTTCTTGATGCGGGCGTACTCGTCTCGTTCAACCGAGAACCGCCACGACTTCTTCGGGGGAACAGCTTCCTTCATTGACCGAACCAGATCCATCAGCGCCCCCATCTTGTCGTCGCGGGGCAGCTCGATCTTGGAGCGCAGCATCGCCACCTCGGCGACGAGCCCGCGGATAGAGGCGTTGTCCGGCTCGACCCCCTTGGGCGCGGAGGCTAGGTCGCGGACCGACTTCTCCACCCGGCCAAGCGCGGTGGTCAGGCTGTCCGTCTTGCTCATCATCCGGTCGAACGACTGCTCCACCGTGCTGACCAGCTCATCGGACTGGGACTTGGCGTCAGCCGTGGCGTCGCGCACCACCTTGATCAGCATGGCCTGCAGCAGGATGTCCCGCTTCTTGACCATGTCGTCGAACTCCAACGTGTACTTGGACAGCAGACTCTCCGAGTCCTTGCGCGTCATCTCCAGCAGGACACGCAGGGCATCAGTCGCCTGCTGCAGCTGCTTGGCCTGCGAGCGGGCGCTCATCTGCTCCATGAAGCGGTCGAAGATGTCGTCCTCGACCTCGACCGCGTTGTCCGGATTAAATCTGGGCTTCATACGAATTGGCCGTTACGGTACACCTTCATTACCCCGGTGGTGGGATCCCTGTAAAGCTTACCCTCGATGAAGGACGTTTTCTTGCCCGGCACTGGCGGCGGCTGGGTCACCTTCTCGTACTTGCCGTTGGGCAACTGGCGCCAGAGCCTGCCTTGGTCGTCCCGGAACACATCCTCCTGCGGGGCGGGTTGGGCGGGCGGCGCTGCAGGCTTCGGCCGTGCGGGCGGCGTCGCAGGCTTCGGCCGCGCGGGCGCTTGCTCGACCGACGACGTGGGCAGAGGCAGGTAGTTGGGGTTCTTCCCCGTCTCCAGCAAGACTTGGGCTTCGGCCCAAGTCTTGGCCTTCAGTTCCGGATTGGTGTACAGCCACCGTCCGGTTTCCCCATCGAGCAACCCGAACGAGCGGAGTTCTTCCTGTTTAAGGCCCTGTGCCTTAGCGTCACCCGCATTGAGGATCAGCTGCGCGATAAAGCGTGCGCGCTTACCATCCTCCTCGTCGATGTTCCGGATCATCCGGATCTCGGACGTGATGCCCGCCCGCTTTTCCCGTTCCAAAGCCTGAAACTGCTTCTTCAGCCGGGGATCCTCACTCTGGAGTCGCAGCCGCTCCGCGTCCTGCTCCGCCTCTGGCAGCCGTTTCATCGCCTCGAACTGCTCCCGGGCCGGGACTTCCTTCTCTTTGGTTCCGGGGACGTAGAACTTATTGATCGCCCCCAGCAGGAAGTCGGAGGGGATACCAGCCTTCTGCAGCATCCGGATGGTCGTTTCCCGGTCCTGACGCAGCAGCTGGGCGTCGTTCAGATACTGCACGAGATCCCGGTACACGATCTTCCGGGACTGCTCGGACAACTGGTACGCCTTCTCGATGGACTCCGGCGTGGCGTCCTTCCGGTTACGCGCCCGGCCGAACTCGGTGCGTGCCTCGTTGATGCGGCTGAACAGCTCACCGGCCTGCCGTTCAAACTGCAGCGGCAGATTGATGCGCTGAACACGAACGCCCATCAGGCGGGCTGTCAGGTCACCCACCTTGTAGATCTGGCCATCGGGACCAACTTCCTCACGGGCAGCCTTGTACCACTTGAGGCTCTCACTGGAGAAGCCCGGCTCAATGGACTTGAGCACGTGCATCGCCCCGACCACCAGATTCTGCCCACCTGTTGCCGCGTTGCGGACCGCGTCGGCTTGGATCTCGGAGACGTCCACGTACTTGCCGCCGTCCCGCGGATAGATGCGGCGGCCGTACTCGTTGTAGCCGGTCACCGCCTCCATCACCGGCTTGAGGATCAGGCCGCCATCCGAAACCATTGAGCCCGCGGTCTCCTTGATGAAGGCAGCGCCCGCTTGCATTGGGGTCGCCCCTTCCAGCCCCGCCTTGATCGCGGCGGTGATCATCGACTGCGGCAGCAGGTAACTCTGGTTCGCGTACGCCGCCTCCTCCGGCGTGAGGCTGGTGACAACCAGCATGCCGGTACGATCCCATTCCGGCAGTCGCCGACGCAGCGCCTTATCCTGCTGGTCATTGACCCCGCTGAGTTTGTTGAGCGTGTCGTTCAGCCAGTACGCCCCGTACAACCCGCCGATCAAACCCGCTAAGCGTGCCAAGGCCGCCCGTCGGAGACGCGGGTTGGAAGTTTTGACCGCTTCGGCAAGATCGGCCCTGATGATCTTACCCGTCTCTACCGTGGTCTGGTAGACCGAGAACTTGTAAGCCGCGAAGGGATCCATCGACCCGATCACCGACATCTTCTTCACGACTTCCGGCACCATCTGCGAGTTGGGGTACACCCGCTTGGTCACATCGACCGCCCTACGGTAGACCAGCGCCAGCTCCTGCGAGTTAAGGTCGTCTACGGGCCGGCCGAACATTGCGTAGGCGTAACGGTCCACCTCCGCGTAAAAACCAATGAGACGGGGGAACTCCTCCACTTTGCCGTAGGTCCACAGCGCACCCTTGATGAGCGCCTTCGGAATGGCCATCGTCTTCGGGAACCAAGTGACCATCCGGTTGGAAGCGCCGGCAATGCCCGAAGCCTCGGCGGTAGCCACCAGATCGTTGAGGTTGACGTCCTGCTTCAGGATCCCCTCGCGGATGAGCATGGGGACATCCGCCCGGATCTTTGCCGCGTTGGACAAGAAAGGACGGTCGAACGAGACGCTGAACGCGTCGCGATAAATCCCCGGGTGAAAGATGGCTTGGGCCAAATGCCCTTGAGTCAGCAACTGCGTGACTTGGCTGGCAAAGTTGGGGACGTAGGAGATCGGGTGCAGGGCGGTCTTGCCCATCTTTACCCCCGCCGTGGCAAGGGACAGCATCCGCAAGGGAAGGCTGTGGCTCTGGTATGACCGCAGGGTGTAGATCGCGTCCCGTGCATCCGGCGTGACCCAGATGCCCTCGAACGGATTCTTTGCCACGTCATTCGGTAGGAGCGGGATACGTTGCGACCCCGGATAGTAGATCGGGACATTCCCCGCCTTCGGATCCTTACGGATCATCGGGACAGAATGCTCGTTGCTGAACCGGCGGCTGAAGATCCCAAGATCCAGACCGACTTCCACCATCTTCATCTGCGTGGCACGCGCGGCCAACATGTCCGCCATTCGGTCCACGGTCAGGGCGGCGGAGCGGACAGGATCTTTCTCCACGCCCAGCAGCTCGGCCCACGCGTCGGACAGTTCCTTACGAGGCTTCAGGATAGAGCCGTCCACCCGGGCAATGCCTCCGCCTTGGGCAAACGTGCGGGCGGGCACCATCGCGGAACCATCCACCTCCGCCATCTGATAAGCGGCCTGCGCGTGGCCCTCATTGACCAGCTCGCTGAACGGGCGGGTATCCCCCTCTAGCACCAGTTGGGTGGCGTACTCGGTCGAGGCCCGCACGAGGTTGGCCGGATCGTACTCGAAGGTGGGATCGGTGAAGATCTTGTACGTTCGCGTCAGGTACTTGCCCAAGTTGTCGTAGATCGTGTCGTGCAGGTCACTCCCGGGCCTAGCGATGCCAAGGGCAACAAGCTCACGGGAGAAGTCGTCGAGGGCGCTACGGACGATCTTGGCTTGCGCCCGCAGTTCCTTGTTCCGGATCAGCATCGGGTCCGCACCATTGGCCAAGTAGTCTCCGACCGCGGTCCAATCCCCCGGCGTGATGGTCGAACCGCGGGTAATGCCCAGCTGGCTAAGCAGCGTGGGCCGGGCCCCCGGTCGCATGGCCTCCAGCTTTTCGAGGGCCTTCAGCGGCTTGTCCTTGAGGGACTCCGCCAGCATCCGCTCGCCCCGGATGGCGTCGTAAACCCCCTGCAAGCCGGAGCGCAGGAAGATGTGCCAGTTGTCCATGCCGCCCAGCAACCGCTGCGGCTCCGGCCCCATCACCTTGACCGTCCACTTCACCGGGATACGGGCGCGGGAGATGCCATTCAGCACCGCATTGCGGATTCGGGGGTTGAAGGCGCCGATGCCCAACGCAGCCCAGAGGAACCCGTTGATGACCCGGTCCACCGTCGAGGCGCTCTGGTCCTGCTCATAACCATAGCCAAAGCCGGTCGCGGCGTTGGCGTTGGCCTGACCCAGCGCGGCCAGCAGCGCGAAGTTAATGGCGCTGCGCTGGTCCGAGCCGAGCGATCGGTCGGTGCGAACGTCATCTGCCGCAGCCGCTTGACGCTTGACCGCATCCTCAAACTGCAGCGGCGGGATCTGGTTACGGATCTCCGAGTAGTTGCCCTCGACCTTCGGGGCACCCGTCACCCCATCCGGATCGCGTACCATGTACACGATGTCCGGACGACCGAGCCGCTTGTACGACCAGCCCTTCGGGGCGAAGTCGGGGTTGAACGCCACGCGGGCCACCGGGCGGAAGCCCAGCTTCCCATACTTGTTGATCAGGAAACCGTTGCCGGTGTCGTACGCGTCGAGCTTGATCGCCCGCTGCGCCGCCTGCTCCAGCAGCGGATCGATGTCCACCTTGGAGCCCGGCGCCTTGAACACGCTGACCAGATCCCCGTCGGGGGTGACGCCCACGCCGGCGCTCTTGTCGGGCGCGAGGTAGAACTTGAACCCGCGTTCAGCGTACTCCTCCGCCGTCTTGATCGTTACCGCTTTTCCGTACGGGTGCTTCTTTGCGGCGGCTGCGATGGCGTCTCGGAAATCTCGTCGGGCAATAGCATCAGGGAGCCAGCGGCCTTTTGCATCAGCTCTCTCGGCCCTAAACTGCTCAAGGAGCTGGGGAGAGTGTTCAGCGAACGCGGGTTCGAGATATTCTCCCGCGTACCTGTTACGAAGATCCACGAGTTGGGAAACTCGCGTTCCGCCTCCTGCGCCGACAATTTTTTGAAGGTAGATTTCACCGTCGGGGGATTTATTCCAGTCGTTGGTACTGGACTTGATGGTTGAAGGTACGTCCCGGATGTCAAGGGGCAGGTCCGGGTTACTGGCCGCCCACTCATTCAATCGGGTGGTCAGCTTGTCCGCCTTCTCGGCGCTGAAGGAACGGGGCGTGAAGTTGCGATCCGCATCAGTGACGAGGATCATGTTCCCGTCGCCGGGCGACCGCATCACCGAGTAGCCTTCCAGCTTGGCCTCGCCGGTGATCCGGTTGAGGTCCGCGTCCGACAGCTTCTGGCCATCCGCCCGCTTGATGATGACGGCGCGCTTGTCCTCACCGCCGACGATAGCACGCCAACTCATCGTGGTCCGCTGGTCCGTGACGTAGCCAAGGGCGTCGCGGAAGATAGTGGTCGCGGCGTCGCTGCCGAGCACCTCGGCCACGATCATCGGGCTCACTTCGCCGGCGAACCGACCCTGACCCTCGCTGATGTTCACCAGCTTCAACGACCCGCCGACCGCCTTCACTAGGTCGGGCACCAGCTTGTTCAGCACGTCGGTGGTGATCTTACGCTGGGCCGCGGGATCCAGATCGCCCCACGCCGGGAACTCGAACGGCAGGATGGACCCGCTGCTGTAGTTCACCTCCGCCGGGATCCGGCGGATGTTGGACTCAAACGCCTCCTGTACCGTCTGACCGGCGCGGCCGTACTGCTTCAGGGTCCGCATCCACCCCACCGCTTGGAACTCGATCGGGGTCCAGTCGGTGATGCCCGCGAACTCCGCGAGGTTCATGCGCCGGGCGCCGTCGTTCATCCACTTGGACACACCCTCGTACTGGGTGCCGCTGGGGGACGAGGTGAGATCGACCTCCAACGGAACCGGCTCCGGCATAGACGCCGTCTTGTACGTCATCTCCAGCGGAACCCGGCGGCGCTCGGCACCCTCCTTGATGGTCTTGAACTCGGAGACCTCCAACTTCACGGGCTCGCCGTCGAGGTAGAGGTTGCCGCTCTCGGCCATGTCGTAGAGCCGCGACAGCGTCTGATGGTCCACGTGGCCGGAGTCACGTCCGGACCACACGTCGGCCACAGCCGGTTGCCCCATCGCCGGATCATCCCCGTGGAACGTGCGCGTGTTCTTGAGCTGACCGGAGTCAACGAAGTCCAGCAGCTTGCGGCTCAGGCCCGCAGCGGTGCCCTCGGCCATCTCGCCCGACAGGACCGCCATCAGCTTCTTGTGGGCCAGACCACCCTTCTTGCCCAAGCCGATCCCGGCCAGCATGTCCTTGACGTTGGAGATGTTCCCGATCCCTCCGCTGGGCGAGACGTTCTGCTGGGACATCAGCCACAGCAGCAGCTCCCGCGGCATGTCGTCGCCGTAGATGTCGCGGAACATCTGGTTCGCCTCCCGATACCAGAGGCGGGCGTCGGCGATCTCCTTCGGGCTCATCCACGCCTTCGTCTCCTCCATCCACGCGTCGTAGGACTTGCCACCGTCGCCCGTGGTGGCGCCCACGGTGATGGGCTTGGTCTTCCCATTAGCGTCCGGCTTGGTGGTGAACGTGACCTCGGGGTTCTTGGCGACACCCGTGCCCTGACGCATCGCCAAGAAGAGGCGGCGGTTCTCGGCCGCATCGCCCACCGCCTGCTGGATCAGCTCGGCGGGGGTGATCTTGACCGTGCCCTCGCTGGCCTTGACGCGCCGGCGTCCGGCAAGGATGCCGGGGACGTCCTCGTTGTGCAGGTACTTCCAGAGCTTGCGGAGGTGCGGGCGGATCTCCTCGCCCAGCTCCTTGAGCATCCCGGCCGACCAACGACCAAACGTGGTGGCCCCACGCCCCATGATGAAGGCGCCCTTGACGGCATTGGCCGCCACCCACTTGGGGTCGAGGAAGGGATTGGCCGATACCCGGCCTTGGTAATCCTTGAGGGTCTTGTCCGCCCAGTCTTCGACTCGGGAGACCATCCCCTTCTTCATCGCGGCGTCTCGCAGCTTCTTGCCTCGGGCGATGAGCGCGTTCTCCCGGGCGATAAGATCCTGCCAATACGCTTCCTTATCGGCTAGACTCTTGATGGCATCCTCCTTGGTCCCGGTGGACAAGACCCGCCGGGAGTGATGGCCCGGACCATCCAAGTACCACCAGCGATCCTCCGGGTCGCGGAAGATGCGGTACTTGTTGGGCCCCAGCTGGACATCCCAACCACCGACGGTCGGATCCTTGACCTTGGTGATCGTCGGAGGGGCACTCTTCACCGCCGCCAGTTCCGCCTTGGCTTCCGCTACCCGCGTCTTGTGCTCCTCGGGGGTGATCTCCCGGGTGGCCTTGAGTTCATCCAGATACTCAATGCGGCTCTGGATCTGCTCCGCCTTGTCCTGAACCTCGATAGAGTCGGTACGAACTTTGGCCGGTTTGGTACCAACTTCCGGGGTTTTGGTACCAACTTTGGTTTGCTTCGCGCGCGACTGGGCTGCCTCAAGTTCCTGCTTGGCGGCGACCTTCTTATCGCCCGCAACTAGGAACTCCTTGGCCACCTCATCGCTAAGTTTCTCCAGCCTAGCTATTTCCTTCTTGCTCGTTTTGCCTGCCTTAGCCTTGGCGAGCGCCTCCTTGGCAGCGATAGATGAAAGCGCGGCCACGTACTCCTCCTTTTCGGCAGCCTCCAAAGCAGCCTGTTTGGTACCAACTTCCGGGGCTTTGGTGCTAACTTCCGGGGTTTTGGTGCCAACTTCCGGGG
>Ga0315906_10005625_pt1 | contig 15728 bp, 20 predicted proteins | sample LakEriMetagenome_4_FD_203526 | JGI IMG/M metagenome (GOLD analysis project Ga0315906, IMG submission 203526) | Freshwater fungal communities from buoy surface, Lake Erie, Ohio, United States - Buoy 2 MA122 | ecosystem: Environmental > Aquatic > Freshwater > Lake > Lake biofilm | place: USA...
GAGCTATCGGCTAAAAGAAGCCGCCGCCCGCATTGCACAAAACCCGTCCGTCAACTAATAATCAACGCGTCCTGCCCGGGGGAATTTGGGCGGCCATAAGTGGGGGAATTTGAAGTGGCCATCGGGGGGCATCAGCTTGGGGTAGGTATCAAACATCCATGGGTAGATCATTTCGCCGGTGAAGAGCACACAATCCTTCCGGTCAAGTGAAAACTCAGGAAATTCATTGAGAAGACGCTCCGCAGACCAGTTGCTTGCAGCCTGCTGGGTGTAACAGGCTTCTTGCATCAACGAAAAAATTGGATTGGTATCAAAACTCTGCTGGTGTTCCAGATGCACGAGGAAATTCCAGTTGAGCTCGCGCCCCGCGCGGGAATCTGCTCCGGCTATCCACGCTTCTTCCAGCAGGTAGTGGATGGCCTCATAGCCGTCACTCATGCCAAGCGCCAAGCCCAGTTGTAGAAAGCGTTGTGCGGTCAGCCGGCCGCCACTCGGCATTGGTACATCGTTCTCACGCAGATACGCGACCAGTTCACGCACGCGTGTAACATCCTGCGGATAACGTTCGTAGTACTTAGCGTTTTTTGCAATGACGCGTCGGTAAGTATTGCGATACACGTCATCGGTCGGGCGTGTCAGTGAGGGAATGCCACCTGTAATAAACACCTCTTGCAGGCCGTGGGGTGCTGCGGAAAGATAACGCATCGAACAAAAGCCACCGTAACTTTGCCCCAAGATGCTCCACGTCTGGTCGCCGCAAAGGACTTTACGGATCGCTTCCGCATCGCGCACGATGTTGTCGGTTCGAAAGTGCGTGAGGTATTCGGCTTGCGTCGCTGCGTCTGGCAGGTGCGCCATGCTCTGCGCGGTGACGGGCGAGGATAGTCCCGTACCGCGTTGATCGAGCAACAGGACGCGGTAATCCTTGATGGCGCGCTTGATCCAGCCCGAGTTACCCATGGGGCGTGGCGAGCCCGAGCCTGGGCCACCTTGAAAGAAAACCAAGTAGGGCAGCTGAGCGGATTCTTTTTGCGATGCGACCACTTCACGCGCAAAGACCTTGATGGTTTCGCCAGGGCTCGCATAGTCGAGGGGCAGGTCAAACCAATGCGAGCGAAGTTTGAGGCCGGGGATTGAACGGAAGGACTCTGACGATGATGGAGCGCTCGTGGGCATGGGGTGATCCTTGGGGGGAATTGAACGCGACGACATTTTAGGCAGGTTTGCGTGACGGCGAGAACGTGGGCTGGTGATTAGTAAGGGGTGTTTCGGTCGAACCTAGCCTGAACATTTCATGGGGGCGCGTTCGAAAGCGGGCGAGTGGGCGAGTGATTTTTTTGCCTGACCGACCACAGCTTAGCGGCCTATGCCTCGGCAGCAAGGCGCAAAATTGCCGTCCAATCGCCCGCGAGCGAACCTGCGGCCCGCGTCCACAGCAAAACAGAAACGAGCCAAATTGTTTGCCAGTCGCCCAGAGGCAACGTCCTGCTAAGCAACCGGCGACCCATGAAATATTCAGGCTAGCACCTCTGGCATGTAACCCCAGACCTACCCGGGGACCAAGGCGTTGCTTATCGGGGGCGACGGTGCCGAGGTTTTCTCTATGCGCTTAACCTGGCACATCATCGCCGGAGGAGAAGGAAAACGCGCTATCGCGCAAGCTCGACCAACTCGTACCACGTCAGCATCGCGCCACCGACCCCGCCTTGCACCATGATTGCGTCGGCATCGTCGGTGACCCATACGTCGTAAGGGGGATGTTGCGTGGAAAAGCCGCTATCGCCAACGTCAAGGTAGCGAAAGTGTTTGGTGGCGAACGTTCCAGCCCTGACCGTGATGGTCTCATCGCCAATAAATTCGGCGTCAATCTTAACCGGGGCCAAGATGGGCGGTGTTGCGCCGCGCAAATCGGGCGAGGGTAGATACATCGAAAGTGTCCGGCGTTTAATCATGGTCCAATCCATGCCGCCAAGAAGGTAGGCGTCTGCGACCACCGGATGTGTGCCAAATCCATCAATTGGCGCGCTCAATTCAACGCGTTGCGAAAGTCGGCCGATCGACGGGCCGTAGGATTCGCACTCAATCGCGGAGGGGGTGAACCGAAACCAGCCCGAGCCATTAAATTTATCTCCCACGACCAATCGTACACTGCAATCCATCGGTTTACCGTGTTCATCCAGCGCGTAGACGACATCACGCATGACGGTGGGTAAGGGCTCCTCGATTTCACAATGGGCGCGCAGAATGACTTTGCCGTCAGTGTGGTGCGTAAAGGTGAAGCGCTCATCACCGCGCGGCTGATTCAAGCGTTCTGGTTTTTTTGATGTGTAGGCAAGTCTTCCGCGGACGGTTCGATGCATCATGATGAAACTCCTGCTGCGTAAGTTGGTTAGATTCGAGCGCTTAATGCTACAACGTTGATGCGGAGTGCGGGGAAAAATGGCAGCGCGATATGCGGCGCGCATGATCCGAAAAATCCTTCACGACCGAACATATTGCCCGAGGCAATCTGCCCATGGCCGAACGCGGATGGCTTCATGCTCCCCCAGAGATGGGCGAATCGCTCCCGGTCATGCGCTGCCAGATACAGCGGATTGTAAATGTAAACGTAGCCGAGATTGGAGGCCCGATCTGCCGGTCTTCACTGGCGAGAAATGTCAGAAAACAAACAGGTTCAGACTCGCTGTATTTCCGCGTTGGCTGCGTAAATGGGCCTACTACCAAACGCGACATCGTCTAGACTCTGCTTATGCGACCCTCTGAATACATCTGTTTGTGTATCCTGTCTGCAGTGTGCAGCCTTGCCGTCAGTCCGGCGATAGTTGCTGCGTTTCCCACTAACACCCAACATGACAAGCCAAGCCGTAACGCTGAGCAGCGAACTGCGATGATCCATGATCTTTTCACTTTTTCTAGCGCCGATGCGGTCGTGGCATGGTCGGCAACCGATGATCGAGTAATGGGTGGGATATCGCGTAGTCGCATGCGCTTTCATGCCGGGGGATATGCCTTGTTTGAAGGGGTGATGTCTTTGGAACAAAACGGCGGCTTTGCCTCGGTGCGCGCCGCAGTAAAGCCGCCGCCGCTGGCTGGCGTCACCCATTACGTGGTAGAAGTGCGTGGGGACGGCAAGCGATACAAACTCAGCATGCGCACAGCGGGGCGCTTTGATGCTGTCAGTTATCAATCAACGTTTGCGACGGTTGCAGACACCTGGACTACCGTTGCCATTCCCGTTAACACCTTTGTTGCCACCTTCCGAGGTAGGCGGGTCATCGACGCGCCGCCCCTCGATGCGGCGAGGGTAAATCAAGTCGGGCTGATGATTGCAGATGGTCAAGACGGGCCGTTTCAGCTGGCGGTTCGCCGAATTTCTGTCGAGGCGCAATAGACATTCCACAGGACGAATTCGGACGTGGGTAGTCCCTTGATGCGGTGTCGGCAGGAACTAAACATCAAGTGGCTATCGAGTGGCGACTTTCGGTGGCGGAATGTTGATTGCGCAAACCGGCAAATTGGTGGAGCATTTTAGCATAATGATCGCCGCGAGGTATTGTCGCCAGACTCAATCCAGTTACCAACACTAGGGGAGCATCATGTCTTTTGCGCGCGGCGCGGTATTTATTGTTCTGGTCGGAAATTTTTTTGTTTCGACCCAGCCAAGTGCACACGTGCCACGCGGCCCGGGCCCGGAACAAACTCGGGCGCAGGTCACGGAATTGTTAACTGATTTTCTTGCGCCGGGCAAGAACGACAAGCCCGAGACACACGAACGATTTTGGGCGGAGGATTTGGTCTATACGACCTCCGGCGGTATCGTCAAAACAAAGGCCGACATTCGCAAATCGTTTGTCGAGTCGGCCTTACCGGCGGCGAGCAAAACCAACCCGGCCGTCTCACCGCCAGCGGCGGCGGCGGTCTATTCTGCTGAGGATGTGCTGGTGCGTCCCTATGGTGAAATCGCCGCACTGACGTTTCGACTGGTGGCCAAAGACGCCAACGGCGAGACGACCTACTACCGCAATAGCGCGGCGTTTATCTATCGCGACGGCAGGTGGCAGGCGATAACGTGGCAGGCGACAAAAGTGCCGCCGACAGAAAAACCGACGAAATGACGGCTTCAGATTCATGTTGCGCTGAATCTTGTATCTGTTCTGACGAGCTAATGTGTGCCTCGGATCGTGTCGGCCCTGACCTCTGCCTTACGATGCTCGGTCGCGGCGGCCAGGCGGTCACGCGCGGCACACCATTGCCAATTCGTTTGGGGTGAGAAACCGCCATTCGCCAAGGGCCAAATCTGGCGGCAACGCCAATTGTCCAATTTGGCTGCGGTGCAATGCCCTTACGTGATTGCCTACCGCCGACAGCATGCGTTTGACTTGGTGATACTTGCCTTGCGCCAAGGTCATTTTTAGGTGTGTCGGCGCGAGTCTCTCGCAGGCCAGTGCAATTACCGGCACAGGGCTATCTTCCAGCACAACGCCAGCCAGCAGTTGTGTTACCTGTTTGTCGGTCAGTTCTTCGCTGGTGGTCACCTCATAAATCTTTGGCACGTGGTGTTTGGGCGAGGCCATTTTGTGAATGAACTGGCCGTCGTCGGAAAACAGCAACAAGCCGGTGGTGTCTTGATCCAATCTTCCCACTGACTGCACGTCTCGCGTTCGCAGCGGTGACGGTAGCAGTGTATACACGCTAGGGTGAGCCTTGGATTTCTGCGAGCACTCGTAACCCGAAGGCTTGTTCAAAGCCAAGTAGGCCTTGGCGTGGTACTGCCAAAGTTGTCCTCTGACAGAAAATGTAAACGTGCCGCCCGCAACTTGTGGTGCATGTTGTGCCGGGTTGGTCTGGGTTTCTCCGCCGATTGCGAGGTGGCCATCGGCAATCAGCAGGCGGCACATTTTTCGGGTGCCAAACCCTTGGCTGAAGAGTAGTTGTTCGAGGGTCATTGAACGATCCGTAATGACGGTAGATTGCAGTGCATTCTATCGAACCGGATAATAGGACCCACGACAGGGGACCCACGACCGCGAATCTACGATTGCCCCGCCTCCCATTGATGGTTGTCGGTGCAGTGGGGCTATTTGCTGAAATAATGATGCTTTGTACCCGTAACAATGGAACCGACCCATGAGCCAATCCGCCTACCAAGAACTTTCCGCGACCTGGAAACGCCTGCATCACTTTGGTCATCTGCAAGCCTTGGCTGGCTGGGACCGCATGGCCATGATGCCTACCAGCGGCAACGATGCACGCTCGAACGCGATGGCGGAGATGGATGGGTTGTTGCACAGTATTCGTACGAACCCGCAGCTTAAGGTTTTTTTGGACCACGCCGAGCGGGAGGCGCTGGATGACGCGCAGCGCGCAAATCTGCGCGAGATTCGCCGCGACTGGCGCACCGCCAATGCGTTGCCCGCCGCGCTGGTGCAGAAACAATCGCTGGCCAACGCCAAGTGTGAACACGCTTGGCGCACTCAGCGTCCGGCCAACGACTGGCCGGGCTTCCTGACAAATTTTCGACAAGTTCTAAAGTGCAGCCGCGAGCAGGCGACGTTCTTGTCAAATCAATCCGGGCTCAAGCCATACGACGCATTGATGGATTATTACGAACCAGGCATGACAAGCGAAAAACTCGACGTGTTATTTGGGGATCTACTGACATGGTTGCCGGACTTGGTCCGCAAAGTCCGCGTCAAACAGGCGCAACAAAACGTCATCGCGCCGAAAGGGCCGTTTTCACGTTCGGCGCAGTACGCCTTGGGATTGGAAGCGATGAGGTTGCTGGGGTTCGACTTTAGTGCTGGGCGACTCGATGAAAGTGCCCACCCATTCTGTGGCGGCGTTCCCGAAGACACACGCCTGACAACGCGCTACCGTGAGGATGATTTTGTTGGAAGCTTGATGGGCACGATTCATGAAACCGGGCACGGTCGTTATGAGCAAAATTTGCCGCGTAATCTGCTCGGCCAACCCGTTGCGTGGGCGCGCAGCGCGGGCATCCACGAGAGCCAAAGTCTGAGTTTTGAAATGCAGATTGGTTTGTCGCGGGCCTTCGTCGGCCTCATCGTGCCGCATATCGTCAAGCAGTTTGGTGCCCAGCCTGCGTTTGATCCAGATAATCTTTACCAACATCTGATTCGTGTGCAACCAAGCTTTATCCGTGTGGACGCTGACGAATTGACTTACCCGCTACACGTTATCCTGCGTTACCGCATTGAGCGCGACCTGATCGAAGGGCGTATTGAGGCCGACGATATTCCGGCGCTGTGGGATGCGGCCATGGCGGATTTTCTGGATGTTGATACACGTGGCAACTACACCAACGGATGTATGCAAGACGTACATTGGGGCGAGGGATTATTCGGCTATTTTCCGAGCTATACGCTGGGTGCGATGTACGCTGCGCAGTGGTTCGCCGCGATCCGCCGTGCCGTTCCAGACTTAGACACGCAAATGGCTGCGGGTAATCTAGCACCTGCGCTGGAATGGCTCAAAACCAATGTCTGGGAGCAGGGTAGCCGTTGGACGACTGATGAACTTGTCACGCGTGCAACCGGCAGCGCGCTCGACCCGGTGCATTACCGACGCCACCTTGAGTCGCGGTACTTGGCCTAACAACAAACAACTTCTAAGCGAGACTGACCAAATGACGATTGGTGTGGGTGGGAAGACCACGGCCGAAGCGCTTGCAGCACTTTCAAACATGAATGCGGGCGTAAGCCCAATCTCGCAATCGGAACACGCCGCGCGGACAGCAAAGGCGCAAGCGAAGATGCGGGAGGATGGCATCGCGGCGATATGGGTCCACGCCGGCACGAACATGACCTATTTCACCGGTACGAAGTGGCACCCGAGTGAGCGCATGGTGGGTGCTATTGTTCCGGCGACTGGCGCAATCGAGTACCTTGCTCCGTACTTTGAACAAGACACTGTTCGCGACTTTATGATGGTGCCGGGGCCGGTGAATGTCTGGCATGAGCACGAAAGTCCGTATCAATTATTTGTCGAGACGCTTCGGCGCATGGGGCTGGCCAAATCGGGGACAAAGATCGGCATCACGGAAGACACACCATTTTTTGTGGTGGATGGTATTGCCAAGTTTGCCAATGATGTTGGAGTGGGAATCGAGATGGTCAACGCCAAGCCGATCACCGCGCACTGCCGTATGTGTAAATCAACAAATGAAATTGCACTGATGCAACGCGCAAAAAACATGACTCTTGAAGTACACAAGGCGGCAGCCAGCATGTTGCATGAGGGCATCACCACCACTGAGGTAACGGCTTTCATCGACGAGGCGCACAAGAAAGTCGGCGCGACAGGATCGTATTTTTGTATTGTGTTGTTTGGCCCGGCGACGGCGTTTCCGCACGGCGTGAAAGATCCACAAACCCTCAAGACCGGTGACATGGTGCTGATCGATACCGGCTGTCAGGTCGAAGGTTACATCTCGGACATCACGCGCACTTACGTGTTTGGAGAGCCCACCGAGCGCCAGCGGATGGTGTGGAACGCGGAGAAAGCCGCACAAGCCGCAGCACTTGCCGCCGCACAGCTCGGTGTGCCCTGCAGAGAAGTCGACATCGCCGCGCGCCGCTCACTCGCGGCGGATGGTTTTGGTCCGCAGTACGAATTGCCCGGCTTGCCACACCGTACCGGGCACGGCATTGGGTTGGATATTCACGAGTGGCCCTACTTGGTGGGAAGCGACGCGACGCCGCTCGCCGAAGGCATGTGTTTTTCCAATGAGCCAATGATCTGTGTGCCAGGCGAATTTGGTATTCGTCTCGAAGACCATTTCTACATGACGGCGGACGGTCCACGCTGGTTCACCCAGCCTTCGCACTCGGTGGATGATCCATTCGGGTTGCAAGCTGGCGCATAACCACCTGGCGAAAGTCTAATATCGGCGAGCGTTTTCAAGCGAAAAGTGCTGAAGGTGCCCGTCAATAGGCATGTTTTTGTTGTGCATTTAGGAGTGATGCATCGCATTTTTTATCATGGGCCCGGTGCAAGCCGCCGACGCTGATTTCTCGGTCGCCTAGTTGGTGGTTGGGGAGGCGTAGTTGGTGCGTGGTGACTCACCGATCAGACGTGCCGAGGATGCTGATCGCGACCGTATACGGCTGGTGGTGGGACGCGGTCGTGCTGACGCGGCATAGTATCGAAGGTGCGGCGGTGCCGGCACTGCGGATGCTTCACCCTTGGCTTTAGCCGTGGACGGTCTCGACATTTAGTGTCGTACGGCTTGCGCCGCCCAGGCCCAAGCCTCATCGGATTCTGCAATCACCGACTCCAACCCACCATAAGGCCGAGCCAGATCTGCGGCGCAGGCGAGATCACCACTTTCAAGAGCCTGCACCAGTTCTAGCGCAGGGCGCAATTCGCCGGACTTCTCTACGAGGGCGGCGCGCAGCGGGGGGGCAAGCGGAAGATTGTCGAGCGCATCGGCCATGGTGGTTTGCAGCATCACATCGAGCAGCGACAACAATCCGAGCGTGAACATTGTCGATCGGGATGTGGTGCTGGTTGTGTCGTAGCCCGCCAGTCGTTCGAGCAGGCGGGCGCGAGACAAGGCGATCTCACGCAATGCATGCGATGTTGCGCGACCGCTGCCACCGGTGAGTAGCAGCATCGTTAGCCAGGTATAAAGCCCGTCGCGGCCCATCAGCATGGCAGCATGATCGAGCGAATCAACAGGGCGAGTCTGCCCGTGCGTGGCGGTGTTGACTTGTCGTAGTAATTGGTAGGAAAGCTCAACTTCGCTGCGCAACACGCGCATGGTCTCCACCAGATCTTGGTCCGATACGACATGGTGAATCAACCTGCAAATCTGCTGTAGTCTTGGCGACATGGGGGTGCGTTCCAACACCGTTGTCGTGGTATCGACAATACCGGCGGCCAGGTTGATACCGCTGTTGAGCAGTAATTCAAGGTCGCCAATGCTGCTAATGCCCGTCGCCACAACCTCGACCTTGCCCCGTGCAGCGCGAATGCTGGTGACATCCTCAACCAATCGCATTGCCGTCATGTTCGTGGCGTCGAGCACCACGAAGTCACCCGCAGGGATGGCTTTGCCGACGCCGCCGAGTTTGGCCCCGGAGCGACTTAGGGCCGCGAGTGTTTGCAAGGCGTGCTCCGTTCGCATGGATGGTTGGTCAGCATCGGTGATAGCCACCCAAACGCCTCTGGGTATCGCTTCCAGAACTGCCGGGCGCGACAAAAGCGTAACGGGTAGTGCGATCAGCGCGGTGCGCCCGGCTTCGATAGTGGCGCGCATTGAGACGAGCAGCGCGGTTGCGTGCGCGGCGATGGCAACGTCGTTGGACTGCTGCGCGAGACGCTCCGCCACGACAGGCGGCAGCCTAAACTCGAAACCCGCCACACTGCCACGGTGGTCGATCAATGGGCGACGTGCGCCGAATATCGGTATGGAGGTGACCGCTGCTCGCGCCGTAGTGTTGATCAAGCGTGATTCGCTTGCAAGTTCCGGTCGCCCAGGCCGATTCTTGCCTCGGCGTGAAATCGACAGGCTGGGCAACCTTCGGGCGCTGAACAAGGCGCTCCACCAAGCAGTTAGTGCACGCATGATGAGCCCCCGGTGATTGGGTTGGAAGAAAGCGGTGTTTTCATGTTGAGCTGCGACAGAGTGTGAGCTAGCGTCGGGCACCCACAACTACGACTGATTACGGCAGGTTTTTGGAAAAATGAACCTTGCCTGAGATTTTTTCAGAGCCCAAGCCCGAATCAAACCGGTCTGCTACTCGCCTAGTCGTCCGCCACTTTAACGATGGATGTCGATTGTGCGATTTCCTGCTCAATGAAGGCGGCGTACTCGCACTGGCCTTTTGCGGAGACCATGCTGCCAATTTCCGCTACCCGCTGCAGTCGATCACGCCGGCATCGAGCGCAGGCCGTATAGTTTGTCGCCCGAAATCAAGTATTCCACCCGCGCTACCGCTGCGCCTTTTTCATCCTTGAATGTGTAGGCCACGGCCTCAATCGTATCGCCAACTTTCGGTTGCGCCACTTTCCACGCCTTGATGCGTGTCATTGGCGATAACTCTAGCGTCCAATCACCGCGCTTGGTTGGCAGGACTGCATTCGCCAAGATCTTTGCGCCGTCGACCGGTGTGGTCTGTGGTGGTACCGTGCGTTTGGCGAGATCAGCAGGTAGTTTCGCGTCGGGCAGCATTGTCACCACGAGTTCAACGTGTGGGTTCTGCCATTTCAGACTCTTGACCGTTCCCACCAGGTAAATGGGTTTGTTCTCGTCAAAACTCGACCAGCCGTGGTGGGCAAATACGCGTCGGCTTAAGGCTATCGTGGATGCTGCGGAAACGGACGAAACAAATATGCGACGGTTCATGTACGTTCCTAAATGTAGGCGATCCAGCGTCCACAAACAATCACGGCGAGCCAGATCAAGATAGATAAAATGGCTTGTGCGCGAGTCAGTGTACTATCGCTATTGATTGCGCCGCGGGCATGCAGTACCGCAGCGTTGCTTCCTGCCGCAAACAATAAACCGATTTTTAACACGAAAGCCGGGTTGTTGATCAGGTCCCCAATGCGACTCACAAACATGGTCAGGCCAGTCAATGCGGCCAGCAAGAATCCGGCCACTGTCCACGGCAGGATATGTTTGGCCAGCTGGTTGACATCGAACATCGGCATACGCCCCAAGATTCGTAAATCGACAATCCATAACGTGCCGAACACCAATGCGATACCGACAATGTGGCCAATCTCCAAAATCGGGTAGACCACCGGCGTCGTTTTCAGCCACACGATTGGTGCCCATTGGCTGAGGGCCGCCAGTGGAGTGACGCTGGTTGCGGCAGCGGTTGTTGATGAGGCGGCAAGGGAGGGGATGATTGCGACAATGGGCATAGGATAATTTTCGCACGCGCGAGATGCTCCGACCTCCGGCCTCCGATAAAGTAAGGCCATGCGCCAGTTCCTTGATGTTTCGCTCGAATCTGACCCACTCGCAGCACGCTACGTAAAAGACGAAGTGGTGGCCGTGCGGTTCGCCTCCAACGATGGGGCGATCCAAAGCCGCGAAGGGCCCAACCACTACCAGACAGGTGATGCCTTGGTCACTGGCTCCAGCGGCGACCAATGGAGTGTCATCCGGGCGCGGTTTGAAGAAAAGTACGAATCGGTGGCACCTCTGATGATGGGGCAAGACGGCCCGTATCGTGCGCGCCGCATTCCCGTTTGGGCACGGCAGATCGAGGAGCCATTCGCGGTCGCGCGGCGTGCAGGCGGCGATCTCCTATGCGGCAACGCGGGAGATTGGCTGCTGCAATATGCTCCGGGCGACTACGGATTGGTGGAGGGCAAGCGGTTCAAAAGCGTTTATCGAACGTGGCCAGAATAGTGTGGCTTGATAGGTTTGAAGACCGCCCTTTTTTCAGTTACGATGGCGATCGGTAAAGGTGCGCTAATGTTGTTTTCGGCCAAAACCGGCTGTTCCCGATAGTCGGCTGATTTCATACGTAAAACAGATGAATGCAGTGAAAATTGAACTAACTTAGTTCCAAAGCAGCATTTCGGTCTCGTAGACCAAGTCGACAATTGAGCGTTTTCATCAGCTTGAAGACCGTTTCAACTTCATTTTCGGGATTGATTCAGGGCGCGCTTTTTGCAGCGCTCGTCGCCACTCATAGCGTCTTTCTATTTGCACGCGGTGCAACTGACGAACAAAGACTAGGCGAGAAATTGCTAATCGGAATTCTTGAAGACGTGCCAGGGGTTTACGCCGGCGAAAGTCACAGGGCGAAGATTCGTGTTCTGTTCGTACGTAGCCAAAACGACGACACTTCCGGATCTCATTCGAGTGCCGTATCGAAAGCAAAATCAGCCGAGAACTCTGGGGCCCGTTCCGGTTGGCAGGCATTTCCTGCGGACTGTTATGACCAAGAATGCGCAGCACAATATCCGAAAAAGGTCTCTTGGTTTGTCGGTCTTGATGGGCGGCAGATCGGGACAGTGGTCGGGCAAACTCCTGAGAGTTTCCGATATTACGCGGGCGTCGGATTGCAAGATATCGTGAGCGGAACGCCGCCAGTTGTGGGAGACCGTACTAGCGAGTTTGGATCGTTCGCGGCTGAAAAATTGCGGCGACCACTGGTTGTCGCGTCGAGGCCGAACTTTAAGGATCCCGGTGGTTGGACGCGTATCGGCGCGACAGCGGAAATTCGGACTCAGGCACTACGCGCGTTCCGCAGCAAAATGGGCCGCCTTTGTAAAGAAGGGCCTTCAGAGAAAATTCCTTATGTTGCCTATCAGTACTCAACGAATGACATCAATGTTCGGTCGCATCGATCTTCGTCAGGTGCGGTAATTCTGACTGTCGCCCTCGATAGGGGCGTTCATTGCAATGGCGGCGGCGCAGGCGATGGCTCGGTTGATTCTCAAACATTTGGTTTCAATGCGGCCGGAGTTTCGCGGTTTCTGGGTTCTGGCCTCTTGCTAGTCGATGCTGGGGACTACGACGGAGATGGCAAGTCGGAATTGCTGTTTACAATTTCACGGTACAACAGGGGCGGCTACGTGTTGTTCTCGGATACCTTTGCGAAGCTGGCCCAGTTCGAATTTTCGTACCACTAGCTGTGCGATGGAGAACGACGGTACGAACATGGTTAAACCATCAGTCTTGAGAAGTCTGTATGTCGACAATGGCTCACCCAGTTGGATGAATGAAGTGAAAGAATTTGCTGGTAGATTGGCGAGGATGTTTTCGGCCATAAGCGGCGGTACAACCGGGCAATCTGATTCACCCATTTGGGCAGTGACTCAGGCTAACGAGGCGGACCGAATGGCAATCCCTTACATAGACTATCAAGGCTGCTCAAGCGTGAATGACACCTGAGGGGTAGGCATGAGCAGTGACATAGACCGCTACTATGTGTGGGAAATCATTTCTTACGCTTGGACCGAAATCGGGATTGAAGATCGTGAGTGCAAGGCCTTGGTTGAGAAGGGGGGCATCGGCGCCAACCATCTCGCCGCGGTGGATAGAATCATCTTTGGTGACGTTTGCGCGTCGTTCGCAGTCGACACCTTTTTGATCTTTCCACTGATGCTGTGGATCATCATGCCTGATTGGGGATACACCGAAGAGTATTTGCGGAAACGGATGGAGCGTTGGTACAGCCGACCTTATTGGGCTCATTTTCTCAATCCAGTACGCTGGTTGGGATATCCGCTGGCCGTTCTGATGGCGTTGAGATATCGCGCAATGCTGCGAAGAGCGGCCGTCGCACAAAACATGGTTAAGTAGTGCGCTTCCGGCCAGAAGCGGCTCTTTCCGTTGATCGTCCAATTAAGGAGAAATTCTTGAAGTATCTATTTGCGGTGCTTGTCGCGGTCCTCACGTCTACCGTTGCAGTCGCGTCGGCGGACGGCAGTTTCAAGCCAAAGGCGGGGTTTATCCCTGACGCATTAACAGCGACCGCAATAGCTGAAGCTGTTTTGTCTCCGATCTATGGGCGTGCCTCAATAGTCAAGCAAAAGCCGTATAACGTTTCGCTCAAGAACGAGGTGTGGACTGTAGAGGGAACCTTGCCAAAGGATCGTCTTGGTGGCACATTCGTCGTTCGTATAGCCAAGGAGAGCGGCGCAATCCTCCATGTTTCACATTCGAAGTAAACGGCCAAAAGCGGCGCTAGTCGGCCGACATCTGATAGAGCGCACTAGCGGTCATCGCGCCTACGAGAGACTCGGCCGGCTATTCAATGCATATTAGCTATTATTGCTTCTTTAGCTAAACTGATGTAGTCTCGCATTATCACACTCGCTGGAGGCGACATGAGAGTCTTAGCCGCAACAGAAGTAAAGAATCGGTTGGGAGAGGCGCTGTCGTTCGAAGAAGATGACAGCCTCCTAATAGAGAAGAATGGTAAAGCGGCCTTTATGGCGTTCTCTGCTCCTTTAGCGAAAAGAATGGTCCTATCCTCATATGTTCAAGGTGCGATCTCGCGGTCAGCTGCGATGAAGCTTTTGGGGTTTGAATGGTATGGCCAGTTGTTGGATGCTTTGACGGAAGCCAATCTAGCCCGACCTTCGCTTCCTAAAGAGGCTAGGTCAGCTATGTCGAAGCATGCATTAAAAGTGCTTGGCAGATGAAAAAAGGGGCGAAGCAACAGATTCAAGTGGTAATCCCAGATGCGGGGCCACTTATCTCACTTGCGCGGGCGGCAGCGTTGGAAATCCTCCTCGTGTTTAAGGATGATGTTCGTATTGTCATTACCGACTACGTTGAGTTCGAAACGACGCGATTCAAGGATCGCTTTCCAGATGCTCAGCGGATCTGCAATTTCATTTCTGCGAATGCTGGGCGGGTCGAAATTCAGGAAACGCTGTTCGGTAAGACGATGAAGCAGATGTACTTAATGAGGCAGCGCTTTGAGCAAGATGCGCAGTTCCGCGCGTCAATGCTTGCAATAAATGCTGAGCCGCCCGCAGTGTCAAGAGACGCTGGGGAACTGAGCATTGTTTCCTACGCCGCAGAACTAATTAAGCGTCCACCTGGCACCCCGGTTCTGGTGTTAGCCGAGGACGATTTTTTCTTGAATAGTGGAGCGGCAACGCCGGGCAATACCCATATTCTGTCGACACGGGCGTTTTTGGAAACACTGCAAACAATGGGGAAAATTCCCGACGCTCGAAGAGTCTGGGAAGAAATTCAAGTGGCTAACCCAACCGTCAATCCCAACGCCACAGATAGGCAGGCGGGGAAAATCAAGACTGACTGGATCGGTGCCGTTGACGATGAGAAGGCTAAGCGCTTCCGACCAAGAGGGTCGACATGATCCCTGTCGAGGAACAGGCAGCCTGTCTTAGAACGGCCATGAGCGGTCATAGGAACTTAAGTCCCAGCGCAGCAGATTAGGTGGAAACTTAGATGCAACCCAAATCACTCCGCCAGTTCCCTTTGATTGCACGAGCGGTGTGCATGGCGGTTCTGTGCGCCATAGGTTCTGCGGGAGCAGGCGGCCCTATAGTGCCTTCAGGGTGGAGTGGATCGCAGGGAGAAACATTGCCAAACGGGCAGCCATGCTGTTATCCCGCCGACCTTCAGGGAAACGGTTTGATTGGCGGTGCATTCGTGCTTGTCAAAGACGACAAGACTGAATTTTCTCTTTTCGCGCTGACCTATGACGCCACAAACAAGCAAACGTGGCAGATGCTGGAACGTTACCCAATCTCTAAGTTAAAGACGTTTCGAGTGGAGATCGAATCACCAAAGCAAACACCATTTGCTGCGATCAAAGCCTGTGGCGTTGCCGAGTATTGCTCAAGACACTATTGATCCGGCAATATTTAACTTGAAATATTGGATAGTGCCACCATATAGGGATGATGGAAACCATCGACATGAGAAAACTGACACGGGAAGCCCGACATGAGCGGCGCGTGCAAGTCATTCGGCTGCGCAAAGCGGGTCGTACCTATGACGAAATTGCCACTCTGACGGGTCTGAGTCGCACGGGCGTGTTTGACATCTGCAAACGCCACGCGGCATCGGGGTCTTCTGCGTTGCACGACGCAGCGGGCGGGCGCAAGCTTGGTGAGCAACGTCTGCTCAGTCCCGGTGTTTGTCAAGAAAGTTGTCCGCTTTTCTAAACGGCTACCGCCACGCTTTCTGGCGACCTCAGATGCTCCCGCGGCGGGTTGAGCCACACCTCTTTGATGCGATCCCAGTTGCGCGTCTGCCT
>Ga0315906_10005626_pt1 | contig 15727 bp, 9 predicted proteins | sample LakEriMetagenome_4_FD_203526 | JGI IMG/M metagenome (GOLD analysis project Ga0315906, IMG submission 203526) | Freshwater fungal communities from buoy surface, Lake Erie, Ohio, United States - Buoy 2 MA122 | ecosystem: Environmental > Aquatic > Freshwater > Lake > Lake biofilm | place: USA: Lake...
TCATTGTTTGCCGGGGCCTTTTTGTTCGACCGGTGCAAAAATAAACGCTGGAGCTTATCTTTTATCAATCTACTTAATTTGTCGGGTAATAGTCGGCCAAAACTGATTTTGCTGCTTTATCTTCGCATCAAATTAAATCCATGGTTGAAATTCATTCTATATTAAATACCGGGGATTATGGACTAACGCACAAGGATGCAGCGGGTAATGATGTGCTGACCGATATCGCCGTGGAGAGTGGTGGTCTTGGGCAAGGTTTTCGTCCGATGCAAATACTTCTTGCCGCACTGGTTGGCTGCAGTGAGGTAGATATTGTCAGTATTCTGAAAAAACAGAAGCAGGAGTTAACAGCTTTTAAGGCTGTCACCAAAGGGGAAAGAGAAGAGGGCAAAGAGCCTTCACTGTGGAAAGTAATCAGTATTCATTATTCACTGGAGGGTCAAATTGACCCGGTTAAGGCATTAAGAGCAATTGAGTTGTCGATGAACAAATATTGTTCAGTGGCAGAAACGCTTAGACTTGCAGGAGCTGCTATTTCATTCACATTAGAAGTAAACGGCCAATTAGTTGAGCCTAAAGCTTCGTAATCTTATTATATGTCAAAACATCAGCAAACACAGGCAATCAGAACGCAAACGAAAAGAACGGCGCAAAAGGAACATAGTACTCCGTTATTTCTGACAAGCAGTTTCGTATATGATTCAGCGGAGGATATGGCCGAGGCTTTTACTGATGACAGTCTTGACGTTAATATCTATTCTCGTTTTTCAAATCCTACAGTTGATGAATTCATACAAAAGATGGTTTTGCTGGAAGGGGCGGAAGATGGTATTGCCACAGGTACGGGAATGGCTGCAATTTTTTCAACGTTCATGACTTTTCTTTCGAAGGGAGATCATATTCTTTCAGCATCAGCAGTATTTGGTTCTACTCATACTATTCTTACCAAATATTTACCCAAATGGGGAGTAGAGTCGACTTATTTTAATATGAATGAGCCGGAGAAAATAGAGGCACTGTTCCGTCCGAATACCAAGTTACTTTATGTGGAGACCCCGTCAAATCCCGGACTGGATATCATCGATATGGAGTACCTGGGTAAACTTTGTAAAGAGCGTGGGGTATTGTTTGTGGTCGACAACTGTTTTGCCACACCTGTTGTTCAGCAACCAATTGAATACGGAGCAGATCTGGTGATTCATTCTGCAACTAAATTTATTGACGGGCAGGGTCGTGTACTCGGCGGTGTGGTTGTAGGGAAAAAAGATTTGATTTATCAGCTCTATTTATTTGTTCGCAATACGGGACCTTCTTTGAGTCCATTTAACGCATGGGTATTGTCGAAGAGTCTGGAAACCCTTTCAGTCCGTATGGATAAGCATGCAGACAATGCGCTTAAGTTGGCGCAACATCTGCAAAATCATCCGAAATTAAATAATGTAAAATATCCATTTCTAGAGTCACATCCTCAATATGAAATTGCGAAAAAGCAAATGAGTAACGGAGGTGGCATAGTTACATTTGAATTAAAGGGTGGATTGGAAAGCGGCAGAAAATTTCTCAATGCGCTTCAGATGCTAAGCATGACCAATAATCTTGGCGACAGCCGAACCATTGCATCTCATCCTGCGTCTACAACACATTCAAAACTTAACGCAGAAGAAAAGGCGGCTGTTGGAATTACTGATGGTTTGGTTAGAATTTCGGTAGGACTAGAACACATCAGTGATATCATTGCAGACATTGAGCAGGCGTTGGAAGGTTGTTAGCTGTTAACGGTTAACAGTTGGCGGTTACCTGTTATTTAGATAAATGATGAGTTAAGTGATACGATATATGGACTGCTGGTCTTTTCGTCTCTTGGTCTTTTAATTATAGCTTCCTCGTTTCTCCAACTCTATGATTTTGCAATCACGAATATCTTTACCATCAATTGCAAATGTCAAAATGGTTCTTACCTGATGCCATCCCTGACGACCTGCTGCGCCGGGGTTCATATGTAGGCATTGTTTTTTTTCGTCGTAAATCACTTTTAAGATGTGCGAGTGTCCTGCAATAAACAGCTGAGGTTTGTGTAGATCCAGGAGTTTTCTTGTTTCAGGATTATAGTTGGGTGGTGAGCCGCCAATATGTCTGAGTAAAACAGAAACATCTTCACAGGTAAAGAATAAGTTTTCTTTAAAATCGTTACGTACATCCTGCCCGTCAATATTGCCGTAAACACCTCTGACCGGTTTTATTTTTCTAAGCTCTTCTGCAATGAAAATATTTCCAAAATCGCCCGCATGCCATATTTCATCACATTCTTCAAAATGCGATTTTACTTTCTCATCGAGAAATCCGTGCGTATCAGAAATTAGTCCGATTCTTGTCATGCAGTTGCAAATTTCTTTCATCGAAGATATATACGGAATGATTATTTTTACAGACGATTGTTTTTATGCTATTCTGCCGAAATTTTTTATACTGGATTGATAAGCGAAAGTGGAAATATGTTTTTCTGATTTCAACACTTGAACTGTCTCCCTTTTCATTCTGATTGAAAGAAAAGCTGAAATTGCTATCATTTTGTTTTTAATATAAATAAATAATTATGCCTTATTACTATAAACTAGGAACGATTCCTCATAAGCGTCACACACAATACCGAAAACCCGACGGTGGTTTGTATAGTGAACAATTATTTTCTACCGAAGGTTTCAGCGATGATTATTCATTGCTGTACCATACGCATCCACCGACACAAATTATTCGTGTGGAGCCACAGGTAGATGTGAGTCCGCAGATTGCCGAAGAAAAAATGTTGAAGCATCGATGTTTTGAAGGATTTCATCTGAAGCCCGGAGGTGACTTTCTGACGAGTCGTGTTCCTGTATTGGTAAATAACGATTGCCATATTGTACTGGCTGCTCCTGCAAGTGGAACCGGTGATATTTTTTATAAGAATACAGATGCGGATGAGATGCTTTTTGTCCATGAAGGAAGTGGTGTCTTGAAAACGCAATATGGTCAGTTGCCTTTCGGGTACGGCGATTACATCGTGTTGCCACGCGGTACCATTTATCAGATTGAGTTTAAAGATGATCGAAATCGTCTTTTTATTGTTGAGTCATTCACTCCTCTTCGTTTTCCCAAGCGTTATATGAGTAAGTACGGCCAGCTGATGGAGCATTCTCCCTATTGTGAAAGAGATATTCGTCCACCACAGGATCTGGAAACCTTTGATGTAAAAGGTGATTTTCTGATACGTGCCAAAAAGAAAGGAATGATGTATGGACTTCATTATGGTACGCATCCGTTTGATGTAATAGGGTGGGATGGTTGTTGCTATCCGTATATTTTTTCGATTCATGATTTTGAGCCGATCACGGGTAGGGTGCACCAACCGCCTCCGGTTCACCAGACTTTTGAAACAAATGCTTTTGTTGTGTGTTCCTTTGTCCCCAGGTTATTCGATTATCATCCTCAGGCGATTCCTGCTCCATACAATCACAGCAATATCGATAGTGATGAAGTTATCTATTATGTTGATGGCGATTTTATGAGCCGTAAGAATGTAACAAGAGGTATGATTACCCTTCATCCTGCAGGCATTCCACATGGGCCACATCCGGGTGCTGTGGAAAAAAGCATTGGTGCAAAAGAGACAAAAGAGTTAGCGGTAATGGTAGATACTTTCCGTCCTTTGATGCTCACCAAACAGGCACTTGAACTGGAGAATATACATTATACGATGAGTTGGGCTGAGTAGGCTGGTTCTTAGTTGTAGGTTGCTGGTTTATTTTACTATTCATTAATATCTATAACCAACAACTAATAACTAACAACTTTTTTTATCTTCGGTAATATATGAAGCCGTTATTTCTTTCTATCATTTTATGTTTTGTTGCTTTTCAGCATCAAGGTTTTGCTCAAATCAAAAAAGATTCGTTGTTGGGTCAGTGGAAGCTGGTGCAAATAATAGGTAAGCAAATAGGGGATGGAGAATTACAGAAACGTTATCTGTTTACTGTCGACAGTTTCTTTTATACAAGCAGAAAGAAAGATTTATCCGGAGCATATACACTTAACGGCGATACAGGAAAATTATCCTGGTTTACGCAAGAAGGTAATAAACCAATGATAATATTATTGAAACATTTGCCTGACGGAAGGATGGAAATTTGGCGCGAAAATTCTGATGATGACAGAGGTATATTGGAGAAAATAAGATGATGTTATCGGTTATCATTTGAGTGTTAGATGGAATTTTAATTGTTTAATTATTAGTTTCAAATATTTAAACAAAATGATCTTACGCTATCCCCAAAAAAAATAATTGATAAACTTGAAAGAGAGACAATTTTAATTTTTCGAATAATATGTAAACATTTGATAATCTTACTTATTTTGCGTGGCTTTCAAATCAGAAATCTTCATCAATCAACGATATGAGAAAGAGCTTGTCCTTTTTATCGATCTTATTTTTTAGTTTCCAGTTTTCATTTGCCCAGGTTCAGGTATTCTCCAATACCACGGTGGCAGCCTGTGATGCCTGGAACTCTAATAATTCTTTTGCCACTGCATTAAGCAGGCCTGTGGCGGTTTCCGGACTTCCTTCCGGTTCTGTTTTAAGAGAAGTAAGGGTGCGTCTGGGAAATTCAACCTGCAGAGGTAACCTCTCTTCTTATGTTCTTCGTTTAACTAACCCCCAAGGAGCGCAAGTGACTATTGCTAATGGTCTGACAAGTACTACCAGTTCTTTATGGGTTGATATGAAGTTCAGAGATGATATTTCATTGGAGCGATTGAAAGAGTATCCTGGTGTTACCGTACAGGCCAGTTATTATCCGCATTCTATTGGTTACTATGCATTGGAAACAGATGGTTCCTTTGCGAATGTGAATACCGGCGCTGATCCTAATGGTAGCTGGAATTTTGAGATCATCGAAAACACAACAACCGAAGTCAGTTTTGAAAAAGTAGAACTGGTTTTTGGTCCTGCCATTGCTGTCAGAGACGTAACTAGCTGCAGCAGCAATAATTTTTGCTCCGGCGCTTCGTGTATTTACAATGGAGTTTTCAGAGGAAATAATAATGGATATCCGGGCGCTGATCCGCAATATCCCGGCAATACTGTGAACGGATGTTCATGGAATGGTCAGAATAATAACTCTGCCTGGTTTTCTTTTATACCAACTGCCACAACTGCACGTATCACCATTAGTGGGATGTTGAATTCTGCAACACCTACATCAGGAGATATGCAACCCATCGTTGTTAAAGCAAATGGGAATTGCGGTATTCCAACAATTGTTCCTACAGGAGGCTGTCCGAAAGACCAGACACGCAATAATCGTTCCTATTCAAACGATGTGGCAATTAACCCTTCTCCAAATACAGGTGGTGTTTCTACAAACAGCATTTACTCGAACGGTATTTCAAATAACTGTGAATTTAATTTAAGTGGGTTGACAGTTGGTGATACTTACTATTTATATGTTGATGGAAACGGTGGCGCTTCTTCTTTCTTTTACGTAGAAGTGGAAAGCGGTGTGTCAACTCCTTGCGATTTCTGTTGTACACCTATCACACTTACCGGTCCTTCATCTGTTTGTTCCGGTGCTTCTCCAGTTAATTTCACTATTACGGGTGGAACAGGTACAGGAACATGGACAGTAACACCTGCTACAGCCGGTACAATCAGTTCAACAGGTGTATTCACGCCTGCTTCAGGAATTACTTCAGATATACTTGCTCAGGTTAATTATACAGAAGGTGATTGCAGCAGAACTGCAGATATCATTGTTACAAAATGTACGACTTTCGGAATTTTTGCTACTGCTCCGTATTTAACTACTTGCCAGTCGAACAGTTTCTTTAATACAACAGGTACCGGCGCTGATCTGATTGATCAAACCGAAAGAAAGGATTTCAATGATACGATTCTTGGAACTTTTGTTCAAAATTCCGGTCGCCTTAAACTCAGAGGGGCAGAGGTGAAGACATTCAAAAATCTAACGCTTGCGAATGTATGTGGTGCCAAATTCTTTTACCGCGTTGTTCCTAACGGCGGTACACCCGGCACTTTCTCCAGTATAGACTTGGCTTTCTTTAATGATTGTAATACGGCTATAAGTCAGTTTCCCTCCGGTGGACCTTGTGTAGCAGGTCAACAAAAATGGCAAACTGTTCGTAGTGATGCACAGAACCCTGTTGATCTGACTGCATTTGCTCCGGGCAATTATACCTTACAGGTTTATTATGAAGTAACCGGTGATGAAAACTCTACATCTGCATGTGATGATAAAATCACATTGGATAATGCAGGTCGTTATTATAATGCTTCTTTCACTATTCAGGCAACACCAACTTTATCGAGTACAAATCCTACTACTTGTAATGGTACAGAAGGTACGATCACAATTGGAGGTTTGGCACCAAGTACTGTGTATAGCGTAACATATACAGATGATGGTACTGCAGTTGGTCCGAATGATCTTACTTCTGATGCTTCCGGAAATATTGTTATTTCAGGTTTGAATCCCGGAACTTATGCATCATTCTCTCTTTCAGTAAATGGTTGCACAATTCCCGTAGCTGGTAGCATCACACTGGTGAATCCAGTATTCAACCCTACATTCCCATTTGGTAATACATTGTCATTCTGCGGATCAGCTACCGTGCCAACTTTACCCACAACATCCAATAATGGCATCAACGGTACCTGGAATCCTGCTGCCATCAATAATACAGCTAACGGCACTTATACGTTTACACCAACTCCAGGACAGTGCGCAACTACATTTGTATTAAATGTATCAGTTACAGGCTTAACACTTCAGACAAATAAAACTGATAACACAGTTTGTAATGCAACAGGTGGAACAGTATGTACACCTACAGGTACCAATGTAGTGATCAATGAAGTGAGACATTGGCCTCCAACAGCGCAGGGGCTGATTAGCACAGGAACAGAGTACATAGAGTTATATAATCCCACATGTAGCCCGATTGATATTTCCTGCTTTGTTATTGGAGCGCGTTCTGCACCAAATTCTAACCCGGGAAGTACATTGGCCACAGGTGGAAGTATCATTTTACCACAGGGAACAATTCTTGCTCCAAAATCACATTTTGTGATTGGAACAACAACATCATCTACAAACCCAGCTTCAGTAGATTTTAAAACAGATCAGAACTCAACCTTCTATTGTGCCACTGGTAATTTTGTTTTAGCCAACAGCGACGGATGGGTGGCTTTATATGATAAGACAGGTGCAGCTATTGATGCGATATACTGGACCACTTTGGTGGGACAAGGAAACAAGATTAGTTCTGATGATGATTATGATGATAGTCCGTGTACGCCTTCATCGGTAACAGGATGTTCTACTTCCGGCATTACTCTGCAATCTGCTGCACAGATATTCGCGACCAGCCCATCCAAAATAGTTTATGTAGGGCAAACAACCGGAACACCATCCAATTTACCAACTGCAACAACCGGTAAAACTTTCAGTCGTGTTCCGGATGGAGGTGCATGGCAACGTGATGTAGATCCTTCGATTGATGGCAGCAATTGTAATAACGGACAATGCGATGTGCCTACAGCAGGGACTTGCAATGGCTCTGCTACTGTAACAGTAACAGGTGCTTCTTCTAACATCACCTATCAGTGGAAAGATGCACAAGGCAATATCGTTGCAAATGCTGCAACTGCTTCTGCGCTATGCCCGGGTACGTATTGCGTTGTTGTAACTGATAATACATCCGGATGTAAAGATTCTACTTGTGTAACCATCATTGATGCTACACCACAAGTAACTCCGCAATTTGATCCGATTGCTCCGCTTTGTGCAGGTGCAACTGTTCCAACATTGCCTACGACTTCAAAGAATAATATCACAGGTACATGGAATCCTGCAATCATTGATAATCAAAATGGCGGTACTTATACCTTTACGCCAAATGCAGGCCAGTGTGCAACGACCACAACATTGAATGTAACAGTTAATCCAAAAGTGGAACCTACGTTTGATCCTGTTGCAGGTTTCTGTCAGGGTGCGATTCTCACACAGGTAATATTGCCAACAACTTCCAACAACGGTATCACCGGAACATGGAATCCGCCTGCACTTTCTTCAGCTGTTGCAGGTGATATTAAATATGTGTTTACGCCTAATGCTCAATTCTGTGCGGACACAGCATCCATCACAGTAACTGTAACTCCAAACGTTACTCCAACGTTTACATTTGGTACTTCACTTACTATTTGTGCTATCGGAAACCTTCCGGTGCCAACACTACCTACAACTTCTCAAAACGGAGTGACCGGTACATGGAACCCTACAGTAGTAAGCAATACAACTAGCGGTACTTATACATTCACACCATCTGCAGGTCAATGTGCTACTACTGCAACATTCACTGTTACAGTCAACCAGCCTGTCACACCTACATTTACATACGGAACAAGTCTTACAATCTGTTCCGGAGGCAATGTGCCAACACTTTCTGCTCTTTCTACTAATAATATACTTGGCATCTGGGATCCTGTGAATGTGAGCAATACCCAAAGTGGTGTATATACTTTCACACCTGCACCCGGCTCTTGTGCTACATCTGCAACCTTCACCGTTACTGTTAACCCAACGCCTTCGTTAAGTCCGCTTAGTAACATTGTGGTGTTCGACGGCGATGTGGTGAACGCAATTAATTTCTCAGGCAATCCGCAGGGTGCTGTGTTTAACTGGACCAATTCTCTTCCGGGTATCGGACTTGCTGCAAGTGGAGTGGGTAATATCCCATCATTCACTGCGGTGAATTTGACAAATGCAGACATCATTGCAACAATAACGGTAACGCCTACACTAAATACTTGTACCGGTACAGTCCGCACGTTCACTATTACAGTGAAACCTCGTACCAAAGATTTATTTGTTCCGAATGTATTCTCTCCGAATGGAGATGGCAAGAATGATTTACTGAAAGTGTATGGAAACTATATCACATCACTCGAGATGCGCATCTTTAATCAGTGGGGTGAGCAGGTAACTGAAATCAGAAACATCAACCAGGGCTGGGATGGTACCTACAAAGGCAAACCTCAACCTGTAGGTGTGTATGTGTATGTACTGAAGGCAACATTGTCGACAGGTAAAACAGTTACACTTAAAGGTTCAATTACACTGGTACGTTAATTTTTTAAGATCGTTTATTATGCAAAAAATGAAATCATATTTAACTGCACTGCTTGTAGCCGGTTCTGCGCAAGTTTCCTTGGCTCAAACCGATCCGCATTTTACGCAGAACTACACGTATCCGCTATACATCAATCCGGCACTTACCGGAACCAGTGATGGCGATTACCGTGTTTCCGGAATTTACAGAACACAGTGGGGAAGTATTACCAACCCTTATCGTACAGTAGGTGTATCGTATGATACAAGGGCGAAGAAAAATATGTCTTTCGGCTTAAACGTGCTAAACCAGGCAGCCGGTGATGCCGGGTTTAATTACCTTAATGCTTATGCTTCTGCAGCTTATTCAGGTGTTAAACTCGGGAAAGATCAGCAGCATCGTGTTGTGATAGGTATTCAAGCCGGAGTAATCAGCCGCCGCGTTGATCCCACAAAATTCAAGTGGGGCGATCAGTGGAATCCGATCACAGGATACAATGCATCAAATGCAACCACCGAATTGCCAATTACAAATACAAATGCCACTACTTTAGATATCGGTGCCGGAGTATTGTATTTCAATTCGGCTCCCGACAAAAAAGCAAATGTGTTTGCAGGCGCATCGGTATATCACATCAACAGACCCAAAGATCCGATTGTAGCTACAGGATCTACTGCATTAAATGTAATTCCATTAAGGTATGTTGCGCATGGTGGTGTGAGTATTAATCTCTCTCAACGTACAAGAATTGTACCGCATTTTATGTACAATCGTCAGGGTACGGCTACTGAAAAGATCTTTGGTACTTATGTTCAGCTGAATGTGAATGAAGAAACTGATTTTATGCTTGGCGGATATTATCGTTTCAAAGATGCCGTTGCTCCTTTTGCGGGTATTGACTGGAAAAATTTCATTGTCGGTATCAGCTATGATGTCAATGCGTCAAAACTCAGTTCACTCACGAGAAATGTAAACTCATTTGAATTGAGTCTTACTTATGTGAAGCGTACCGGAGCAAGAAGTATTTTTGAATATATACGTTGTCCAAGATTATAATTCCCAACTGATCAAAATTACTGTCCATCATACAAGAATATTTTCATCTCATGCAAGTAAAAATTTCCAATTGGTATAAAAATAATCCGGCATTCATTTTTGCCGGTTTACTGATGTTTTGCACTGTGCAAAACGCAACAGCACAAAAAGATAAGCGACTGGTGCAGGCAGAGGCTTACTATGAGAAAGGTGAGTATCTCACTGCGGCCGGTTTGTATGATCAGTTTCTGAAAACAGATCCACGTAAAATTCAACCACGTTTTCCGGTTGGTTCCAATCGTAATGCTACAGGTATTACCGGAGCAGGCCTGAATGAGAAAGATGTCATGTTTAAAAAAGCGGAATGCTATCGCCTTGCGCATTATATGAATGAAGCATTACAGGCTTATGGCGACGTGTATAAGAAAGATTCTGTGAAATATGCAGATGCCATGTTCTGGAAAGCTGTTTGTGAGCGTTCGCTTTTAAAAACAAATGAAGCATCCGTTTCACTGGCCAACTATCGTAAAAATCCGAATGGTACTTCTTCCGTTAAAAAGCTGGTCGACAAAGAAGCAGCGACTTTAAATTATGTGTCTCAGCAAATTAATCGTGCCGATACAGTGCTTTATACTATTGCTAAAATCAATTCTGCATCCGGATCACAATCGGGCATTTATGCTGCAGCTCCGGGAGGAAAGGGAGGATGGATGGTAACGAGTACATCATACGATTCACTGGCTAAAGAAGGTGTGAATCCCTATCAGAACCGACTTTTTGATGTAGGTATCAGGGGTGGAACATTTATCAACCTGAATGAGGCTTCATTCGACAGCCTTGATAAATCTTTAAGTCAGGGTGCTGCATCTTTGAGTAACGATGGCAATACCCTTTACCTCACGCAGTGGAAAAAAGACAAGAAAGGCACGAAATCCGGAATTTATACATCAACGAAGAAAGGCGACAGATGGACCTATCCGCAATTGTTATCTGCGTTGCAGACTGACGGAGCAAACTATCAGCAACCTTATCTTACGCTTGACGGACGAACATTGTTTTTTGCATCAGACCGTGCAGGCGGACAAGGGAAGCTGGATATTTGGTATGCCAGTCTTGGTGCCGACGGATCTATTGAGTCGGTAACCAATGCCGGCACTCAGGTTAACACTGCTGACAATGAGCAGGCGCCTTTTTATCATTCACTGACGGGGGTACTTTATTTTTCTTCTGAAGGAAGAACAGGTATGGGCGGATATGATTTGTTTGCGGCTGCAGGAAGTACGGATGCCTGGCAGGAAGCTGTGAATATGGGGTATCCTGTAAACTCTACAAGAGATGATATTTATTTATATGCCGGTGCGGAAGGACTAAGGAGAGATGCTTTGTTGAGTTCCGATCGCGGGTCGGGATGTTGCCTTGAAACATATGTATTGGAGAAGCGTCCGAAGAAACGTCGCTTAACAGGGAAGGTTGTTGATTGTAACGGTACAACACCGATTGAAGGAGCAGCGGTTTCCTGGATTGGAGAAGGTAATCAATTGGCAACTGTTTCAACCGGAGCGGGAGGTGTGTTTAGTTTTGAATTGAATGAGCAGGATGATCCTGATTCATTGGTGGTGAGCAAGGATGATTACAGAGAAAAGCGTGCAGCGATTTTGATTGCAGGTCGTAATGAAGAAGATTTGTTGATTGATATTCTGAATAATGAGGATCTCTGTCTGAATGGTTCGAAAGTAATTGTGCCTGAAGAAGTGATTACACTTTACTATGATTTTGATAAGAGTGTATTAAGAGCAAGAGAAATACAAATTTTGGATTCAGTAGCAGCGGTGTTGCTTGCGTACCCGAATGCAACGGTTCAGATATCCGGCTATACGGATGGATTGGGTACGGATGATTACAACAAAAAACTCGGGGAAAAGCGTGCAGTGGGAGCAGCCAAATATCTAAAGACAAAGGGCATAGACGAAAGCAGGGTGTCGTTTGAGTCATTTGGAGAATGTTGCCCTGTTGAAGAAGAGAAAGTAAACGGCCGCGACAATCCAAAAGCCCGTAAGATGAATAGGAGAGCTTTGGTATATATTAGGAAATGATATTCATCATAATTTGATTAAAAAAGCCGCAGAGATGCGGCTTTTATGATTCTTTGATCTATTAATTGCAAATATGCATTCTTCTAGTCGGTAGCTTATTCTTATTCTAAATCATTTAAAAAAATCACTAGTATTTTTTAGAAAAATGATTAACGAATAATTGTTTGTATCCATTTAAATATTTAAATTTATAATTCAAATAACTCTTAGTTATCGTGTTTTTATTTAGAATTCTATGCTCAATATGCTATTAGTTTCATTCAGTCTGATTAAAAAGAAACTTCCCTTTTTAAGTTTATTGATTGCGCTAGAGTTTTCATTTCTGTCATCGAGTGCACAAACGCCGGTTGTTCTTGATAATTTTGATGACGGCAACATTAATTTGAATCCAGCATGGACGCTAACAGGAAATGCGCCTACTATTTCTTCTGGTATTTTGGTAACACCGGGGTTTAATTACAGGATGTTTACACCACTTGCAATTCCATGTCAGGAATGGGGCTTTGATGTAAAAACAAGTACATCTAACAATACCAGCGATTTTCGTTATTACTTTCTTTTAAGAGATAATTCTGACCCAACTAATGCGGCCTCAAAATCATATTTCCTGGAGTATTTGGGTAATACAGGAACTTTTCAGGTTTGGCGGCAAGAAAATAACTTACCCGTTTTAATTGGTTCTTATGATGGACCAACTACTACAAATTGGTTACAGGTAAAAATCACAATGAGTGTTGGCGGGGATATTAAAGTTTATGTTGGAGGAATCGAAGTTATTTCTGTTACTGATGCAACTTATTGTCAAACTACTTCCCAGTGGCAGATGATCAGAGTATTTGGCAGTTCCACCTTATCCACAGCTGACCCTTACAATGCTGATAATTTTTATTATGTAGCAATGCCATGTACAAATCCTGCAACAGGAGGGGAAATAGGGTTAAGTCAAAATAAATGTCAGGCTTTTGACCCGACTCCTCTTACCGATGTAACTGCACCTTCTTGTTTTTATGATGTTAACGGCCAACCTTTACAATATCAATGGCAATCATCCACAAATTTAGTTAATGGATTTTCTGATATAATTGGTGCTACCACATCAAATTATGATCCTCCGCTAACATCAATAAACACTTTTTATCGCAGACGGGCTAAAGTATCTTGTGCACCCAACTGGGTTGAGTCGGATGTTGTAAAAGTCAACGCCGATTTTAAAATTAACAGCAAACCAAATGATACAACGCTATATGTACAAGCGAACGGCGATGGGATATTCAGCGTTGAGGTGAATTTTATTTACGGTAATATTTATCAGTGGCAGGTCAGTACAAATGGCGGGTCAGGTTGGACAAATATAACAAGTGGTACGAATGGTTATATTGTAAGTTCGGTACAAAATATTAATTATCGTTCTTTTTTACAGGTTACCAAACCTACACTCTCAATGGACGGATACTTATACAGATGTATTGTAACCAATCCTTCTTCGGGGGCCTGTTCTGTTACATCCCCATCAGCTACTTTATATGTAAAAAATCAATTGGTAGCAACTGCGAATCCGAATATTGCTTGTGATTCATGGAATGCAACAACTGATATTTTATTTGTTGTAAATGGTGTGGGTACGCTTAATAAGACAACTAATCTATTGCGTCAGATAAACCTTACGATAGGAAGTGGTCTGTGTAAAAAAAATCTAAGCACTTATGATTTCACGTTAATTGCGCCGAATGGAGCAGCCAGTCTGATGTTTATAGATAATTTTACGACTACAGGTTCCGTTGTTTGGGCAAATATAAAATTCAGAGACCACCCATCGTTAGAAAGAATAAATCAGTATAGTTCTTTCGGTCAGGCTAATTATTTCCCTTATTCAATTGGGTATTATGCTGTTGAAACAGACGGGAGTTTGGCAAATGCTTTTAATGGCATAAATGCTAATGGAACCTGGATTCTAAGAATCACTGAGAATTCTGCCAGTTCCAATGATGGAGCATCTATTTCAAAAGCAGAATTGATTTTCGGTGCTGATCTTGTAGAAAAAGATGTTAGCGGAAATGCAATTAATAACAGCTGCCAGCTGGCTACTTGCATTGGTGCAGATCAAAACATTTTAATTGGAACCAATAACGGATATTCAGGAGGAGATCCAAATTATCCCGGTGGGTCACCTGCTTATTCAGGGGATTGTGATTATAATGATTGCGAATGGAATCAGGATAACAATAACAGTGCTTGGTTCTACTTTTTTGCAACTTCTTCAACAGCTTATCTTACAGTAAGCGGGATGGCGCCTGCCACCAATCCAGGCCAGGATGATATGCAACTAATGGTTCTAGATGGAGGTAACGGGTGCCTTACAAGTGGCTGGACGATCCCTAATGGAGGTTGTTTGGATGATGAGTTTAATTGTCCTTCGGGAGCAGGATTACCAAATAATCAAGAGTATTATGCATCATCAGTTATTGCAAGTCAAAGCGGAGGAATTGGTGCTAAAGGAGGCATTTATGTAAATGGCATTACTTTTAATACAGAATTTAAATTATCAGGATTAACTCCAGGAAGAAGATATTTACTTGTATTGGATGGTAATGGTGGTCAGAATACATCTTTCTATATTGAAATGCAATCCGGTTGTGCTTTTTGCATTTTTAATTCTATTCTCCCGGTAAAATTTGAGTCCTTCAAAGTCTTTAGAAAAGGAAATACAAATCAGTTGATTTGGAAAACCGCCGAAGAATTGAACAACGATTATTTCCAGATTGAAAGATCAGGCGATGGCATAAATTGGATCTCTATAATGGATGTCGAGGGAGCCGGAAGAGATAGTCGTTCTTTACGTACTTACGAAAGAAATGATAATAAACCTTTGCAAGGTGCCAATTACTATCGTATCAAAACAGTTTCTTCAGATGAAAAAGTTACCTACTCTGAAATTAGAATGGTGAATAATCATTTGCTTGATGAAATCGCAGTATTTCCCAATCCAGGTAAAGGTGTATTTACCGTTAGCGGACTTGATAAGAGATTATCTCATCAAATAAGAGTTTTGAATGTTGATGGTAAATTAATAAAATCAGTAAATACGACTTCAGATATTTATCGTTTTGATATGACTAATGAAGCGCCCGGTATTTATTTTATTCAGGTGGATGGCAAGGTACACTTACGTTTTGTGAATGTTAAGTAGATGAAGAATCTAAATATTTCTTTTTTTGAGAGAATGAATCGATTAGAGTATGAGGCATACTTGCCTAATTAAGTATCATCCTCAGCTTTAGACAATAACAATATTAGGAGTCAAAGCAGAAATTTTGTGATTCAGAATCATCTGTAGTCCTGGTGAAACCAATGTTCTCCAGTGAATAACTAACAAGCATTGCACGTGATATTCCGGTCAACTGTAAGAGAAACAGAATGGTGTCGGTATGTATCAGGCA
>Ga0315906_10005627_pt1 | contig 15726 bp, 9 predicted proteins | sample LakEriMetagenome_4_FD_203526 | JGI IMG/M metagenome (GOLD analysis project Ga0315906, IMG submission 203526) | Freshwater fungal communities from buoy surface, Lake Erie, Ohio, United States - Buoy 2 MA122 | ecosystem: Environmental > Aquatic > Freshwater > Lake > Lake biofilm | place: USA: Lake...
TTGCTGGTCTTCTGTTGTATCTTGTGGTCCTCCACCTTTCCCTACTTTTATAGTGTATGTTCCTTGTAATTGTTTCCTATAATATATCAAACCACCAGCACCTCCTCCACCAACCCACGTAGCATCACCACCACAACCACCCCCACCAACAACTAAAATATCTGCGACAACATTTTCAGGAAAATTAATAGTATGTACTCTTTGATTTCCATCAGCAGATAAAGAACCAGCGGATCCTTCAAAAGAGAACGTATTATATTGATACTGATTAAATGGTATTTGTTTTGGTACGGAAGGCGTTGCTGTAGGTTCTGTACTATCTGTAAGTCTTGTATCTACTATATTCAATGTAGTCACATCAGCTCCGGGTGGATCATTTATTGATGTTAAACTGACATTACCCGCTGTTAATACATTATCTTTAATTCTTATTATTTGCGGATCTCCAAATAATTCAAATTGGGTACTATTAAATGCTGGTATTAGTTTGCTTGATTTTATATTTTTTAATGTTATATTTGTTGTTTTTTCAAAATCTGTATTATCAAAGAATGTGTATACGTTTTCAAGTGTTGGCGATTCGTTAATATTAACCCAAGATAAATTACCGCTACTATCGGATTTCAATATATTATTAGCAGAGGGACCAGCATTTGGAAGAGTTATAGTATAGTTTGATATTGTTTGAGGTAATTTTATTAGTACGCTATTTGTGGAGTCTTTATAAAATTCTAATGTATCTCTAATTAAAACCTTCTGTGACGAAATATTACCAGAAGAATTTATGCCACCATCAACATCTAATTTATAAATAGAGTTTGGAAATGTGGTACCACCAATCCCTACATTACCAGTTTTTAATATTGTAAATATTCTAGAACTATTAGAAGATATCTGTAATAAATCATTAAATGTAGAATTATGATTTATAATTAAAGAAGGACCTGTAGCATTATTATTAATAATTTCCAAGTTTTCTGTTTGATAAGTATTTGTATTAATTATAGCCGATGTTCCAGATACCTGTAAATTACCAACTGATAATGTTCCAGATATATTAATATCATTATTAAATAAATTATTATTTAATTTGCCTTGAGCTATTTTAACAGCATCTATATTGCTTAATCCACTACCATCACCTGATAAATATTGAACATTTATAGTATCGGGTAAAAAAGCACTACTGCTTATTTTACCTGTTTTAATTTCAGAAGCATTTAATTGAGTAATATTTGATCCAATTCCTGTCAAACTATTCACAATAATATTTGCTGGTAATATGCTATTTGGGACATTTCCCGATATATTTGCCGCTTGTAAATTAGTAATATCAGACCCCGAACCTGCTAAAGTAGTAACAGATATATTCGCAGGCAATCTATTATTATTTATATTTCCAGTTGAAATTTTAGAGGCGTCTAAATTAATTAAACCCGAACCATCTCCTTGAAAACTTGAAACACTTATAGTAGAAGGTAAAACAGAATTATTTATTTTTCCAGAATTTATATTTAAAGCAGAAGCATTAAGATTGTTTAAATATTCTCCAGAACCTATAAAATTAGCTACTTCAATAGTGTTAGGCAGTATTGAAGTGCTAATTGTGCCGGTTGCTATATTTGTGGCATTTAAAGCAGTCAATCCGGAACCATTTGCTATAATATTTGTAGCTTTAATAGTACCATTGACATCTAATAATTCCAAAGGATTATTAGTGTTTATTCCTACGTTTCCAGCTGTATAATATATTTTTGTTTTAGTTTCATTTTCAACCCAAGTAGTAGAATTGCTTACATATAAAACTCCATTTTTATAAATATTACCAGATAAATTTATACTACCATTAACATCAAGCTTAACATCATCTTCAGCGATAGTAATAGGTAAATTAGTACCAATTCCTATTTTTCCAGTACCGCGCTGTATAGTTAATCTTTTTGTAGAGGAAGACGTGTCTGTTATATAATACTGGTTATTATCAGTCCCATTGCCTCCGTTATTAACTCCGGTTTCCCAAATATTAGTAATAGAACTCATATAATCGCTCTAATAATTACCATATAATAAAAAACATTAATTTTATGCGATTATTAAAAAAAAATTAAAATTCTTCATAAAATAAATAAAATTTATCTGTTTGTTGACGCGTAGAACCAGTGCCTCCTGTCAAAGCATCATAATTTGTTGATAAGTTAATAGTTAATATTTTTTTTGTATTAACTGGGAAATTAATAGTATTTAAATTTATTGAAAATGATAATTCAATTCCAGTATAACTAATAGAAGGCGTAGGTGTTATAGATACTGAAGATATACTATAAGTAATTGTATGTGTATGTGTTGTATATGGGGATGCGGATGATATATTAAAATTTTTATTATAAATGCTATTGAGAGAGCAAGATTTTACTTTGATAAATAATGTATTTCCAACAAAATTATTTTTATATTCTGGATAAGTCCCAGCGTATCCAGATTTAGCAATATATATATCATCGCCTTTGTCAATATCATACCAAACAATATTATCTACACTATATTGATATGTAATAATAATACTAAAATTATTATTTGATAAATATCGCGATATTGATAATTCATTATATAAACTATTTCTACTTAAATAATCATTGCTATTTATTTCATCAATAAACCAATCACTACCATCAAATTTCAAATACCCCACCGGTACAACATTTTGCGTAGTGACTACATCGTTTATAAGAGAACCCATATAATATCGTATGATTACTATGCCTGAACCACCGCTACCTGCTGGATTATCTGGGTCTTGAACGTATGCTCCGCCTCCTCCTCCACTACCTGTTCCATTTGTTCCACTTGTTGCCTCCCTAAAATATGATCCTTTATATATTCTGCCATTTCCTCCAATACCTGAACCTCCTAATCCTTTTTCATAATCAACAGCAGCAGCTTCATGCTGTCCGCCACCTCCTCCTGCTGCGTAATATGTATAAATTCCTGTAATATTAATTTGAACACCTGTTTTGCCATTATATATACTATTATTAAATAATGTATTACCTGCGCCACCACCACCTGCTGCTAAATAATTTCCATCACTTATTAAATTACCGTTTCCCGAAGAACCACCAACAACATAACTTGAACCATTCCACAATGTACTGGATTGTATGGCAATTCCACCATTATTAACAGAAGTTTCTCTTTCTGCTGCACCTCCACCTGAACCTCCATTCCTTCCCGGTAAAGTACTTGCGTTATAGTAAATACCACCACCACCTCCACCATACGCTCTTAAATTTTGATTAATTCCACCCATATTCAAGGAAACATAGTTTCCATTACTATCTTTAATAAAACTATCTTTTCCATCTTGGTCGGCTCCTATTGTTCCTTGTCCTGTACTATCTGCTAATGATAATCCCAATCCTCCTTTACCAACTCCAATAGTATAAGTTCCAGCATTTAATGTTTGATTAATAGTATATACGACACCTCCGGCGCCACCACCTCCACCTATAGAATTTCCACCAGCGCCACCACCACCAACTATTAAAATATCACAAGTTGTATTTACAGGGAAATTTACTTGATATGTTTTATCATTTTGTGTTGTTCCTGTATAAGTGAATGCCAAATATTTATGAGTTATGCTTGACACGACATAATATCGTATGATGACTATGCCTGAACCGCCACTTCCTGCTGGATTATCTGGGTCTTGAGTATATGCTCCGCCTCCTCCTCCGCTACCAGTTCCGTTTGTTCCATTTGTTGCCTCCCTCAAATATGATGAGCCGTCATATATTCTACCATTTCCTCCAATGCCTGAACCTCCTATACCCTCATTGGTTGAATAATTTATCGAAAATTGACCTGCTCCTCCTCCTGCTGCGTAATATTGTTGTGTTCCAGTAATATTTATTGAGACACCATTATTACCATCTTTATATACATTGCCATTACTACCTGCCCCCCCTCCACCTCCCGCGTTATAGTCTTGATATTGCGTTGTATTTTGTCTTCCTGATTTGCCACCTGCGACATAAGTACTTCCATTCCAGTAAGTATTACCCTGTAAAGCAGAACCTGCTGTATTTACAACATAACTATTATTATTTGATTCACTACAACCACCACCACTACCTCCATTTCTTCCATTGACATATGCTGGGTTGAAGTAAATACCACCACCACCTCCACCATACGCTCTTAAATTTTGATTAGTTCCTCCCATATTTAAAGAAACATAGTTTCCATTACTATCTTTAATAAAACTATCTTTTCCATCTTGGTCGGCTCCTATTGTTCCTTGTCCAGTACCATAATCCTGTGCTAATGATAATCCTAATCCTCCTTTACCAACTCCAATAGTATAAGTTCCAGCATTTAATGTTTGATTAATAGTATATACGACACCTCCTGCGCCACCACCTCCACCCATAGAATTTCCACCAGCACCACCACCACCAACTATCAAAATATCTGCGACAACATTTTCAGGAAAATTAATAGTATATATTCTTTGATTTCCATCAGCAGATAAAGAACCAGCGGATCCTTCAAAAGAGAACGTATTATATTGATACTGATTAAATGGTATTTGTTTTGGTACGGAAGGCGTTGCTGTAGGTTCTGTACTATCTGTAAGTCTTGTATCTACTATATTCAATGTAGTCACATCAGCTCCGGGTGGATCATTTATTGATGTTAAACTGACATTACCCGCTGTTAATACATTATCTTTAATTCTTATTATTTGCGGATCTCCAAATAATTCAAATTGGGTACTATTAAATGCTGGTATTAGTTTGCTTGATTTTATATTTTTTAATGTTATATTTGTTGTTTTTTCAAAATCTGTATTATCAAAGAATGTGTATACGTTTTCAAGTGTTGGCGATTCGTTAATATTAACCCAAGATAAATTACCGCTACTATCGGATTTCAATATATTATTAGCAGCGGGACCAGCATTTGGAAGAGTTATAGTATAGTTTGATATTGTTTGAGGTAATTTTATTAGTACGCTATTTGTGGAGTCTTTATAAAATTCTAATGTATCTCTAATTAAAACCTTCTGAGACGAAATATTACCAGAAGAATTTATGCTGCCATCAACATCTAATTTATAAATAGAATTTGGAAATGTGGTACCACCAATCCCTACATTACCTCCATTACTAATAGTAACTCTGCGCGTGTTGTTATCATTGATATTTATAACATTATATTGAGAATTATGTTCTATAATTAATGACGGATCTGCGTTATAAGTATTCGTGATATTAAGTTTGCTCGTTTGATATGTAATTGTATCAATAATAGTTGATGTCCCGTTTACAAGTAAATTAGCCGCTGTAAATGTTCCAGATATTGATAGGTTGTCGGGAATTATAGAATTGCTTAAAACTCCAGAAGAAGAAATATTGTTAGCATTTAAATTAGTTATATTAAAGCCATCGCCGGAAAATGTTTTTCCGGATATTGTATCGGGTAATTGGGCGGTGTTTAATTTTCCGGATGTAATATATGTTGCGTTTAAGTTAGTTATTCCAGAACCAATACCTGAGAAGCTGGTAACAGAAATATCAGCAGGTAATTGAGAGTTAGTAATATTGCCACTAAATGCCAAAGGGTTTAAATTTGTAATTCCCGAGCCATTTCCAGCCAATGTAGAAACAGATATATTAGCGGGCATTCTATCATTATGTAAAGTACCTATATAGATATTTGTAGCATTTAAGTTGGTAATATCAGATCCCGTGCCAATATAAGTTTTCCCGGTTATATTATCGGGCATATGAATATTATTTATGGATCCAAAAGAAAAAGCGGCGGGGTTAATATTTGTAATTCCAGCGCCGGAACCTTTAAAATAGCCGGTACTTATAGTCGCGGGTAATATATTATTATTAAGCTTTCCCGTACTAATACTTGAAGCGTTTAAAAAAGTCACACCTGAACCATCTGCGATAATATTTGTAGCTTTAATAGTTCCATTAACTTCTAATAATTCCACGGGGTCAGTAGTATTTATACCAACATTTCCCAAACTATAATATATTTTTTCGCCATTTTCAATCCAAGTTGTAGAATTGCTAACATATAAAACGCCATTTTTATAAATATTGCCCGAAAGATTCAAGCTACCATTGACATCAAGTTTAACATTTTCATCTGCGATAGAGATAGGGGTATTTGTGCCAACACCTACAATACCTGTTCCGCGCTGAATCGTTAATTTTTTTACAGGGTCAGAAGTATCTGAGATATAGAATTGATTATTATCAGTACCATTTCCATTATTATTAGTACTTATTTCCCATATATTGGTACTGGAACTCATTTATTCGCACTCTAATAATTACCATATAATAAAATTAGGGTAATATATCCGATAATAAATATTATATTAATAATATTTAGAATATAAAATGGTTAGTAAAGCCGAGCCAATAATGAATTTTTTATCATTATGGATAGTAATTTATAGTTATATATATTCTTAATATAATGCCATATAATCCGTTAATATTGCTGTATATAGCAATAGGATTTTATGTAATAAATATCTTTAATATTTTGAGTAAGGTAGATAATTCTGAGAATAGTTTAATATTATATTATACTATAGGTAATATACTATTAAAAGCTCCACCATATTTAATAATTATTAATATGAAAAAAATAATATTGCTATTGAAGATATAATATTTAGTATATTTTTCATAATAATTTATGTAATATATATGAATGCGTTGAAAATAGATATATATGAATTATATAAATTATATACTGATTTTATAATAGATAAAAACAAGGGTATTCCAGATGAATTTTATTGCTATATTTCTAAAATAAATTATAATTACTTTTAAAAATAAATATATTTTTATATATTATTATATTAATTAATATTAGATAATGAATATTAAAAAAAAGGATATTAATGGTGGTAAAAAAGTAGACAAAAGTTTACAATTATCTCAATTATCATCCATGATGTCGAGTTTAAGTAGTTCAAAGAAAGCAGCAAGCTCAAGTTCAGGTACTTCAATGAAAGCGGCGATTCCTAAAAGTTCACCAAAAACCTCAAGATCACCAAAAACCCCAAGTTCGCCAAAAACCCCAAGTTCGCCAAAAATCGCAAGATCCGCAAGTTTAGGTAGATTAGCAAGATCCGCAAAACCCGCAAGTTCTCCAAGTTTAGGTACATTAGAAAGATCAGCAAAACCCGCAAGTGCCCCAAGTTTTGGTAGATTAGCAAGATCCGCAAGTTTCCCAAGCCCTAAAAAAATGCCAATTAACAAATTATCAGCTTCAAATATTGAAAATATGTTTGGGAAATTATATTTAGAAGCATATTTAGAAATATATATAGATATTTCTGATAAAGAAATAAAAATATTAAATGAAAATAAAAATAAAAAATTTGGATTTAATGAAAAAGCTGTAGGGGGATCATTGGCAAAAATTAAAGGCGGAGTTCCTCCATTTGGTTTAGTTCGCAATTTAACATCTGCCAATTCGGCTGATAGAGATATGAATACGTATACAGAAAATAATACAAGATTATTTTTTGAACATTTGTGGGGTTTTTTTACAAAACAAGAATTGGATAGATCAGGAGATCAAAACATTGATTTTAATATAACCCCGATAGAAAATGTATCTATAGTATTAAGACGTCGCAATACTGCTGGATATGGAGTATTAAATGGATATACAACATACACATATTCCATAATAATTAATATAAATAATCTTCTACATTGGACTTTATTCCATGAAATAGACAGGTACGGGGGAAGGGCATGGAGAGTTGATAGATTACATATGACTATGTCGCAATGGCGAGATGGCGATAATTATCATCACGGCGCATTGCGAATATACTTTCCATATACAGATACTATAATTCAGGTTATTCGGGATCACGGACAATTAGGTTCTATGTATGTATTAGCGAGATTAATGTTAGGGGGTGCGTATAATATTTTATCTAGAGGTAGAAGTTTTTCTGACAACTCAGTGCGTACAGAACTTTTTAGAGATATTACCACCGAATTAATCAACGCAAGCAATGAATATCGTACAGAACAAATTTCCGCTATCGCTAATATACATAAAAATTTTATACTTGCGGTAAATTTCCCACCTCAAGTTTTAAGCTCTCTAAATCCTATGCAAATAGAATTAGAAAATTTAATTACTCATGTAGCATCATTAGGTTATTAATAAAAAAATAAAATATGATAATGCTAATTATAATATTAGGATAAGCAAATAATAAGACAAGTTATAATTTATTTATATAAATATGTATAATATAAATAATATATAATATTATACAATTAAAATTTATCATAAATATCACACTTATACGCTTATATTTCATAAGTTTATTTTTGGGACATTTAGAATAAAATGGAATACATATATCGGTAATAATATTTTCTTTATAACAATAGCTTTCTTTAATTAAATTGGATAATGAACTTGTATGAACTATTAAACCTTTGATATTATTTTTATTATTTTTATTATTTTTATTATTAATAATATAGCAGTCAAGTAATGTTCTAAAAAACCCCGACAAATGTTTTTGAGATATTATAGAATTATATGCTTTACATTGAACGAGGTAGATATAATTGTTGGTAGTTTTAAATATAATATCTATACCTGTATCAAGTAATACATTATAATTTCTATGATATTTATTAGTATTATATTTATCTTTAATAGTTACAAGGTCATTACTTAAAATTATTCCTGAGTTTATTAATAAATGATCCGGAACATCTTTCCATAAATATATTTCAAATATATCGTAATGTTCGCGCAATTTTTTAACTACATATTTTTCATATTGAAAACCTTTAATACAATTATAATCAATATACTTGATATGCTGAATATAATCGTAATTTAGCATTGAGATACTTTTATTATCTTATAATATTGTATATTGTCTTATTGTCTCATTTTTTCTTACTACATATTGTCATTTTTTATATAATTATTACTTTGTGCGGCTTCTAATGCTTTTTTGACTAAATGTAAAATTATTTTTAGGCAATATAAATTCCAATAATTCTCTATAATTATTTACTATTTTTCTATTTATTTTTAATACTTGATAGTGACGCATATCATTAATAAAAACAGCGAAATGTAATTGGTCTCCGGGTTTCCTGATGTGTTTCAATATATTATTGGTTTTGCTAAAAATGCGGTCTTTAATCTTAGATATAACATTGGATATTTTAATATCTTCTTTCATAGTTTTCAATAATATTAAATCAAAGGATTGTTGGGATAATTTTTTAATATGGTGTTTCTTATAAACATATTTATATATGGTATCAAGTGTTTTATCAGGATTATTAGCGTCCCCCGTTTTAGCACCCAATATAATTTCAGTTATTACAATATTGTAAGCATATAAAATATAAGATAATACCATATTTCTTTCGCTTTCAGACGGCATGCGAGAACCAACTTTTAAGTGTTTTTCTAATAAGTTTTGTATTCCTGCTTCTGATTCTAAATTTGTGGTTAATATCCCTGCTTTCTTAAGTGATTCTAGTTCGGTTACATTAACAGATAACATATTTGCGACATCATGTATTTCCAAACTTGTATTACCATTTTCTAAAGCGGTCAATAATGTTTTAGCTAATTTAAGATATTCAACAAAATTTTTTGTGCTTCTATCAACAATATTTTCACATAAATATTTACGCAATTTAGTACCATTTGTTATATTATAACTTTTAGTAGTCATCTTGAATATATCATTATCTTTAATTACTAAATATACGGAATTATAAAAACAATTATTATATCTTCCAGAAACATTCAGTAGTTTTAGAGAGTCTTCTTTATCTATTGTGTTCATTCTATTATAATATGGTAAATTAAAAATTGATATAATTTAAGTTTTTAATTAATAAATATTCAAAGATGAATGCTTTAAAGATTCAGGATATAGAAAATATGTGTACCACAAAACACGATAACTATCACAAAAAAACAGAATATGACGATGGAGAAAAAGAAATAATATCCAAAGAATTAAATGATAATATTGAAAAATTAAAATGCGATTCTGATATTACGCGCTTTCAAAAACATATTCAAAGAACTTATAAAATTACTCTATCAAAATCAAATCTTATTTACTTTTATAATACACTTGGTATAGATAATTTGGCATTTAAAAAACTAATTACTAAAAAAAAATCTAAATCCAATTCGGGTGTAATAGTTATTACTATATTAACATCGGGAAACCCCGAATATATAGATAATGACGGGGTAAAAATTAAAGATAAATTCAGCTGTCGCCATAATTGTGCTTATTGTCCCAATGAGAAAGCGCATGAAGGTAATAATTGGGTAGACCAGCCGCGCTCATATTTATATACTGAGCCTGCCGTATTAAGGGCGAATGAGAATAATTTTGATCCCATATTACAATTTAATTCACGCATAGCTTCTTTAATAAATATGGGGCATATTGTAGATAAATTAGAAATAATAATATTAGGGGGCACATGGTCTAATTATAATATTAAATATAGGGATTATTTTATTACGGCCACTTACTATGCCGCAAATACCTTTTATACTGATAAGCGTGAAATGCTTTCGCTTGAGGAAGAAATAACATTAAACGAAACCGCAAAAATACATATAATTGGTTTAACATTAGAAACAAGACCGGACGAAATAACATTAAACGAAATCAAAGATTTTAGAAGATATAATTGTACGAGAATTCAATTAGGGGTTCAACATACAGATAATGAAGTATTAAAGAAGATTAAAAGAGGACATACTATAGAAAAAGTATACGACGCTATAAAAATCTTAAAAAATAATGGATATAAGGTTGATATTCATTTGATGCCTAATTTACCAGGTTCTTCTTATGAAATGGATAAAAAAATGTTGGAAGATTCTTTGTATGACGATAGGTTACAGGTAGATCAATATAAAATATATCCTACCGCGATAGTTCCTTGGACGCAAATAAAGGATTGGTATGATAAAGGCGAGTATATTCCATATAATGATATGTTATTATTTTGTTTAATTAAAGAGTTTAAAAAGAAGGTTCAAAAATGGAAAAGATTGAATAGAATTATTAGGGATATACCATCTACTTATATAACAGGTGGGTATAAACACGAATATGTTAATATGAGGCAACTTTTACAAAATGATATGAAAAAAAATAATTGGTGTTGTAATTGTATCAGATGTCGGGAAATTAAGGATATTAAAGTAAGTAGCGATGATATTAAACTTGATATTGTTTCTTATTATGCGAGCGAAGGAATGGAATATTTTATATCATATGAGACAGACAAATATTTAATAGGCTTCATAAGATTAAGATTAGCAAACAAGGTAGATAAAAAAGAGCAATTGGATATTTTAAATGATGCGGCACTCATAAGAGAATTACATGTTTATTCAAATTTAAGCGATGTAGGAAATAATATAGATGAATCATATCAACATAAAGGATATGGAAAAAAATTAGTGATGGAAGCAGAGAAAATCGCGATTAATAATGGATATCATAAAATAGCTATAATTAGCGGAACAGGTGTTAGAAATTATTATAGAAATATAGGTTATGTGTTACGTGATACATATATGGTTAAAAGTTTATAAAATCATATATCTCCTAAAAACCAAAATTTATCTTCAGTATTTTTAGAATATTTTTTATAATTGTTTATTACATATTCAGGCTCCTTATTTTTAGCTTTTTTATATAAATATTCGTACCAATCTACAGAAATGCCAGTAATTAGAATAGCTTTTACTTCACTATCTTCATTTAAATTTTTAAATATTTTTTTAGTAAAAGCTTTGCTTTTCAATATTACTTTCTTATATTTTTTATTAGAATATATAACAACAACCATTTTTCCCTGCGAAAGCTTTTTCCAAAACTTTTCTAATTTAATATTTTTCCCCCATATATTATCTTCGGTCATGTTATACTAATATTAATATATATTTTAATTCGTTATTTTATTTTATTATAATATTATAATAGAATAAAATATGCGTGAACAAGTTATTTTAAAAGGAGAGAATAATAAAAAAATTGGTAATAAGAAAAAAAATGGTGGTAGTGATGAGAAAAAAAGTGGTGGTAGTAATAAGAAAAAAAGTGGTGGCGTTAATGAGACATTAATTAATATGAATATTGCGAATAATAAAGGTGCGATACTGGATAATTTTATGAGCCAAGAAAATGCCACAAATGGCGATGGCTTCCAGTCAGGCTTTTCCTCATCAGTGACTGGAGGAACTATGTATGGGGGGGAAGGTTTTGATGAAAAATTAAGAGAAATATTAAAAAAATTAATTGATGAAAAAAGTGATGATATTATTAATATGTTGAAATTAAAATTTTTATCATTTGCTAATAAATTATTAAACAAAACGGAGGAAGACGTTAAAACTTATATAAATCAATTAAAAGAGTCATTTATTAATAATTCTATTGAAGAGGAGGTGGAAACAGAAAAACCAAAAAAACCATTTATTAATATAATAATTAAATTAAAAGATAATATAATTAATAATATCGATATAAATAATTTAAGTAAATCAAATATTGGGTTATTTAATTTTATAGATTTTGATTTTGTAATTATAAAAAATACTAAAATCGATGGGGAAGATTTATCAGAATCAATACCTTTATATATTTTACTTATTATAAAGTATATAAATAAAGATAAAAATATATCTTTTGAAGAAATTTATACTTTTAATGGTAATGATAATTCGATAGATATGGCTAATAACGCACCGGTATTAATTCAAACTGATAAAAAAAAAATTCCCAAATTAAATGAAATTTATTATTTCTCAACGTCTTATATTGATAATATACATAAATTAATATTATATAAAAAAAAATCTATTGAAACTGATGATACAATTAGTAATAATTGTGCAAAAATAATATATGAATTATTAAAAAAATTATCAGAAAAATATAATAATGAAAAAGTTGTAGATATTCAAGATATTAGAAAGGAGCAAGAGCCACAATCAGATGAACTTGTAACAATTTTTAAAGATGCTTTAAAAAATACCTCCATACCAAAGAAAGTTTTACCCAATGTTTTAACATATTTAAAACAAAATATTAATAGCTCCCAACCAATAGCACCAGCAGAAAAAAACATAATAAAATTATTAATTGATGAGGTGGAAAAATGTTATGATTATTGTGAAACAGATAATATATATTTAAATATGAGTACAAAAGAATTTTTTAAAAATATTGAAGCATATTTGTTAAAGATATTTAATATGGACGATGCTAAAGTTAGAGAAATATTAGTAGAACTTTTGAAGACGGAAGAAGAAGCCAAAAAATCAACAACATTAATAAATGAGAGTACAAATGATAAAGAAGGAGCAGTAACAGCAGCAAAAGAAGAAAAAGCAGCAGAAAAAGAAGAAGCAGTAGTAAGTAAAGCAAAAGAAGAAAAAGAAGCAGTAGTAAGTAAAGCAACAGCAAAAGAAGCAAAAGCAGCAAAAGCAGCAAAAGCAAAAGAAGAAAAAGAAGAAAAAGCAGCAGTAAGTAAAGCAATAAATGTAGCAAAAGAAGAAATAAAAGTAGCAAAAGATGCAGTAAGTAAAGCAAACGAAGAAGTAAAATTAGTAAAAGAAACATTAGAAATAATAAATGATAACTTAGTACATCGTGTAAATAATATTCCTGATAATATATTTAAAGGAGCAAATGCTGATATATTAAAAAATATGAAAGGTGGAGTAGAAAGAACAGGAGAATTAGCAGAAAAAAAATTAATAATAGCAATAGAATTAAAAAATGAAGCAGATACAGCAGTAAATATAGCGGACAACGCATTAAAATTAGCGAATATTTCAGATATAACAAAAGCAATGAAAACATTAAAAAACCATAAATATGCTATTGAAGAAGCAAGAATTGCAGCTATTTTTGCTTTTTTAAAAGCAGAAAAAGCAGTAAACGAAGTAATAAATGTAAAAAAAGCAATAAATGATATAATAAATGAATTAAAAAAAGGGGAAGAATTAAATTTAACAGATAAATTGTTAGATAATGAAGATTTAAAAAAGTTCACAGAAGACCTCGAAACCTTGAAAAATGCGAAATTGCAAGTATTTGATAGAGTTAATCTACCATCACAATTTTTTTCAAGCAATCATGAACAACAAGTAGGAAAAGCAATAATAAAAGCATTAGAACAACGAAGTAAAACAAATGAGGCATTAAATGAAGCAAATGAAGAAGTAACATTAGCACAAAACACATTAAACGAATTAAATAGTAAATTTTTAAATAAATTAGATGATGCTAATTTAGAAGAAGCAAATGAAGCAAATATACATTTAAAATCAGTAAAAAACGAATTAATAAAAGAGGATACTGAAATAAATAATGCGAATGAAAAAATAAAGGAAGCATTAAAATCAGACAAAATTGATAATGTTATTAAAAATGCAAGAGAAGCAGAGGAAAAAGCAAGTTCTGCTTTAATAAATATAAATAAACAAATAAAAAAAGTAAGAAAAGAAAAAAAAAATATACTTCAGATAATAAGTAATGTAAAAAATAGTCGTGAAATAATAAAAGAATTAAGGGAGAACATCACAAATTTCGAAAATAAGACAAAAGAATTATTTAATCCACAGCAACCGCCACAACAAACAAAACTACCAAAAACAACACCACAAGTAGAAAATTTACCAACTATGGATGAATTATTAAAATCACTACAAAATAAAGTTAGCGAAAAAAAGTCGTTTCTTAATGTTTTAGGGAATAAGTTCTCCATTTTTTTAAGGCGCCAATAACCATAATAATAGGAAATTAACTAATAATATCCCCAAAAAATAATAATAATGATTAATCAAATAATGAGTCCTAAATGAAGATGAAATGAAAATATAAGAGATGTTATTTATAACAATATATATATCACATTTAATTTGTTATATTATCAATAATGTATTTCAATATTGTTATTACTTTATTTTATAATGAAATGCTTTTCATTATAAAATAATTTTACTATTTTTTCTTAATATTTAACATAAGAAAAGGAGTACATAATTGATATTTATAAAGATAAATTAAAGTTTTTAAGATATTCAAAGATTTTAAAGATTATGTACTCTCTTTTATAACTTCATGATAAAGGAGTACATAATTATTAAAAAATAAAGAATTTAAAAATATTTAATAAACTTAGATATAATAAAGATTATGTACTCTTTTATAACTACTCCATAAAGGAGTACATAATTATAAAAAAGTATAATATTTTAAAGTTTTTAAGATATTGAAATAAAATAAAGATTATGTACTCTTTTTAACTACTCCATAAAGGAGTACATAATTATAAAAAAGTATAATATTTTAAAGTTTTTAAGATATTGAAAGATTTTAAAGATTATGTACTCATATGTTAACATCCATATAATATAAAAAAATGATATAATGGTAAAATAATAATTCAACATAAAGTAGGAGAGTAATAAAATGAACCCAGTAGAAAAGGCAGAAAAATTGAGATTAAGAAAGAATGAATTAGCGAGACAAATGAGAATAAAACGAGGAGAAGAATTGAGAGAGAAACAACGAGAATATGTAAGAAGAAATAGAGAGAAAGTAAAGCGTGAGGCGGAAGAATATAT
>Ga0315906_10005630_pt1 | contig 15721 bp, 22 predicted proteins | sample LakEriMetagenome_4_FD_203526 | JGI IMG/M metagenome (GOLD analysis project Ga0315906, IMG submission 203526) | Freshwater fungal communities from buoy surface, Lake Erie, Ohio, United States - Buoy 2 MA122 | ecosystem: Environmental > Aquatic > Freshwater > Lake > Lake biofilm | place: USA...
CGTTATGCCAATTTTATAAACATTATATTGTTTATACCATTCATTGTCACGAATATATAAATAACTCATTGATATAAATATTTTTTATACATTAATTCATTTTTTAAATAAAGATAAATAATTATCAAATATATAAAGTTCAAAATATTATTTATAAATGTTAAATTCTATATCATTTTTTATATAATATCTACCTTTCATCTAAAAACTGATTATTTATTTAAAGAGATTGTCAAATTATCTTTAAATAAAATATATATTTAATATAAATAATGGAAAACATTGAAAATAATAACAATGATGAAGTTTTAAGCAAAATTAATAAACTTGAAAATAAATATTTAGAATTAAAAAAAGAATTTAAGGAAATTAAAGAAAGATTTTCAAAAATTGAGAAAACAAAAGTTATTTTTTAATTGAAAAAATATATAAAAATTTAATAAATATTTAATTTAAAAAATGCCAACTAATAAAAGTTCAACATTAAGAAGAACTACTGATTTGAGATATCCTACTAAATTAGATGATACCAGAGATAATAGATATTCAATGCCCCAATTTGTAAATAAAGATGGTTCAAGAGATATGAGAACAACTATTACAAATCAAAAAAAATGATTTTTTATTTAAATATTAATTTAATAGATATGCCAGTGTTTTTATGTACAAATAATAATATTACTAATTGTTATCGATTTGAAAGTTTTATTGAAGCAGATAAGTATTTCAATGATAATATTAATAATAATATATTTTCAACTATGTTATTTGTATCTAATAATATAGTTGAAAATATATTATTATTAATATATTTTCAACTATATTATTAGATACAAATAACAGATATTCAATGCCCCAATTTGTAAATAAAGATGGTTCAAGAGATATGAGAACAACTATTACAAATCAAAAAAAATGATTTTTTTATTTAAATATTAATTTAATAGATATGCCAGTGTTTTTATGTATAAATAATAATATTACTAATTTTAATTGTTATCGATTTGAAAGTTTTATTGAAGCAGATAAGTATTTCAACGATAATATTAATAATAATATATTTTCAACTATGTTATTTGTATCTAATTTATGGCCATTATTTATTCAAAAAATTATTGTAGATTATAAATTAAAAAATTTATTTGTAAATAAAATAAGATTTAAGAACATTCATTAATTATCCTTATATCTTATTTTATGAAAAAATGATTTATTTTTGTTTTTTTCATAAAATAGCAAAATGATTTATATGAAATTAAGAGATTGGATTGATGTTAATAATATTAATTATGATATTATTAATACAAATCTACAGGCAATATCATTTCTGGAACAATATAATGATTTAATTGATTATTATATGTTATCTAATAATCCTAATGCTCTTGAACTTTTAAAAAATAATATTGATAAAATTGATTGGTTCAATTTATCATCCAATATTAATCCTGATGCTATTTTATTATTATCAAAAAATCCAAATAAAATTTATTGGAGTATGTTATCTACTAATATTAATGCTATTGAACTGCTCAAAGACAATAAAGATAGAATTAATTGGTATTTATTATCTAAAAATCCTAATGCTATTGAACTTCTCAAAGAAAATCCAAATAAAATTAATTGGGATATGCTATCAACAAATCCTAATGCTATCCCCTTATTAAAGAAAAATAAAGATAAAATTAATTGGAATTGGTTATCAACAAATCCTAATGCTATTTCAATTTTAAGAGAAAATAAAAAGAAAATTAATTGGTGTTTATTATCAGCAAATCCTAATGCTCTTGAACTTTTGAAAGAAAATATTAATAATATTGATTGGTATATGTTATCATCTAATCCTAATGCTATTGCTATTTTAAGCAAAAATTTAGATAAAATTAATTGGTCTCAATTATCTAAAAATCCTAATGCTATTGAACTTCTTAAAGAAAATAAAAATAATATTAATTGGTATTTATTATCATCTAATCCAGCTATATTCACTTATGATTATGAAAAAATGAAAAATTCTAATATTGAACTTAAAGAAGAAATAATAGCTACTGCTCTTCATCCAAATAGATTATTCAAATTAATGAAAATATTTGGCAAAGAAACTGTTTATAATGCTTATTTTATTTAAAAAATGATATTTCATCATTATTTTTGTTATATCAAATAAATGATTTATATGAAATTAAGAGATTGGATTGATATTGATTTTATCAATTGGAATAATCTAGCATCTAATCCAAATGCTATTGAACTTCTTAAAGAAAATATAAATAAAATTGATGGGTTTTATTTATCTTCAAATGAAAATGCTATTGAACTCCTCACTAATAATAAGGATAAAATTAATTGGAATATGTTATCATCTAATTCAAATGCTATAGAACTTCTCAATAATAATAAAGATAAGATTAATTGGATAATGTTGTCTAAAAATACAAATGCTATTAATCTTCAAAAAAATAATTTGAAAAAAATATTTTGGAAATTATTATCAATTACAACAACTAATATAACTTTCTTAAGAGAAAATATAAATAAAATAGATTGGATAAATTTATCATTAAATCCATTTGCTATATCATTATTATCAGAAAATTATAATAAAATTGATTGGTATAATCTATCATCTAATTATAATGCTATTCAACTTCTAGAAAAAAATCAAGATAAAATTAATTGGTCTATGTTATCATTTAATAAGAATGCCATATCATTATTAAAAAAAAATAAAAATAAAATTAATTGGAATTATTTATCTATAAATGAAAATGCTATTCAACTTTTGAAAGAAAATAAAGATAAAATTAATTGGATTATGTTGTCTAAAAATCCTAATGCTATTGAACTTCTTAAAGAAAATCAAAATAAAATTAATTGGCATATATTATCAAGTAATCCAGCCATTTTTACATATGATTATGATAAAATGAAGAATTCTAATATAGACCTCAAAGAAGAAATAATAGCTGCTGCTCTTCATCCTAAAAGGATTTTTAAATTAATTGAACTTTATGGAGAAGATGAAATTTATAATAATTATTTTGATGAATAATTATTATTTGATTATTTTAACATAATAATTGCCTTTTTCATAACCACTATCAATTATCTTTATTTTTGGATTTAATCTTTTTATTTCATCCTCTAAATCTCCATCTGAATATATATTATAATATCTATAAAATATTTCACCTGTTTTAATTGATGTCCATTTAACTAAATTTGATTTTTCTTTAAAGTTTGATGCGTTTTTATTTTTATTTATTGGTTGTTCTTTAGCCCATACTTCAATTAATCCAATTCCATTCGGTTTCAATACCCTATATATTTCATCTAATGTTTTCTTTCTATCTTCATCATTGGTTAAATGATGATAGGATGCTATACATATAATACCATCAAAAGTATTATCATCAAATGGAATATCTGTCATAGATGCTTTAATAACATTAAATCCCTTATTTTTACAAATATTAGTTAAGTTTATAGATATATCAATTCCATTCATAATTAAATCATTTCTATAATCCATATATTTTCCATTTCCACATCCTATATCAAGTATTTTAGAATTAGATGGAAATAAATCTAAAAAATTAATTACACACAACCATAAACGAACTCTTGTTTTATCAAATTCATCTGCTATGGTATCATAAAATAATTCTGTCATTTATAAAATAATATTGTAAAATCCTAATATATAAACTGGATTTATACCCATAATATTTATTTAAGGAAATATTATATATTTTTTTAAGTCAATTTTATTATTAATCATCATCAAAATAATTATTATAAATTTCATCTTCTCCATAAAGTTCAATTAATTTAAAAATTCTTTTAGGATGAAGAGCCTTGGCTATTATTTCTTCCTTGAGATCAATATTATAATTCTTCATTTTATCATAATCATAGGTAAAAATAGCTGGATTTGTAGATAACATATCCCAATCAATTTTATCTTGATTTTCTTTTAAAATTGAAATAGCATTTATATTTCTTGATAATTCAATCCAATTTATTTTATCCTTATTTTCTAATAATAATGATATAGCTCTAGGATTTTTAGATAAATTAGACCAATTTATTTTATCTATATTTTCTTTTAATAATGATATAGCATTCGGGTTTTTTGATAAACTACGCCAATTTATTTTATCTTTATTTTTTATTAATAATGATATAGCATTAGGGTTTTTTGATAGTTCATACCAATTAATTTTATTATAATTATCAATTAATAATGATATAGCATTAGAATTTTTTGATAATTGCGACCAATCTATTTTATCTTCATTTTCTTTCAATAATAATAAAGCATTCGGATTTTTTGATAATGAATGCCAATTTATTAAATTTATATTAGAAATAAAATTAGGATTTTTTGATAATTGATACCAATTTATTTTATCTCTATTTTCCATCAATAATGAAATAGCATTTGGATTTGCTGATAAATAAAACCATTTAAATTTTTCTTTAGGAAATGATAATAAATATTCTATAGCATTTGGATTTTTGAATAAATAATATTCATTTAAATTTTCTGGATTTATCCAATCCAATAATTTAATAAAAATCATATTACTTTTATAAATGACAAAAAAATAAATATTTCCTAAATATTATCAATAATAACTATTTTTGATATTATATAATAATAATTGTTATAAATAATATCATCCATCATTTTTGGTGATGGATTGATATCATAATTATCAATATCAATATCAATATCAATATCCATAATTGATGGATTAGTATCTTCTTCTACAATCATCATTTGTAATAAATATAGTTATAAAAAATAATCAAATTTATATATAATTTCTTATAAATATCTACATTTTTTTTCAATTATCATCAAAATATATATCATATATTTCATCTTCTCCATATTCTTCTATTAATTTGAAAATCCTTTTTGGATGAAGAGCTTTAGCAATTATTTCCTCTTTCAGATCAACAATAGAATTTTTCATTTTATTATAATCATATGTAAAAATAGCTGGGTTCATAGACAACATTTCCCAATTTATTTTATCTTGATTATTTTTAAGAAGTTCTATAGCATTTATATTACTTGATAAAGTATTCCAATTAATCTTATCTTGATTTTCCATTAAAATAGAAATAGCATTAGGATTGGCTGAAAGAAATGTCCAATTGATTTTATCTGGATTTTTCTTTATTAATGATATAGCATTGGGATTTTTAGATAATCTATACCAATTAATCTTATCTTGATTTTCTTCTAATAATGATATAGCATTTGGATTTTCTGATAGTTCATCCCAACATATTTTATCTAAATTATCTTTCATAAATATCATCGCTTTTTTATTAGTATTAAGTGAAAACATACTCCAATTTATTTTTTCCTTATTTTCAATTAATAATTCAACTGCTCCTGAATTTCCAGATAACATATGCCAATCTATTTTATTATAATTTTCAATTAATAATGATATAGCATTTTCATTATCACATAACATAGGCCAATAAATACAATTGATATTTTTTGTAAATAGATTTAAAGCATTCAAATTTAATGATAACATACACCAATCAATTTTATGTAAATTATCCTTTATGATATTAATAGCATTCGGATTTGCTGATAATTCAAACCAATCTATTTTATCCTCATTTTCTTCTAAAATAGATATAGCATTTGGATTTGATGATAAACTCTCCCAATGTATTAAATGTGGATTTTCTCGTAATAATGATATAGCATTGGGATTTAAGGAAATATAATAGGGTTGTAAGTTAGATATATCAATCCAATCTAATAATTTATTCATAGATTGAATAATTTAAGAACTTTTTTATATAAAAATGATATAATTATGATAATCATATTTTCATTTTTAGTTTTGAATATTTCTGGATTTCGTGATAAATTATACCAATTAATTTTATCCTGATTTTCCTTTAATAATGATATAGCATTTGGATTAGCTGATAATTCTAACCAATTAATTTTATCTTTATTCTCTTTTAATAATGATATAGCGTTTGGATTTCGTGATAAATAATTCCAATTTATTTTATTTGGATGTTCTTTGAGAAGGTCTATAGCATTTGGATTTGCTGAAATAGCAATCCAATCAATTTTATTAGGATATAATTCATAAATTATTAACGCATTAGGATTAAATCCTAATGATAACCAATCTATTTTATATGGATTTCTTCTTAAAATATCTATAGCATTCGGATTTTGAGATAGTCCAGACCAATTGATTCTATCTTGATTTTTTTTAAGATATGAAATAGCATTCAAATTTCTAGAAAACATATACCAATTTATTTTTTCATAATGTTCGTTCAATAAAAATGATACAGCATTTGAATTTTCTGATAAAGATACCCAATTTATTTTATCTTGATTTTCCTTTATCAATTCTATTCCATTTGGATTTAAACAAAAATTTATCCATTTAATTTTATCCTTATTTTTAAGTAATAATTGAATAGCATTTGGATTTCGTGATAATGAACCCCAATCTATTTTATCAATATTTTTTTCTAAAAGATTTATAGCATTTGGATTTTGAGATAATTCAAACCAATTCAATTTATCTATATCTATCCAATCCAGCAATTCCATAATTTGTTATATATTAATGTTATATTTATAATAATCATTATTACTATAAATTCATTAAACAATTCACATATATAAATTTCCTTATTATTAATTGCTGGTTTTATTATTATTTCATAATTATTTATTTTTGTAAATATTGCTGGATTATATGATAATAAACGCCAATCTATTTTATCTTGATTTTTTTTCAACAATGATATCGCATTCGGATTTTGACATAATTCAAACCATCTTATTTTATCCTTATTTTCTTCCAATAATTCTATTCCATTCGAATTTAATGAAAATGTGCGCCAATCTATTTTATGTTTGTTTTTTTTCAATAATGATATCGCATTCGGATTTTGAGATAAAAATGACCAATTTATATTATTTTTATTTGCTTTTAAAAGTTGAATAGCATTTGAATTTCCTGATAATAAACGCCAATTAATTTTATCTTGATTATCTTGTAATAATGATATCGCATTAACATTTTTTGATAAATAAAACCAATTGATTTTATCCGGATTTTCTTTGAGAAGTTCAATGGCATTAATATTATATGATAAGGCGTCCCAATCTATTTTATTTGGATTGTCTTTTAGAATTTTAATAGCATTTGAATTCCAAGATAAAGCATACCAATTTATTTTATCCATATTTTCCATTAATAATGATATAGCATTCGGATTTGATGATAATAATGACCATCTTATTTTATCCTTATTTTTTCTTAATAATTCTATAGCATTCGGATTTGCTGACAATCCTATCCAGTCTAAATTTTCTATTTTTATCCAATCTAATAATTCATAACACATTCATAATAGTTCTATATTAATAATGATTTATATATTATATCATATTTGAATTAATTTATTTGGATTATTATAAAATATTGATGATTTTTAAAAGAAACAAAAATTAAACCTGAAAATGAATTCAATGAAGATTTTAGATTGGATTGATATGTCATCGCTTAATAAATATTGTCTTTGCGCAAACCCAAATGCTATTCATTTGATTTCATCTTATGATGATATTGATTGGGTGCAATTATCCGGTAATTCAAATGCGTTAGATATTATTGAAGCTAATTATGATGATATTGATTGGTTTAACTTTTCGTTAAATACAAATCCAAGAGCTATTAAAATCATTGAAAAAGAGATCAATAATGTTTATTTTTCAATGTTATCAGCAAATCCAAGTGCTGTTAATATTATTAAGAAATATCCAGATCGCATCAATTGGAAATATTTATCCAAAAATCCTAATGCTATGGATTTGATAAAATCTAATCTTGAAAAAGTAGATTGGAATTTATTATCAGCAAATCCAAATGCTATCTCTATTTTAGAAAGAAATGTTGAAAAAATAGATTGGGATTATTTATCTGAAAATCCCAATGCTATTCATATCATTCAAAAAAATTTAGATAAAGTTGATTGGTTTCGTTTATCAGCAAATCCCAATGCTATTCCTATTCTTCAAGAATATAAGGATAATATTAGTTGGGAAATGTTATCAACAAATCCATCGATCTTTACCTATGATTATCAAGATATCAAAAAATCAAGATATAGTTTGAATGAGGAAATTATTGCGAAGGCATTACACCCTCGCAGGATTTTCAAATTGATTGATCAATATGGAGAGGATGAAATCTATGATATTTATTTAGATGATTGATTAAAAAAGGTTCAAATAAAATGGCAAAATATTTTGTCATTTATAATGAATATTATATATAATAAAATACAAATTATAATACAAAATAATAATTTATTTTTAGCAAAATCATTATAATATAATTCATTTGATAAAAAGATAGCTTCTATTATTAATGTAAAATAGGCTATATGTAATGGTGCTAATAATCTTATTAATCCATAAGTTATAACCCAATATTGAAATAATCTCAAATGAAAATCATCTATATTTTTATTTAACATATATATATGTGGCGAATATGATATTAATAATCCAGAAACTATATCATATAATCCTATTACTTTAATAATAATATCAAAATATAAATTATTCATTCTTTATAAAAAATGATTTATTATTTTTTTTAATTTTGATATTAAATATGAAAATAGCAAATTGGGTTGATGTTGATAAACTTGATTTATATCTATTATCTATGAATTATAATGCCGTTGATTTTCTTATTGAAAATCCAAATAAAATAGATTGGGATGGATTATGTCAAAATACTAATCCTAAAATTGTTGATATCATTAATAATAATTTAGATAAAGTTAATTGGGATTATATATCTCAAAATCCTGTTTTGATTGATATTATCTATAATAATTTAAATAAAGTAAATTGGGATTATTTACCAGAAAATCCTGAAGCTATTGAAATTATTGAAGAAAATATAGATATTATTAATTGGAATATATTATCAAAAAATCCTAATGCTATTCATATTCTCAAAGAAAATGAAGATTTTATTGATTGGTATTATTTATCATCTAATACAAGTCCTGATGCTATTCCATTATTTGAAAATAATAAAAATAAAATTAATTGGTATCTAATATCTAAAAATCCAAATGCTATTGAATTTTTAAATAAAAATAAAGATAGAATTGATTGGTTAGGATTATCTGAAAATCCTAATGCTATATCATTATTAAAGGAGAATAAAGATAAAATTGATTGGATAGGTTTATGTGAAAATGTTAATGGTATTGAAATTCTTAGAGAAAATCCACATAAAATTGAATGGTATAGTTTATCATCTAATCCTAATGCTATTGAACTTTTAAAAGAAAATAAAGATTATATTGATTGGTATGAACTATCTAAAAATCCTAATGCTATTGAACTTCTAAAAGAAAACAAAAATAAAATTAATTGGTATAGTTTATCAACAAATCCATCTATATTTTCATAATTATTATTAAAATGGATGGATTAAATAGTATATAATGATTAAAATGATTTTTATATAATCAATTATTCATATTATGTTTAATCAAATTGCTTTCATCAATGAATGTGCTGAATTTGCTATTGATTTCATTAATGAATATAATTTAGATGACGACTTTCATATTTTTGAAGCAAAAATAGCTATTAAAAATTATTATATAGATATAATAGTGAATTCTTATAATATTGAAGATCATAAAAACATCATTCAATTTTATAATTATTCTTTAGATCCTTCTAATGATGATAATGATGCTGATTATTATATTGATATAGCAATCAAAGTAATTGAAAAACATCTTAGCACTAAGATTTTAGAAAAATATTGTGATATATATTATTCTAATTATGATAGTGATACTGACACAATCATAAATGAATAATTATTTCAATATAAATAATTTTTTATGTTTTTTTGTAATAAATTTATATATAGATTTTAAATTATCAGGTGTTCTTGATTTTATTTGATTTGGAGGTTTCATAATCTTATATATATATTGTAATTGATTATTAACTGTATCAATTGATGATTTAGTTTCTTCTTTTTCTATTGATGTTGAATATATAGATGGATAATATTCAGGATGGTTTTTAAATGCTTCATATATAGTATAATCATCATCTTTCTTTAAATTTCTAAAAGCACCTCCAGTTCTTTTTGGTTCTATAGTATAATCAAATATTATTTTTTTTAAATTTCTTTTAACTTTGTCTTGATATAATTCATTAAAAGTTTTATAATATTTATTATGATCATCAATATTATAATCCTTTATTTCATTTAATATACTATTTTTTTTAATTTGTTGAGGCAAATTAAAAAAAATATGTTTATTTTCATCAATTCTATAAATTGGAGGATTATCATATTTATTTTTATAATATATCTTTAATAATTCAATATATCTTTTATAATCCTTATCACTTTTATTTCCTAAAAATCTTAATAAAGATGATGTATCAGTGTTATAAGTTGTTCGCAAATCATATAATAGAAATTCTAAACTACTTATTGGCAAATTATTATCACTAATTACAGCATATTCTTTATAATAATTAGTAGAACCCTTATTTTCTAGAACAACATCTAAAAATGCTATATCATAATTATTTTTATATGTATGTATTCTAGTTATAGTAGCATTTGTAACTGGATCAGTATAAGTTATCGGATATTTAAATTCAATACTACATCTATAATCAAGAGAATATAAATCTACTGGGAATATACTTTTTGCTAATTTTCTAAATCTAAAATTATTTTGTTCTTCAGATATTAATGTAAATGAAGCACTGTAATTATCAGAATTTGTATAAGTTATTTTATCTGGGCTATTTATAGGTGCAAATATATATTTTATATTTTCATTATCGCCTTCTAATAATAAACTTAATAATTTAAATAAATTATGGGTAATACATGTATCAATTTTAGTATAATTTGTTTTTCCTATATCTGTTTTTTCTAATGGAATTTCTGCTGGAACATAAATTTTTGAGTCAATATCTTTTGTAACAGTAGCATCATATTTAAATCGTCTTATAGCATCACCTCCTGCAACAAATATACCAAATTTATCAGCTATTTCATTATTAAAACTATCATGAAATTTTATTTTATGTATATCATTATTAATATTGATTAATGTTTTATTAATAAAAGGTCTTAAACATTCAATAATATTTGCTTCCATATTATTTACAAAAGTTTCAATATCTGGTATTGATAACATTGCTAATTTTTGTAATGAATCATATAAATATTTATTTGGTATATCTAAATCCTTAAAAGTCAATTCATATACTCTTACAATATCAAATAATGCTTCTGTTTTATATTCAGGTATCAATACTAATTTATCAAATATATATTCTCTAATTTTAAAAGCACTATAATTGCCTCTTGTTATGAAATATCTGATCTTAGCAATATGATTGAATATATATAAACCATATATATTCAAATAATGAGTATCAAGTATTAATTCATGATAATTTTTTAATAAATTATCTTTTTGGGTTATTAATGGATCTGAATCATCATATATATTAAATTCAAATGTAAATATTCTAAATGTACTAAATGGATTTCCACCTTTTTTAGCTTCTCTTGCTGCTGCTCTTGCTGATCTTGAATTAGCTAATGCTTGTCTTACTTTTTCCAATTCTTTTCGTTCTTGTTCTAATTCTATTGCTTCTTGTTTTACTGTTTTCCTTGGTCTTGGTGTTTTTGATGCTTTTGGTGCTGCTAGTGGTGTTTGTGATGGTGCTTGTAATTGTGATTGTGATAATCCTAATAATACTGATGGACTAAATACATTTATTGGTGGTTGTGGTTGTTGATTTGAATGTTTGACATCTACTTTAGGTAATGGAATACTATCAAATGCTACATCACTTACATCTAATTCTACATTAAATAATATAGCATCTTTAAATAAAAATTTAGATTTACTTTCTGTATTTAATTTAACTCTATAATATTTTTCAGGATCTTGTATTGGAATTGTTGATAAATATTGATTTAAATTAATTATTAATTGATTTAAATATGAAATAATATCATCAGTATTTATTGAAGCTTGCTTTATATTTTTTATAATATATACAAAATCACGACTATTATATTTATGAATTGCTGATTTTTCATATTCACTTAATAATACTTCAGATGATCCAAATATATTATTCCATGCTGAAGATCCTGAAATAGAGTAATTAAAATTATTATCACTTATATTATCATATATATATTGATTTATACTACCTATTAATCCTTCTAATTGAGCTTCTATATTTGGTATAGAAGCAACTATATCATTTACCATTTTATTTGTTTTTAATACATGTTTTAATGATGCATGTGCTTCATCAAATTTAAAATATTCAGGTATTTTTTCTTTTACTGTTATTACTTTACTTCTTCTTCTTTTAGCATTTTCTAATCGCATTTCTCGTTTTTCTTGTTGTATTAATTTATATAATTCGGCATCAGTAAAATGTTCCATTTATATAAAATATATTTTATAATTCTAATTAATATGAATAAATTAAATATTGAATTGTATAATCATATTGCTTCTTTTATTATTACACCTAAATATAAATTATTAAATTGGATTGATTATGATAAATTCATTGTTTATGATGAATTATCTATTAATAAAAATGCTATTGATTATTTGAATGATAATAAAGATATTATAAATTGGTCTAAATTATCTTTTAATAGTAATGCTATTAATTTACTAAAAGAAAATCAAGATAAAATTAATTGGAATAATTTATCATTCAATCAAAATGCTATTTCCTTATTAAAAGCTAATCCAGATAAAATTAATTGGAATAATATTTCCTTAAATAAAAATGCTATAGATATTATTAAAGATAATTTAAATAAAATTAATTGGGACATCTTATCATTTAATAAAAATGCTATTTCCTTATTAAAAGCTAATCCTGATAAAATTAATTGGTATAATATTTCCTTAAATAAGAATGCTATTGATATTATCAAAGATAATTTAAATAAAATTGATTGGTCTGTTTTATCATTAAATATAAATGCTATTGAAATATTGAAAGATAATGTTGATAAAATAGATTGGGATAATTTATCTTTAAATGAAAACGCTATAGAACTATTAGAAAATAATCAAGAAATGATTAATTGGAATTATTTATCTATCAATAAAAATGCTATCAATTTAATTAAAAATAATCTTGATAAAATTAATTGGACATGTTTATCTGCTAATTATAATGCTATTGATATTTTAAAAGAGAATACTCATAAAATAAATAAAAAAAATTTTAGTAGAAATAAAAATATTTTTAAAATTACACCACCTAATAATGAAAAAATAAAAAAATTAATTAGTATTATTGATAAATAATAATTATTTTTTTGTTTTCTTTGTCTTTGCTTTTTCTTCTTCTTTTTTAACTTCCTCTTCTTTAATTTCTTCTTCTGTTTCTTCTTTAATTTGATCATTAATACCTAAATTTTGTTTTTCTTTCCATAATTTAGCAATATGAGCCATTCTTTCTTTTGTATTCATTGTATTTCCACTTTCTTTCATTAATGCTGATTGAGTTTTGAAAAAGATATTATATGCTGATGGTGGTCTTTTTGGTTTTGTAGATACTTTTGTTTCTTCATTATAAATTTTTTTAATAGCATCGTTAATATCTTTATATGATGGTTTAATTGATAAACTATTAATAAATTCAGTCAATTTATCAACAAGAGTATTATCAGTCATTCCTTTTTAATGATTATTGAAATAATAAAATAATCATTTTTTTATTTTTAATTATCTTTAAAAAATGACAAAAAATAATCTGCCATTTTTTAAAGACAACATTTGATATCAGTTTTCTATATCTATGTCATCAAACTTTTTTAACTCCTGTTTCCACAAACTGACAATATATGCAACTTTCTGTTTATAAGTCATTGATTTAGACTGATGCCATTCTGAACTTCTCTCATTTTCTTTCATAATAGCAAGTTGTTCCTTACAGAATATTTTAAATGTTGAATATTTCCTAATTGGTTTCTTCACAATTTTTATATCTTTCTTGACTTTTACTATTTTTTTCTTGAAAAAATGTTCAATCGCATTATGTAAATCATTTCTTAGCAAGTTCAATTGTGTAATAATCAACAAACTCACAAGATGCCTGATCAATATGTTTGACATTTGATAAACGTGTTCCTTTTTGTATTTGGACAATTTAATTATTAAATTAAATTATATCATATTTTAATAACTAATTTATAAATTAATACAAATATTTTTTTATTATCTTTAAAAATGACAAAAAATAATCTGCCATTTTTTAAAGACAACATTTGATATCAGTTTTCTATATCATCCTCAATTCTTTTACTCAACTCCTGTTTCCACAAACTATTGATATAATTTGTTTTTTTAATTGAACTCATTCTATCCTCCTTCTTTAAAAGAATTTCCTTCTCCTTAAGAATAGCAAACTGAACCTTATAGAATTCATTATAAGCTGTTATCTTTGGTTTAGGTTTAATTTCAGCTTTTTTTTGCTTATCTTCTTTTTCTTTGTAAAGTTGGTTAATAATTATGGTCAATTCCTTCTTAGTTGGTTTAATTGTTTGGTTATCAACAAACTCACCAAGACGCTCAAGCAATTTGTTTGAAGGCATTTTGTAAATAAACTATTTTATATAAAAATAAATAATATCATTTTTAATTATTTTTCCATAATATTAAAACAAAAATCATTTTTATTATTTAAATAAAATGACAAAATCATTTTGTCATTTTTATGACTTTTATTTACTTTCCCTTAGCTCCCTTTCCCTTCTTAACAGGGACTGGCTCAGGTTCAGGCTCAGGTTCAGATTCAGATGCTTCTTCTTCTTTTGCTTCTTCAAAAGCTTCTTCTTCTTTCTTCTCCTTCCACAAATTAGCAATATAAGTCATTTTTTCTTTAGCTGTCATGCGATCCTCCTTGTCTAAGCTTGCTTCTTTTTCCTTAAGAATAGCAGATTGTTCCTTATAGAATTCATTGTATGCTGAAGGTTTCCTTTTAGGTTTTTCTTCACCACCACTTTTCTTTTCTTTCTTGGCTTTAGCTGCTTTTTCTTTGTAAAGTTGCTTGATAGCATCCGACAAATCCTTCTTTGAGGGTTCATTTGTCTGATTGCCAACAAATTCACTAAGACGAGAGAATAACTTGCTTGACATAATTATTTGCTCCACTTACAATTGGATAATTATTTCTGAAATATAACTATATCATTTTTTAATTATTTTTCTTTTAAATTAAAACAAAAGTATTTAAAATATCATTATATAAATGACAAAAATAATTTTATCATTTTTATGACTTTTATTTACTTTCCCTTAGCTCCCTTTCCCTTTTTAACAGGGACTGGCTCAGGCTTAGGTTCAGGCTCAGGTTCAGATTCAGATGCTTCTTCTTCTTTTGCTTCTTCAAAAGCTTCTTCTTCTTTCTTCTCCTTCCACAGATTAGCAATATAAGTCATTTTCTCTTTTGCTGTCATGCGATCCTCCTTGTCTAAGCTTGCTTCTTTTTCCTTAAGAATAGCAGATTGTTCCTTATAGAATTCATTGTATGCTGAAGGTTTCCTTTTAGGTTTTTCTTCACCACCACTTTTCTTTT
>Ga0315906_10005632_pt1 | contig 15718 bp, 14 predicted proteins | sample LakEriMetagenome_4_FD_203526 | JGI IMG/M metagenome (GOLD analysis project Ga0315906, IMG submission 203526) | Freshwater fungal communities from buoy surface, Lake Erie, Ohio, United States - Buoy 2 MA122 | ecosystem: Environmental > Aquatic > Freshwater > Lake > Lake biofilm | place: USA...
TCTCCCTCGCGGGATGTAATAAATCCAAATCCAGTCTTCGTATTAAACCACTTAACCTGGCCAATAACCTTAACTCCAGTTTGTTCGTTTGTTACACTTGCACTCATCGTATACTGATTATATAATATATATGCGATGTGCTTCTATATCATTTCGCGAATATTATTTTTTGTAGTCAATGAATAAACTGCACAATGAATTGTATTGCGGCTCGTCAAAATAATCATATGCGTTGCAAAACCGAAAATAGTTCTCAATGCGCATGTTGATCCGTTTACATATAGTTGCAATATTTTCAGCCGCCTTCATTTGTTTTCGCTGTTGGTTTTTAGAATGCATAATATGAATTTCGCTTGTATGCGCGCTGATATTCGTATCCGTAAAAACGGAATCCCATGGTAACTCTTTTGCATACATATAAATATAGATGTAGCCAAGGGAGATGAATTCATCGCGTCTAGACGGCGTGCACCCTTCATGTACATGTTGACTAATATATTTCGGCGTTCCAGTTACAAACTCACCTACTACATTCGGTACATGTAATTTGTTATCATTAATGTAAAACGTGGCCAATCCAAAATCAATCAAGTACAGTTCTCCATTTTTAACCATAAAATTCTGTGGTTTAATGTCACGGTGGAGAACCATGTTTGTTTGGATGGATTGCAATATATGTATACACTGTACCATAAGCGTATCGAGTTTATTTTCACTCAATGTTTTCAATTGACCGTATTCATATAGAGAACAATCATAGTAAGGCATAACAACACATGCATTGTCATGTATTTGCCCATACCAATGCACACATGGTATGTTTCGACAATTATGTTCATATAAATAGTTCATAATAGCAGTCTCGCGCTTTAACAATTTAAAACTGGTTCTCTTATCTTCTAATTTCAGTGCAACAAATTCGTTCGTTTTTGTGTTAATGCCTTTATATACATTTCCAAATTTGCCCGAGCCAATACATTTATCGACCCTATATTTACGGGCAACTATACCCCCTGAAATATCATCCATTAATACACTATATGAATACACGTTTAGATATTTTGTCGATATATGTTATAGATAACATAACAGATGTATATGAAAATTATAGAGAATATTATGCGTAGTATTGAGAACCTGGTATCAAGGGGAGATAAATATTACAATAGTGCGCTGTTATTCACACATCTTCTTAATATAATATATTTAGTCGTGTTCTCGATATTTGGCATTTCATTGGTCCGCATTCAAATGATACGAGGATTGAATACACTCATACAAACGTCTATTTGCATATTACTGTTAATCAAATACCACCCATATAGGCAACATGTGTTTACACAAAGTGATTCCACACTGATATTCAGCTGTGCTGTATTTTTATTTTTTAATTTGGGGTTAGTTGACCCCCTAGACCGTATCAACCCGCCTGGTACACCTGAACTTAAAAAAGCGATTGCGAAAATAAATAAACACATTGCGGATAATACGCATGATGAGGAAGCTGAGCCCGAATCACATAAGTAACGTAAAACATATATGAAGATAGTGTCATATCATATACATATGATATGAACATGGAAACCGACGATGATAATCGCAGGCCATTAACTGCAGAGACAATAAATCAGGTATATCAGGATGCATTGGCCGACCCGTCATTGCTATCTACATTAAATGTAGATGAACTATTGAGTACGCTGGAGACGAATAAGAACGATTACCTCGAAAACAAAACACTGAATGGGATTACCGAGGACGTATATAACTGCATACGTGACATGCACTGTGAAAACGAGACGCGGGAAAAGATGTGTTTGAAATTAGTCGGTTATAGATTAGTAGAGGAACTGCATGAATTACACAAAGGAAAGCACGTTCGATGGATTCGGCGCGATTCGAGCCATTTAACCAATGGAGGCATTGTAGTCGATATAAAATTTTTGGATAATGGCACTCATATTTTATGTATGAATTCCATGAAACGTTTTATTCAATACAAGTATGACGACTGCATTACGTTTCAAAAATTATCGCCAACTGAATTATTGATCTTAATGATATATGAACACGCTACAACCTTAGATTAATTTGTTTTTTTTCGAGTAAATGTAAACGATACGTCCCGCCGTTTGCGTGTTTTGCTACGCTTATTTGTTATTAAAAAATATTCTTTCAAATAATACATGAGTTTTTGTGAAACTAAAATATCATTTTTCAAATGCAAATGTATATTATTCATGTTTGATCGAAAAACCCCCACTCGCATACATTTTTCAATAAATTCGGTTTTAAACGCATGCTTTGTGGGTTCAGTATGTATGATAAGTGCGCCAAATTTGGAATATATGAACCGTGTGATGATTTCATCTGTCGATAAATGATGTCGGTATGCCTTTGGTTTAATATAATAAATTCGCTCTTTCTTCATATCTTTGTACATGTAATCATCAATGAAACAAATCGATGTTGTAGACGGCAACATGGTGCATCGTATAAAATCATCATGTGTTTTCTTCGTGGTAGTTCGGTTGAGTTCGATTTGCACATTGTTTATTTTAAATGCATATACAATTTGGTCAAACAGCGGTGGCGGCGAGAGAGACGGAGATATTTTGTTGTTAAAATACCGAACAATCAACTGAACCCATTCTTTGGTCGACTGGTTGTTTGTATACAAGTATACTTTATAGCACTCTCCATTTGTCTTCTTTGTATATAAGTATTCTAATATAGATAATATACCATAACGTATAAATTCTGGATACAAGTCCAATATTGAATCAAACTCAATCGACAAATGATGTTTATATCGAATAATCAATTCCCATAATATCTCTAAATCAACAAATGACCCGAGAGTTTCGTCCAAGTCGAATACGACTACCCTCTTCGCCCTGTTTTTTTTATGTTTGGAATAATAATTGCCTTTATATATTTCTATCATATCATTGTCATTATTTTCAAGCGTCATATAAAATAAATAGTGATTTTATATGGCAACAAAATTTTAAACCATTGAAGAATAAAAATGTGCCAGTTTAATTCTTTAATGATGACATACCAGTAACGATTTGAAATCTTCGCTGGTATAAACTAACTCGACGAACCAAACCCACCTTCCCCGCGTACACTTCCGGACAAATCATCCGCAGTCGTGTATATAACATAAATGGGACACAATGATGGATGACAAATTTGTAGTAGTCGTGCATTCTTTTCAACTACATATTGGTTAGTATTGCCAACTGGTAACATACGGAATGCACCGATCAACGACCCGCGATACCCAGAATCAATAATACCAGTGTGATTCGCCAACATCAGGGGCGTTTTCGATATGCTCGACCGAGGATGCACATTAAACGCACATGTGGCAATTCGATCCGTATCCACCTCGCAATAAAACATCTCGGTCTTTATTTTCATATCGATAAACTGGGTAACAAACGGCTGTTGAAACCCAGTTTCATTTGGAACCAATACGTCAAATCCCGAGTCATGCAACGGATTTGTCATGAACATATTGTTATGATTTACAATGCGGTTTTCATATTCCGTTTTCAGGTTTTCATTATCAAACACGACCTTTAAAATCGCGAAATTTTTATAACCATTTACCGAACCGGTTTTTAGAGAATTGTACAAAATAACAACGTTGGGCTGATGATGAGAACTCATATTAGATATACATAGTATATTGTCTTTACATACCTTTCATCATTTTATATTCTTTCCATGAGATTGGGTTTGCACTCGCAGTCGGCGTCGGGGTTTCGGCGGCGGATGCCTTAGTGTCCAAATGTTCGGCCTGTTTCAATGCACTGTCTACATATAGTTCTTTCAACACCTTTCCAACCATGACAGAGCCTTCATTTTGGTCGACCTTTCCATCCTCAATCAGCTTTAGTACAATGAGCAACTTCGTCATGATTTCCAGATTGAGTTCGTCCTTGATAAGCCGATTGAAAATATCCGTGTAGTTATTGTAGAGAAACGGCGTTTCATCGCGACATAACTCCATAAACCGGTCCTTGTCGGTACGCTGCATTTCGGCGTGGTTCTGCTTAAATGTATCTAATTTACGGATTTCATCGCGTAATACGATACTATGCTTTACTTTGCGTATATGATCAGTATTGTCTTCACTGCCCATTTCATTTACCATCTTTTGCAAATTTAAGCGTTCATCTGGAGATAGTGTTGACATTTGCAAATAAATCAATATACAAGAATACACAGATGTTTTTATGTGTATTTTTACGCAATAATGTTATTTGCGCGTATTTAGCAAATCGATCGACCATATAATTATTATCTGTGAAATATGTATACATTACCTTACAAAATGTCCAGCTTCGCAATGTTTTTAATGGCTATTTTTATTTTTGTTATTGTGTCGTCACTATTCGTAACTTGCAATAGTGCGGCTCCGTTTTACATGGATACTATTTTCCAGAAGTTTTCGAAGTTTGAAAGTTTTGCATCCGGGTCGACCGATTATTCGAGTCGCGACAACCACTCTCCCATGGATACATACAAGCAATTTCTTATTCAAACCCCGCCCGCCGAATGCAAAAAAATACACGGATTTAACGGATTATTTTGCAAACCAAGTGACGCTGTGGAACATTTAGATATGTTTGCAGATGTGGAAGGTAAAGTGGATTGCACCGATAACTCTGGCTTATCCAACTCGAGAGGTGGATTGTGTTTATCTCCTGAGCAAAAGCGATTATTAGCAAGCCGCGGTGGAAATGTTACATTGAGAAATGACGAAATTGGGCATTAGGATTTATACAAGTGAAGAATATATCTAATATTATTCTCATTATTTCCGGTCATAAATATATATATGATACATATTTATGGAGATAGCCATGCACATTATAGTTTTAAAAACCTAAATTTGCCGCATACTAATTTATGGAAAGCATCTATAACAATGTATCGTATTGGTCGAGATAATAGAATTATAAACTTTAGAAATAGGAATCATGTACAAAGTAATGATATTATTATTTTAGCATACGGCGAAATCGATTGTAGATGTCACATACAAAGACAAATCGATATGGGTAGAAACGAAGATGAAATTATTAACGAACTAGTTACTAATTATATGAGAACAATTAAAAATAATATAACAGAAACAGCAAATATAATAATAGTTGGTGTTATACCTCCAACAATCCAGGCAGATTATGAAATATTGAATGGACCAATAACGCATGAGTATCCATTTGTGGGAACAGACGAAAATAGAATTCGGTACACAAATAAAGTAAATAACTTATTAGAAACCGAATCAACAAAAAATAACTATATTTATTTTAACCCATATTCTTATTATACAAGACCAAATGGCGCATTGAAACATGAATTATCAGATTTAAGTGTGCATCTCGGAGATAATTCACATTTCTTAGAAAGATTTATGGCGTTACATGAAACAATCCTTATGCCGCCGGTCAATAATCAAATGTACACCATGAATTTGTTTGGCAGCAGACGAGTAAGCTAATATCAAAATATATTTCTACACATTTGCATACATGAATTCACGAAAATGTTCGCATGCACACATCGCAGAACCTGATTGTATATCCTTTATCCGGACCAATATCAATATAATCCGTAACAATATGATGCTCACATTTTGTATCTAAGTAGTTAGATACAAGGTCACAAATTTGGCGCATTTCTACGTCATCTTCTGGAATCTCTAATGACTCAAGAATCGTTTTGATTCTGGACAATGCACATAAGCGATTGTTGCGATCCATAAAAAAAGTTGTTTATATAACATTACAAATAATTTTGTTTCTATACTAGTTTTTACGCGGTTACATTTACACGTACATCGATAAGAAGCTTTGGTTGCTAACCTGGTCGCGTGCAATAAACTTATCGACATGTGCAGGTGTCACAGTGAACGGGAAACTAACATCAATATCCAAATCTTTCTCAAATAATTTTTCTTCTGGCTTCACCAATCTAAACAGATTCAACTTCGTGTAAATAATCTCCAAACATCTCTTTAGGTTACGCACCCCCGCCTCATCATTTGTAATGTCTTTGCACGACACAATATGCTGAATGGTTTCATCGGGAATAATAACATCTGTCTCATTGAAGTTTACCTGTTCGCGAATCTTTGGCAACAAATGCTTACGCGCAATCACGACCTTTTCCTTTGCATCATATCCCTTGGTTTGAATACGATACATTCTATCGCGCAGAATCGGGTTGACCTTGCTCTCGTCATTGTAACTGAAGATGAACAAACACTTGCTCAGGTCGAAATCCACTTCCGAGAAGTACTTGTCGTGGAATTGACTGTTTTGCGATGTATCTGTAAGATGAGTTAAGATACCGGCAATCTCTTCGCCTCTGGGCGTATCGCTAATCTTATCCAACTCGTCGAAATAAATGACTGGGTTCATGCTCTTGCTTTCAATCAATATTTGTACAATCTTTCCCCAACTACTGCCCTCATATGTGTATGAGTGTCCTTCTAAGAAACTACTGTCGCCCGTTCCGCCGAGCGCGATGAATGCAAATTCGCGTCCTAGAATTTTACTAATACCCTCTTTTACGAGTGTAGTCTTACCAGTACCCATTGGGCCCTTAATCGCAATGGCAGTGCCCATGGCGGATGGGTTTGAAATCCATTGCCCCATCATTTGCATGATTTGTAGTTTTGCATCATTTAATCCATACACACAATTATCGAGGGTGGTCTTTGCATTTGCCATGAAGGAATGACATGCGTCCAGCCCGTCTTCCATCTTAACCTCTAGACTTCTATAAACTCCAAATGGGATACGCATGAATGTATCCACCCAATTTTTGATTTTGTAATACTCGGGGTCGCCCGGTTCCATGGTACGCAATACATTTAATTTTTGCATGGCAGTGGCCTTGAACTTCGCGGGCATCTTTGAGTCAAGCAATGCCAATCTGTATGGCTTGTCAATATTGATATGTTTGTTGATTTCCTTCAAATCTTTCATAACACGCAGCTGCTCTTTGTTTGACAACTTCTTGCGGAAGTAGTCGATTTCATTTGTGCGCTTTTTGTCGTCATGAATCAACTTATGATATGTCTTCGCATTCTTAGTGCGTGCCTTTTTAATGAGTTTATTAATAGAATCTCTGCAATCCTGGATGGCATTCTTTAAAATTTTACTGGTCGGCTTCTTTGCGAGTTGTTCCGCCAATTGCTTTTTGGTTTCGACGAGTTCCAGATACTCTTGTTCGACATCGGTGAGTGCAATGTCCTCTTTCTCGGCATCGCGCTTTTTATTCTTTTTTAGTTTATTTTTGGCCTCGTCACTGTTTGGGTCAGCAGAAACGCTGCGTTCATATGTCTCCTTCATAAACGCTTCTTCGTCGTCGCTGTCACAGTCTTCGTCGTCATCTACATATTCGTCTTCCGCCTCTTCCCCCCCGCCCCCGTCCAATGACAATACGATGTTGTAAATACCTTGCTCTTCATCTTCATCATAATCTTCGTCGTCATCGTCATCGTCATCATCATCGTCCTCGTCGTCATCATCGTCTTCATCATCGTCCTCGTCCTCATCTTCTTCATCATCTTCTTCATCATCTTCATCATCTTCTTCTTCTTCCACTACCACTTTGCGGCGAGGTTTCTTCGAATTCGCAATCGACGCTTTTTGTGGTTTTTCTGTCTTTTTATTCTTACGAGATGCGCTAGTCAACGCCTTGTTTTTTTTGTCGGCAGTCGTACTACGTTCCGCGCGTTCGCTCATGTATTTAGACGGAAATATTTTTGAGATCATACGCTGTAGCTTTGCTACATCAATGTCATCGTCTTCGTCGTCATTGTCGTCGTCTGCCTCCTCTGCCTCATCATCTTCTTCTTCCTCTTCTTCTACCTTGCGACGGCGTTTGGACTCCGTTGTTTTTTTTTGTTTGCGGTATTTTTTCGGGGGGACATAACTCGAATCGGTTGTATCTGTTTCGTATTCGGTGTCCTCGTCGCCCAGGCTTTCTTCCCCATCATTGTCGGGATCAGTTGCGCCACGCTTGAGGCGTTTATTTTTGTTTTCGTTACGGGTAGTCATTGTAGATTGTTTTACTGAAGGCATCTTAAGTGCAATATTTACCTAACATAATGTGCATGAATAGAATCAATTTTTTACATAAATCGAGATAAGTTTGGTTGCGGATAAAAAATTGATTATAGCAAACTGAAAAATATATAAACATAATAATATAGGGTAATTAATGCCAATACAAAACACAACAATGGGTGATTTCAAGCCGTCATCCAAAATCATTGGTGTACAATTTAGTATATTGTCTCCTGAAGAAATTAGAAAAAATTCCGTGGTGGAAGTGACTTCTCGAGATACTTATATAAATAATAAACCAGTGGTTGGCGGCTTGTTTGACCCGCGAATGGGCGTGTTGGAACCCGGTCTGATTTGTCCAACGGATGGATATACGTACATTGATACCCCTGGATATTTTGGGCACATTGAATTGGCGCGTCCGGTGTTATTTATTCAGCACCTGAAGGAAATCATGAAAGTCTGCAAAAGTGTCTGTTTTAAATGCAGCAAACTAAAAATCAATAAAAATCAACATAAACATATCTTAAATAAATCGGCGGAAGACAGATGGCAGTATGTAACTAATCTAGCGTCAAATGTGAAGCGTTGTGGCGACTGCACCGAAGACGGGTGTGGTTACAAACAGCCCGATAAGGTCCAGCTAGAAGGCATGTCGACCATCCAAGCCATTTGGGAAAAGATGGAAACCGACGGCGAAACCGGCAAAGTGATTGTGCGGTTGACTCCTGAAATGCTAGTAAAAATATTCAAGCGCATTTGCGACGAAGATGTCCACTTTATGGGTATGAGTCCGGTGTGGTCTCGTCCTGAATGGATGATTTGTCAGGTGTTGCCCGTTCCGCCGCCCGCCGTAAGACCATCTGTGAAACATGATGCGCAGCAACGCAGCGAAGATGACCTGACACATATTTATAGCAATATCATCAAAACAAACAATGACCTTCGCGACAAGATTGTGAACAACGCGCCAACAAAGGTTATCGAAGTATTGTCCGGTATATTGCAATATTTCGTGGCGATGATTGCGAACAATAAGGTGAAGGGCGCGGACCCCATGGCGCAGCGTTCTGGCCGCCCATTGAATTGCATAAGCGGTCGATTGAACAGCAAGAATGGTCGTATTCGTGGTAACCTCATGGGCAAACGCGTGGATTTCAGCGCCCGTTCGGTTATTACTGGTGACCCAAATTTGTCGATTCGTCAGTTAGGTGTGCCGATGAAAATTGCGATGAATATTACAAAGCCTGTCACCGTAAATGACCGCAATCGCGACTTCTTGTTAAAATTAATACAAAATGGTCCGGAGAAATATCCCGGTGCAAAAATATTAGAAAGAAAAAGTGGTGAAAACATCTCACTGCGTTATGTGGATATCTCGTCGATTCGTCTAGAGAATGGTGACATTGTTCACCGTCATATGATGGACGGCGATGCGGTTCTATTTAACCGTCAACCGAGCTTGCATAGAATGAGTATGATGTGTCATATCGTCAAGATTATGAAGCGAGGAGATACATTCCGCATGAACGTTGGTGATACCCGGCCCTACAATGCTGATTTTGACGGGGATAAATTTTGTCCCCAACAGGTGACCGCCTATTAAGTTGTAGATAAAACTTAGTAGGGAAAACGGTGTAATATCTACTGGTAAATGTATTTCGCATAGGTACATTCTGCTAATATAATCATCTAGTTATTAATTAGTTCAATAATATAAAGGTAAAATATCATGTTATAAAAATGGCGACACACATTTTTGCGGTATGCAAAAAATGTGAAGTTGAAATTAACCCTGAATTTAATCCATACAGATGCGGTAATAAATGCAAGAAATGTTACAATGAAGATAGACGAAATAGATATAACAACGATGAAAGTTATCATTTAAAAGCTCTAACTTCTAATATCGAAAGTGCTAAAAAGAGACGAAAGGAGAAAGCCGTTGAAAGAATGAAAGCGTTAGAAGATGAACGTAAATGTTTAGAAGAAAAAATAGGCTGTGAAAATCGTATATGCAAAGCGTGCAATCAGGTTGTTCTTAAAACGAAAGTTAGAGCAGGAAGAACAAAATGTCGAGATTGCGAAAATGCATATCATCGTAGCAAACATGTACAAGATGCAGAAAGACGACTGCATCGATTACACACAGACCCTATATTTAAATTTAAACAGACAGTACGAACCCGTATATTAAAATATTTAACAAAATCGTCTAAGGATAGACGAACTAATGAATATTTGGGGTGTTCATCTTCACAATACTATGACTGGTTAAAGTATAACTCAGACATATACACGTTTGAAAATCATGGCAAAACATGGCACATAGACCATGTAATTCCTATATCGCATTTTAACTTTGACGATAAAGAACAACAACTTATTGCATTTAATTGGGCAAATACAATGCCCCTAAGTATTGAAGAAAATTTAAGTAAGGGCAATAATATTTTGATTTCACAAATAACACAACATAAAGAAAAATTATTAAAATATGTCGCCAATCATGATTTAACATTACCAATAAAATATATTGAACTAATTGATAGCCACGTGACCAAATTGAATCGGGAAACCCTTTAGAGCCCCAGACTACCACCCTGTAATGGAAACGTTATAAGGGGAACACGGTTAATAGCCGTACCCAATGGTAATAATGTCTGGGGATTAGGCAATCCGCAGCCAAGCTCCTAAGTCCGCTATGATAGGATATGGAGAAGGTTCAGAGACTAGACGGTTACGGGTCTTAAATGAAGGTTTAATCAACCGGATAAGGCACAAGGTATAGTCCGTCCCCTTAGGAAACTCTGGGGTTATTTGGCTGCATATATGCAGTCAAATAAACAAGGGAGATGAATATGCACATGCCACAAAGCATACTGGCCGAGACCGAATTGAAGAATTTGGCGGCTATTCCATACCAGATGATTAGCCCCGCGGGCAATGCTCCGATCATTGGTATTTTCCAAGACTCGTTATTAGGGTCTTATCGGTTTACACGCCCGAACATTAACTTCACCCCCCGTGAAGCAATGAATTTGTTAATGTTGTATCCAAACGTAAATGTCGAGAAGTTACGTAAGAACGGAGACAAAATTAGCAACTTCGATATATTGTCACAGATTTTGCCGCCACTCACCATCAAATACAAAACAAAGTTATTTGAGGACGACGAAGAATACGCGGATTCGAACAATGTATTGGAAATTCGCAACGGCGAGTATATCCGCGGACAAATCGAGAAGTCCGTGTTGGGTTCTACTACAAAGGGTATCATTCACCGTGTATGCAACGATTACGGCAATATGCGTGCAACTGAATACATCGACGACATGCAGAATATTATAACTGAATACATGAAGTCGAGTTCGTTCAGTGTTGGAATCAGCGATTTGATTGCCGACCGTAAAACCCAGGATAGTATTATCCACGCAATCCTGACGCAAAAGCAGGAAGTGCAATCGATTATCGAGAAAGTCCATCTCGGCATTTTTGAAAACAACACGTCCACTTCAAACAATACCGAATTTGAATCGAGTGTCAACAATGTTCTTAACAAAGCGACCGAGCAAGCCGGTAAGATTGGTCGTAAGTCGTTGAGTAAGAATAATCGATTCCTCATGATTGTCAACTCTGGTTCAAAGGGCACGTTGATTAACATTTCTCAAATGATTTCGTGTTTGGGACAGACCAACGTCGACGGTAAGCGCATTCCGTATGGGTTTGATAATCGTACATTGCCGCATTTCAGCAAGTTTGATGACAGCCCTGGTGCACGCGGATTCATTGAAAACTCGTATATATCTGGACTCACTGCGCCGGAATTGTTCTTCCATGCGATGGGTGGTCGTATTGGTTTGATTGATACTGCAGTGAAGACATCGCAAACTGGATATATTCAGCGACGATTAATCAAGGGTCTCGAAGATATCAAAGTGGAGTATGATATGACGGTGCGCAACAGCCAAGGCAAAATCATTCAGTTTGCATATGGCGACGATAGCTTCGATTCGACCAAGACGGAAAACCAAAACATTCCGTTGGTTGGCATGACGATTGAAGATATTTACATGCATTATGATATCATGGGTGTGAACGGCGAGACTGCCGGGATGCTCGAAATATACACAAAGGGCACAGTCACGCGGATCAAAAAGCAGCGCGCGCAAACCGCGGAAATGTGCAAAACGTACATCTCAAAAATGATCCAATACAGAGACATGTTGGTCGAAAACGTGTTCCTCAATAAAAACGACAACGAAATCAAAATGCCGATTGCATTCCAAAATACCATCGCGAATATTCAGGGCCAGTTGAATCTATCCGCCAATTCGATTGTGGACATTAGTCCACAAGAGGCATTTGAGCTGATTGAAGAATATTATAACCGCCTGCGAACATTTTCATTTGCTCCCCCAACACCCCTCTTTGAAGTGATGTATTTCTTCTACATGACGCCGAAGGACCTGCTCGTACGTAAGCGATTCCACAGAAGAGCCCTCATATTATTGCTCGAAAACATTGTGTTGAAATATAAGCAGGCGCTCGTGCACCCAGGTGAAATGGTGGGTGTAATTGCAGGCCAATCGATTGGTGAACCAACTACACAACTCACACTGAATACTTTCCATTTAAGTGGTGTTGCATCTAAATCGAATGTGACTCGTGGTGTGCCTAGAATCGAAGAAATTCTGCGGTTGACAAAGAACCCAAAGAATCCGTCCATGACTGTATATTTACGACAGATGGACGAATATTCGAGAGAAAAGGCGGAGCATTATGCGAACATGTTGGAGCACACGAAATTGTCGGATGTCGTAAAGGGCGTACAAATCTGCTTCGACCCGGTTGATAAATCAACGGTGATTGGAGAAGACACACTGTTGATGGACCAGTACTACGAATTCGAAAAGATGATTGACGATTGCAAAGAAACCCAGGCCGATGCATTGGATGTCGACCAGGTTCAGCAAAAGTCTCGATGGGTCATTCGCATCGTCTTTAATGCGGAAATATTGCTCGAGAAGAACATTACGATGGACGATATTCATTTTGCGATCAACAATAGTTACGGCGATGAAATCTCGTGCGTATACTCGGATTACAATGCCAGCAATCTAGTATTCCGCATACGGTTAAACAGCAACGTGTTGAATAAAACAAAGAAGCAGAAGGGCGTAGCGAGTTCGCTAGACCAATCTGACGAGATATACATGTTGCGTAATTTCCAGGAAACGTTGTTGAACACGATTGTATTGCGCGGTTTAAATGGCATTACAAATGTGTTGCCGAGAAAGCTGCAAAATAGAGTTGTAAAAGAAGACGGTAAGTATGTTCAAAAGGACACGTGGATTTTGGATACAACTGGTTCCAATTTGATGGATGTTCTAGGATTGGACTACATTGATTGGGCCAGAACTACCAGCAATGACATCAAAGAAGTGTTTGATACGTTAGGTATTGAAGCGGCTCGCCAAGTATTATACGACGAGTTGACCGAAGTGATGGATTTCAGCGGTGTATACATTAACTATCATCATTTGAGTGTGTTATGTGACCGCATGACAACCAATCAAAATATGGTCGCTATCTTTAGATCTGGTATATTGAATGATGACATTGGCCCGATTGCAAAGGCGACATTCGAAGTTCACACAGAGGTGTTGTTGGATTCTGCCCGCCATGCAAACTTCGACAACATGCGAGGTGTTTCGGCGAGTGTTATGATGGGACAAACCGGCAAATTTGGAACGGGTGTATTCGATTTGGTATTAGATTTGGAGAAGCTACAATCGATTGATACCGGCGATATTACACGTAAGAGCCGCAACGCGGAAATCGAAAATAAATTTGGAAAGTTTGAAGATGAAACAAATATTTGCTCGCGAAGTAATATTGAGATTCCAAATTACATTGCAAATGTGAAGCGTGCTGACGTGGGGTCATGTGATGATAACTACGATATGGGAATTTAAATAACATAAACAATGCATTGCAATCGAACTGTATAAACCTTTTTTTACACATTTTAACAATTCAAATGTAGATAGGTTGATTTTAAGAAATAATATAAATATTAGTATTTATATTATAGTAGTAATGAAATGGGTGTATATTTTACAATGTGAAAATGGTTATTTTTATGTTGGCGAAACATCACGACTTTATAGAAGATTCTGGGAACACGAAAATGGGTTGGGTGGATTAAATACTTCGGTTTATCCACCAATAAATATCGTAGCAATATATTCTGTAAATAGATTAGGTAAATTTTTTGACTATACTAAAAAGGTTAGTAATAATGATTATCATCTAAACTACAATATTTATTTTAAAAGAGGTGGAATTATTGAAAACTTTAACATTGATAATGATGCTGATAATGATGCTGATAATGAATGCGGTTATAATAGTTTATTGATTGAGAATACCATTACAGAAAAAATGATGATAGATAACGAAACGAATTGGAAAAAAATTAGAGGTGGAAAATATGTAAGATTCAATGTAGAATATAATTTTCCAAATAATCAACTCACCCAAGAATTACCCAATTGTAATTGTGGTTTGCCATGCGATGTAAAACGCAACGACGAAAATAATTATCTATATTTTAGATGTGCTAAAAAAAATATGTGGGATAAAATGCGTGAAGAATTTGGAATAGCCGATGAACCGTGTAATTTTTTTATGAGATATACAAAGGACAATAAATATAAAATAGAATACGAAAAAAGAAAACAAACAATCAAATATCTAGCGGTTAACTCGGATTGGTTAACAGAATTATCGGGCGGTAAATACGAACATTGTGTTGGCGGTTGTGGTAAAGAATACGATGAAAATAATACTATTCGTTATTTAAGAACGGCAATAAATCTATGCTTTGATTGTTTTATAGATAAAAACGAAGAGTTAGCAAAAAAGTACAATCAACGCAATTATGTTGGTAAATGTCTAGTAGATTACAGTGTTATATAGTGTATCTACAATAGTAATCACTGCATATTATGCAGTGTGGGATGTGTAGGCGAACCATTTATTTTCTAAAAGATTTTATATATTCATTATTATATGTCTGAAACTGACGAAAAGTGTAGAACTGACAGAGCAAGTAGAAGGTGTGACGAGCGCAGAGAATGCCGAGGACATAGAGGACCGACTGGACCGACGGGACCAAGAGGACATAGAGGATCAACTGGGCCAACTGGATCCAGAGGTTCAACTGGATCAAGAGGTTCAACCGGACCCACTGGACATACTGGTTCAACTGGACCCACGGGACCTACTGGATCCAGAGGACTTACTGGTTCAACTGGACCTACTGGTTCAACGGGACCTACTGGATCAAGAGGACCTACTGGATCAACTGGATCAACTGGATCAACTGGACCAACTGGACCAACCGGATCAACTGGTTCAACTGGACCGACTGGATCAACTGGTTCAACTGGACCGACTGGATCAACTGGTTCAACTGGACCTACTGGATCAACTGGACCTACGGGACCGACTGGTTCAACTGGACCTACTGGCCCCACTGGGCCTACTGGTGAAACTGGATCAACAGGACCTACTGGACCCACTGGTGAAACTGGTTCAACTGGACCCAC